>JGI12421J11937_10000054_pt1 | contig 36541 bp, 30 predicted proteins | sample LakErihyJuly2011_2_FD_11937 | JGI IMG/M metagenome (IMG submission 11937)
TCGCTTCCCCAGAAATCGTCAATATTTATATCGATGGCTCTTGTATTCACAATGGTAGCCCCAATGCAATCGCTGGATATGGTGTATATTTTAAGAATGATGATAGTAGGAACGAGTATGCTAGGGTTGTTGGGAAGCAAACTAATAATACTGGAGAACTAACTGCATTCATACGCGCAGTAGAAATTATGTATGACGAATTAAACAGACCGCAATCCACTAGTAAAATTAATATATATACTGATTCAGAATACGTGATTAAATGCGCTGGACCATATTCTACAAAGTTATCTAAGAATGATTGGAAAAATACTGAAGGAAAAATTCCTCCTAATATAAAATTAATTCAAAGGATTTACGAGATATATAAGCCATTTAAAAAACGCATCAGCATTCACCACGTGAAAGCACATACAGGATTAGATGACGAGCATTCTATCGGAAACGCTGAAGCGGATAGATTAGCGAACTTGGCAGTAGGTGTCGTAGCAGGAGCAGCATCCGCAACATCCGCAGCATCCGCAACATCCGCAGCATCCGATTGCATAGATACAACTTTGATATCAAACATCAAGGAAAGCCCGACATATAGCAAACATTACATCAATGTTAAATATGAGTTCAAGGATGCTATTAAAAAACTAGGAGCAAAGTGGGATTTGCGTTGTAGTAAATGGTATTACGAGGATAATATCACAGATGCAAACAAGAAGGCTATACAAGATATCGAAAAGATGTCTGAAAGTAATGTAGAGAGCGAAGACAAGGTTGTTTCTGATGCTGCTGGGGCAGACCTTGAAATACATAAGAAAATCTATGTGAAGATACCATTTAAAAATAAGGATGCAGTAAAAAAACTCGGATGCAGATGGGAACCCGAAAAGAAATCTTGGTATTATTTGTCCAATCTTGAAAAAAATAAAATAGATAGTATAAAAAAATTAGAAGTAGGTATGTAGTATGTATTGTTATCTATTCTATTCTATAGTAATTTTAGTGTTATTGTTAAACACATCTGTATATTCCGTAGGTATATTCTCAAAAGATATTAGGTTCATATTTAATCTAAACTTGTCTTCATAGCCATTCTCTTTTATATATTTTTCTCTTTCAATATCTAGCATATTAGAGAGCATTAAGGCTTTTTCTTTTGTTATTCCAGCACCAATCTTAGATATATTATCGCTTTTATCTCCATAAATCGCCTTAAATAATAAGTCGACTTTTGGGTCATTATAGCCACGCTTCACAAGCTCTTTGAACTGCATATTATATACGTGGACTTTTTTATCAACTAATTGTAAAAAGTCGTTATCGTTCGCGATAATAATAATATTAATATCGGTATCATTAAGCGCATCCAAGTGTTTTTTAATCATTTTTTGAGACAAATAGATAACATCGTCGCCTTCCAATCTATACTGAGATAGATATTGAAAGCCCAATGATTTGATGTATTCATTAAATATATTAAAAATCTTTTTGTTAAAATTAGTTTTTTGTATTCTAGTCGCCTTGTAGGTATTATAGATATCATTCCTCCATATTTCGGCACGCTGGCAATCTAAGCAGAACACTATATTGTTTTTATTAGTATTCCATTTTTTACAGAGCTTTTTAATGTCATTGTTAATATGTTTATAGAAGGCGTTGATAAATACCTCATTAGATACAATGTTCTCTACTGCGACATCTATATTTTGAAATGAGAACCACCTATATGTTGCAAAATATCTATGAAATACATAATAACTACTATCGATAAGAATAATATTATTCTTATTAAAATTAATAGTGTTCATTAATTATATTTTAATATTAATTAAATATTTAAATAATATTTAATCATTTTTTATTTATTTTGATTTACAAATAGATTTTGAAAAATTATTAGCCTCTACCATAATAGCCTTTAATTCGTCGGGCTTCTTCTTGTATTCCTTCCATTCATACCTCGCGCAATCATAGTTTTTCTTATTATCATTTGATATATTCTTCATTTGCGAGATACGATATGTTATAAACAATGTATAATCTGTGGGTTTTATTGTTTTACTTGGCTTACCGCCTTTATTCATAGAAGTGTCCTCTGTTGATGCAGCATTACTAAGAGGAACTTGATGTGTCGTATCGGCATTCGCGACAGCATCAGCATTCCCAGCATTTCCAGTATTCACAGCATTCACAGCAGTATCCGTGTCATTCCCAGTATTCACTACAGCATCTGATGCGACATCATCACGCTTTATAGATTTCGTATTACCTTCTTTATTAACATCGCAGTTATTTTGTGTCATCTCAGTAATCAATGGTTTTTCATAGGTCATCTTATTAATATGCTCTTTCTTAGTCCAAACCTTTTTATTGTTTTTTATATCAACAATCCATAACTCCTTATCAAAGCCTTCCATTATAGAATTGATGTCATAGCCTTCTGCAGATAACCCAAAATGTAAAGGAGATTGCTCACGTCCAGTATAATATGATGTAGAGCAATTGATGCAAACCTTTTTACCAGACATTATTATGTATTATGTATTTGTATATTTTTATATTATAAAGTAATCAATTTTTTATATTTGTTTAAGCAATGAATAATCAATATGTTCTCTTTTTTTTAAGTATTTAGAAAAAATGATGAAGATTTTTGAGACTAATCTTTACTATATTAATGACCTTCTATGATAACATAAACGACTATTTTGAAAAAGACATCATTATTAAGAATGTTTTGAATGAGCCAATGATTACTATTTTCCATTCAAAGATTATCAAAAGGTATCGAGAGATTTTGAAGGGTTCTGACGAATACTTTGAAGACAAGGTAATGAATACATTTGACGAATACTTTGATAGATATGAAAATGCTGATGCATACGATGATATATGCAATCAAATCATAATCATTTATTACAATAGCAATAAAGGGATGAAGGAATATTATAGCAGTATCTTCAAAAAGGAAAGATTTTATTTATAAAATCATCTATTAATATATTAAATAGCGATGAAAATTAATTTGATTTATATGATTATATATATAACGTTATTAGTATTTTTTATATTAATATCATTTTGTATTATTGAAATTCTATCATTTATATCAAGGCTCCCTTTTATTGATAGTATAGTAGGNGATTTCAGAGATTATACGCTTGGAATGAACCAGCCTGTTATGATATTACCCAATCTAACATATAGGATTGTTAATTTGTATCCTTTGCATACTGCTTACTATATCTATTTATTTTGGGTGACGCTATGCTTAATAATAATATTACTTTTATGGTTGATTGGAACGATAGTGCAAAAAATCATCTTTTTTAATCCATTTGAAAGCATACCTCCTTGGATGGAATTGAATGAAATGGGATTTTTTAAATGGTTCTTTGAAAAAACATTACTAGATAAAAATAAGGATATTATAAATTTTATTCTTAATATATTTAAAGCAGTATTGTCTCCCGAACAATACGAAGCAGCCCAGCAAAGATGTATGGAAACTTTTGAAAGTAAGAAGGATGATGTGAAGGATGATGTGAAGCATATTAAGGATACCACTAAGGATACCACTAAGGATACCACTAAGGATACCAAGCAATTGACTGAACATTTTGCTGAAAGCCCTGAACCTTTTAAACGTCATATAGACTATGATTTAACACATAAATATAATGAAGACCGATTAGAAGACATCTTTTATATTGATTCGTTCAAATCTATAAAACACCGAGAAGAAGCCAATAAATACCGAAAAATGAAGATTATTCGCCCAGACAAGATTAATAACCCAATACCAGATTTAGATATAGAGAATATAATCAATACGAATATGCATTATATGAATATATAATATATATAATATAATTAAATTAATATATTATATTAAGAATAATATATATTAATAATGATTGACGATTTTCAATGCCAACTTATTAAAATTCTCACAGAAGACAAAGATATATATAGATTACTATATTCAGTGCTATACCTATGCATTGTAATAATCATAGGCATCTTCTTTTACTGGGATACCATTTATAAAAATGCCAAGAAATATTCAAAATGTAATAATATATCTAAAATCATAGATGATAATTATTATAATGAGACACCTTACATATACAATATAATCATAATAAATACCAAGAAGATTAAGAAGCCATCAGAATATATACTCAAAATAACCTACAACTTCAATAAAATGATTGTTGACGTTAGTTTTGGCAATATGGAGGGCGAAGAGAACATCTTTATGTATAGAAATAATGATTACGCGGGAATTATAAAGACCCTCGATGAACTCAAGGCGACAATGAGCGAATTAAATAAGATTTATAAAAAATCAAATGATAATAGCGACTTACTGCTATATAACAAGACTGCCATAGAGTATTCTGAATTAATAAACTCGAAGGATGGTAAGAAGGCATTGGAATTAAATAATGACAAGGATTTCATTAATAGCTTTGGATACAAGTATTTTAATTTAGAAAAAATGACCTACGATACCATTGAAGACATCAGCACACGAATAAATAGCAATGATTATAAGTATTACGCGGTTGATAAAAATTATAATATAGTCCATTCTTATACTACAAATGAACTCATTAAATTTACGAAAGAATATTCAAACAATACCAATTACCCCATAGCAATAATAGATTATATTATTTTTTCAAAGATACAGCAAAAAAATAATATAAATATATAAATAAGACATTATATTAGTAGTATTATGAGTGATACTACCAATAAGATTAATAGTATTAGTAGTGATGTTAAAATATTATTAGGTAGTATAGAAGACACATCTAAAAGTTATATTAATGAAATATCCTCTATGACTTCAAACAATATATTAAAAAATAAATATATGGCATCTATCAATATACTTTTTATATTTATAATAGGTATTATATTTTATATATTATATCGCGACTATATATATCGCATCGCTAGCAAGATGACGAGATGCGCAGACATTAATAATATTATTGATTTCAATATAAACGACAATGATAATTCATATATCTATAATATATATATATTGCATATAAATAATACCAATAACATCACAAAGGATTATATATTGAAATTGGAATATAACTTTATCAAAGAGGAAACGAATATATTCTTAGGGGAGCAGAATATAATATCGTCAGTATTATTCTCGCCAAACGATACGATTACTAAGATTAGCAATGCATTCGCGGTGTTCGATTTGGCAGAAAAGAAAAAAAGATTTGTAGAATATTATAACAGAGAAAATGAAAAAACCTATTGCATAGACAAGAAAAAACTAGCGACTACAAAATATAAATATTATATAACCTCGACGAACAATGAGAAGTTAGTCGACGAAAGTGCAGTAAAACTAGTTAATTTTGTTAAAAAATATGGATATAATGATACTACGAAACTAGACCCAATATATAATATATTATATGCTATTGAAAATAAAAAAAATATGGAATACTAAGGATAGAATACCTCATTCAGTAATACTTTAAGCTCTTCAATCTTAGTATTATTTTTAATCTTTGGATAACTAATGCTAAACTCTATGAACATATTCCCTTTGTTTGATGTATTTAATATTGGCATCCCTTTGCCTTCTAGCAAATAATTCTTACCATTTGAAATAACACCGAATATATTAGTGTTTATATTTATTTTTTCTTTAAAATAAGGTATCACAATATCTTTTCCTACAATAGAATCAACAAATGATATATCCATTTTAAAGTATAAGTCATTTCCCTTCCTGATAAAATGCTTATGCTCTTCTATTTTAATATGTATGATGAGGTCGCCAGGCTTGATTGCGGCTATTCTAGGCTGTTCCCCTAATTCAGGAAAAGCCGTTTTATAATTCTCATCAATACCTTTAGGAATTATTAATGTCGCCTTCTTATCTTCATTAAAAAATCCTTTGCCACTACATTGCTTACATTCCGCTTTACCTTCAATAGTTATTCCAGAACCTTCGCAATTATCACAAGACCCTTGAAAGATTTGCTGCATAAACCCCATACTTCTTATTTGCTGTATTATACCGCGACCATCGCATTTACCACATTTTTTATTACATTTTAGGCAATATTTGCGAATATTAATATTTAAATCCTTATTAATACCTTCATATACGTCGTCCAAATTAAATACAAATGTTTTCTCTATCGATTGAGCCTTTTTAGGGATTTTTGCACCCATACCACCACCACCCATACCAAAGATTTCTTCTTCAAAACTATGCCCCATTCCTCCAAAAGGATTTCCTCTGCCTCTAAAAAATGCTTCAAAAATATCGTGGGGATTTCTATGAACTTCCTGACCAGACCCATTATTATAATTCTGATCCCCACTATCATCATACGTTCGCCTCTTACTCTCATCACCTAATACGTTATAGGCGGCTGAGATTTCCTTGAATTTTTCTTCAGCAACCGCCTTATCAGCATCTTTGTTTTTATCGGGATGATATTCTATAGCGAGCTTCTTATATGCCCTCCTTATATCCTCTTGCGTAGCATTCCTTTCAACTCCTAATACTTTGTATAATTTATAATTGTCGCTGCCACTCATAATATTATGATAGTATATTAAATGTTTATATATCTTCTTATATACTCAATAGAATAATATATACTACGACAATATTTATGATATATATATATTTTCTTAATATATTTTTTGTAAATACTGCATATGGATTATGGCGTGTCATACTTCTATTTTTAGAGCAATAGTAGATTGTATACGAAGTATTCTTGGTAGATGGAAGATACCTAGAGACATTTAAGCGTCTGCAAATATTACTAGTGTTATCACTATAACAATTGTAAAAACAGGATATGAAAATAAAAAATTTAAAATAATATATTAAATTGTGTTTCATTTATAATATCAAATATATTTATTGTTTTATATAGGTATCCAACTAAACCAACCTAATTACATACATATCTCATCATAATATTCATAGTGTATAGTTCCTGATTAAGTAATTTGAAAGCGTATGGCATCCTTACCTGAGCAATATCTGTATTATTTTTGCAGTATTTGCAGCTATATATGCTCTTCTCAGTATTAACATTGGCGTGCATCCCGCATCTTTTACAGATAAACACCCTATAATTATCTGAAACGTGGAGCATCCTCTCTGCAAGGAAATTCGAGGTGCCGTGTGCAATAAAGCAATCCCTCTCCATCTCTCCTAATCGCAATCCTCCAGACCTTGCCCGACCTTCGCTAGGTTGCCTTGTTAGCATCACAATCGGACCATTTGAGCCACGCGAGTTCCCAGTCCATACTGATTTGCCGTTGCGTCGAACCATAAATACTTCCGTAGATACGCTGATACAATACACCGCGCCTTCATAGTTATATGCTTCTTCCACGTGATTTATCTCTTTGTGAATATCATTAGCATTTGCATATGGATTATTCTTTTTCTTAATAATAGTAATCTTCCAAAGACCCTTCCAGATACTTTTGACACCGCTCCAACCTGCGTGAATACATAGTCGCATCATATCGTCCGCCAAACTTTCATATTTAGTGCAGAACATATTATCATACTTGTGAAGGTTATAATTCCAAAGTATAGCCTTCATAAGTATCTTCACTTGATTACTGCTTAATTTCCATACCCACTCAGGAAGACGGAAGGTATTTGCATCCATATAGAGATTACACAAATATTCAGTAATATTTTGCGTATCCTCAGTATCATTATGCGAACCGAATTGATAGAGAACCTTATTATCGCATCCGCTCGAAATCCATTTGCCGAAGAATAATAGCCACGCTTCCATATTAATCTCCTTGTCGCTATTGGGTATCATAAACTGATAATCAGGAACGTCCCAAACGCAATCCTTCTTGTATCTAACACATTTCCCAATAATATCATCGGCTTTTTCTAATGCATATCCTTTATTATTATTATCATCTCGCTTAACATACATTCGATGTTCTCCTGTTGTATTTAAGTCAATCTGCGAATTGCTGATATTATACATTACCCCCGAGTATTCTGGGTATTTATGGACTTCCATAGGCTTCTCATAAACCAGACGGCTATCATCTTTGAGAACAGCAACCTTGTCTTCTTTCGTAATCTTATCAATAGACTTCCAGCCATCGCTAGTTAAAACGTCGTGGTCTGCAGTAAGACAATGAATTTTGTCTGAAACCATATGCTTCAATCGCTGGTAATACGTCGGTCCGATAAAGATATCCGTGTGGATTTGCTCTCCAGTGCGCCCATTATATAATATTTCATTACCATATTTCTCCATACCAGACATTTCTAGAACCTTTGCTATTCCTTCTACGGAGCAATCAGTATATGGCGTGGAGTCACCAAATGCCCCAATATGGCAACACGCCTTCCCCATAATCGATTCCATTAATTGGGCAATAGTCATACGCGAAGGGATTGCGTGAGGGTTCATAATAATATCTGGAACAATCCCGTCCTTCGTAAAGGGCATATCTTGGTGTCTATATATCATCCCAATGGTTCCTTTCTGAGCGCTGCAACTAGCGCATTTATCGCCAATTTCGGGTTTCCTGTTTTTACGGATGCGAACCTTGCAAAACTTATAGCCATCGCTATTGATGCCATTATAGTTCATATCGATATAGCCATCATCATTCGCTTTCATTGTTAAGCTGCTATCTTGATATGTAATAACGCCATTCGCTTTCTTGGGCATCACTTTGCCCACGATTACGTCATTCCCATTAACATAGGTATTTTTAGAGACAAAGCCATCATCATTCAATTTCTCATAAGAGTATGGTTTCTGCGATGATATGTTAGTGGGATTTGTGAATAGCTCTTCTTCTCCTGTGCTATGATTTTTATTACATACGTCGCGCATCGCCTTATAATAGGTGCTAGTAAATAGCCCTCTGTCTAGCGCTGATTGATTAACCATAATACTATCTTCCTGATTAAAGCCTGTGTGGGTCATAATGGCAACGATAGCATTTACGCCAGATGGTAATTTGTGTGCCATTGTATATTTAGAAAGTTTAGTATATACAAGAGATTTCTGGGGATAATTCAAAATATTTCCCATTGTATCTATGCGCTTGTTAAAATTACTCATATATACACCTAGCGCCTGTTTGCCCATAGCGCATTGATAGCAATTTCTAGGCGACTGGTTATGGTCGCTGAATGGAATATTGACCCCCAAGATACCATTAATCAAACTTGGGTGAATTTCGCAATGCGTATAGAATGGAGGCAATGCAGTTCCTTTGATACCTTCTTCCAAATCTACGGGGAACGTCGCAATCATCGCGAAATTGATTTCATCACAATCCATATATTCAATGAAACCCTCTTCGTCCAAATAACTATCGGGGTCGTCCTTATTTTTAGATACTTCGTTGGGAACTATGAAGTAATCAAAGTGCTTGTCTGCGATATATTCCTTCCAGCTAATATTCTTCCTTTTCAATACTCTTTCAATTCTCAGAACACGCTTATTTGTTTCTGGGTCAATATCGACAATATATAGAGGTCTATACATTCTCCCTGCTTCAGTGCTAATAATAATGCACGACTTCTGAATATTCCACACAATCGAAGTCATCGGATATATAATGCCGCTGCGCTTATAATGCTTCAATTTCAAATACAATTCAGCGGGATTAGTATAATAGCCGATAATATCGCCATTCACCATAATATATACATTTTCTTCATTGCCCATATTCTTCAAGTATTCGATAGGCGATTTCTCGGGATTTGACATAGTATATGTATCATCATATACAATCACTCCCAAATTAACCAAGATACGGCGGATATGTATGCTATTCATCGCGATAGAGATATTCGTGCTGAGCGCCATATTTTTTACTAAGCCTACTGAACTTCCTTCTGGCGTTTCTGCGGGACATATCATACCAATCTGCGAATTATCTAATTTACGCGGTTGCACGAGTTTCCCATTCTTCTCCATTGCAGTATTGATGCGCCGCAAATGCGATAATGTGCTAGCATAAGACATACGATTGAGAACTTGCGATACGCCCTGCTTGATGTTTTGAAATGTTCCAATACTTTTGATACCCCAGTTTCCCGTAGAAAGCGAATACCTAATCCACGAATCTAAAAGCGATTGCTTGAAAAACCGATGAATACTAATATCCGAAATGATATTGGATATAGGGATATTCGCATTACCTCGCCATAAGTTGAGCTCCTTTTCAATGGCAATCTTGAGTTCCTTCGTCATCTTGCCATAACATTGCCTGAACAAATTACTCATCAATACGCCTGGTGTATCTACGCGCTTATTAATGTAGGAGTCGCGATTATCATACGTATCATACCCTAGATAGATGCGTATCATCTTGCGAATAATATAACCAACATATAGCGCTTTCCGCCGATACGACTTGCCTACGTGAGGGATAAAATCATTAATAAGATTATTATGAAGCTGCGCTTTGTTCGTCTCGTGGTCATTGTTTTTATTAACGCCAATCATAATCTTAATAAGCGTATTCTCCGCCTGTTCTTGTGTATTGATATCACAGGCATCTTCGCAACACGCCATTAATTCATTGATGATACGCTGGTTCTTTTCGTTATCCGTATCATATATAATATGATTAATGATTTCTCTATCGCTAATAACCCCGAGAGCCCTAAATATTACAAAGATGGGAACTTCAGACCGAATAAAGGATGTATTGATGCGAATAATGCGTCCCATATGATTTAATTTGCCGCTCATATTTAAGCACGTAGTCTTGGGCGGAAGATATGTGGAGTCGCACATTGAGCGAATTTCAGCATACAATCCTTCGGCGTTATTATTGGGGTGGAAGACGAGAACCTTGTTTTCGTTAATGCGATCTTGCGAGATTAAAACCTTCTCATTACCATTCACAATAAAATAGCCGCCGAAATCATAGATGCATTCGTTTTTATTCTCTTCGCAAATTCCTTGCATCTGGCTAAGGACGCATAGTTTAGAGCGAACCATTATTGGGATTTTCCCGATATATACACCATTAACATTTTTATCAAACTTCTCAGTCATCCCATTCTTGTTTGTTATCTCAGTGGAAATATGAACATTAACATAGATGCCGCTCGAATACGTCATATTATTCATACGGGCAATGTAAGGGGTCATTATATTTTGCGTCCCGTCAGGAAGTTGATAGTTAGGCTTTACAATGCTGGGTTGAAGGATATTAATAGAAATATTATAGGTATTATCAGGCAACTCGGCTTTCTGATTTGTGATTTTCACCTTGATGGGATTGAACCCGCTAATGATTTGTCCCAATGTATTGTCTATGAATTTATTATAACTATCCACTTGATGCTTTACAAGCGGATTAGATGATTCGGGAGAACCACCCTTTTGAAAATAAATATCCAGAATATCCCAGCAAAGGTTAGAAAACATTATTAGTTGTATTTAATTAATAAATAATTCTTAAATATCAATTTTTAATATTTTAATGATTAATATTTTATATAAAAAAATGATAATATAAAACTTAGTATATTTTATTATATATTACATAGAGGGAGCCCGCCCTAAGCACTCTAAGCACCCTAAGAATGTCTAAGAGAATGCCAAAGATTATTGCGATTTGTGGCGCAAAGAGATGTGGCAAAGATGTATTGGCGGAGCATCTAGTAAATAAATATAATTACGAGAGAGTTGCCTTTGCAGACCCTTTGAAATTTGCAGTGAAAAGTTTATTTGATTTTGATGACGACCAAGTTGGTATCGGTAAAGATAATGGGACAGGTAGAAAGGATATTGTAGACGAAAAATGGGGGATAACACCGAGAGCCGCATTGCAATTCTTCGGAACTGAAATGATGCAAGAAAAAATACAAGAGTTATTACCTGATATAAAGAGAAACTTCTTTGCGAATAGCTTGAAGAATTACATAACCGCTAGAATGAATACATCAGAAGGACAAACGTTTGTTATTAGCGACCTTCGATTTATGCACGAATTCGAGATGCTTTTTAGTATCCCGAAGATACGCAGAGAAGATATAATGATTATTAGAGTTATTAGACCAAATCCTTATAATCCTACCTTAGAATTACAAGAAACTCAGATACATATATCCGAAATAGAATATATGAAGATACCTTATGATGTTATTATAACGAATGATGGCACGATAGAAGGTTATATTAATAAATTTGAAAAGATTATTGATTATTAGTTTGTAATGGCTTAGTGGCTTAGTATTTATATATCATTTTTTATTATAACTTATTATGATATTCTTTAATGCATTTTTCAACTGACGTTTTAATATCAGGGATATCAGGATATAGCGAATATAACTTATCAGTCGATAGTTGTGTATTTGAACGCTTTGATAACAATATGGCATCCTGTTCTTCAATGCTGAAGTTTTCCCATACAAACCCTCTATCTATATGTTCTCTATACATCTCTAAAATCTCGTTGTGAGTTATAAGTCCTTTATTGACTAGATTAAAAGTGCCTGTAGTTCCTTTGATAATCATATCCATAATAACTGGGAACATATCTTCTAATACGGACATCGAATTAGGCATAGAGCAAATCTTATTATATTTGAAAATTTTACTTAAAAAGTTTCTATTATGCTCAAAATTTACAATGGGCATTCGAATGCGTAGGTTCAACGTATTTTTTGAATACATATGCTGGAGCCTATCTGTGAAGCCTTTAACAATTGAATAAGAAGACCCAAAAAATGTTGGGAGTTCATCGTCTCCAACGCTGCTAGTTGTTGGGTCGTCGCTGCTAAATATGCAACCTGTTCCTAGATATGTATAATGAATATTATATCTTTCGCAAAGAATTGAAAGTATTACGGGGGAATACAAGTTATCTCTGATATTATCTTTAAGTTTTCCGGGCAATTCTAGATAATCGATTGTATTATGTTCGCCCCCGTGCGTCCTTCCAATAAACGAAATGATATGCGTTGGCGAATGCAATTTAATCTCTTCTTCAACTGCTTTCTCGTCATCCGCGCGAACGTCAGTGCCAATATATGTAATCCCGTGATTATTCAAATAATCCCCAAATTGCTTACCTATCCACCCTTTGCATCCGAAGAAAAGAATTTTCATATTTTTATATTAGTAATTAATATTCTTTTTATATAATATATATCAATATCATATTAAATCGATATCGATGATAATATTAGTTATCAATATGTATAAAAATCAGAATATATATAGAAGCTTAAAAATTAAAAAGAAGTTTTTATATGGATTAGAGGGAAACAAGGTAATATTTAAAAAATGGGATGATGCCGATGGTATCCAGTATATCTTAAAAAGCAAGAAGGTACGTGGTATTATAATAACTGGCTCTGATTATTTTATAGGCGAAGGCGTTCATTCAGTGATAGATGAAAGTATTATTAAATCTAAAATACCGATACTAGCGATATGCTATGGGTTTCAGTATTTAATTAGCAAATACGGGAACCTATCATTTATAAAATCTTGTAAAAGCGGATATATGAAGTATTACAATAGTTTCAACATAACGCACCCTTTCTATATTCCTAAAAATAAATATTTTTTTTCGCATACAGATTATATAGTGAAGGTTCCCAAAAATTATAAGGTTATTAAAAGGATTGGTGAGAAAATAATTGTTGCATATAACTATAAAAAAAACATATTATGCACCCAGTTCCACCCAGAAAAATACAAAAAATCCAGTAGAATATTCTTTAATACGTGGATAGCAAAGTGTTTATTATAGATACCTAAAAAGTAATGAGACACAAGAGTTTATTGTATAGAATATAATGGCATATTTACTATAGTTAGATATATTTAGTAGATAGATTTAATATTTGTTTATATTTTAGGATGTTATAAAATATTATATTATACATATATATTAGAGATATAATATATATAGATATGTCTGTTGACCCATCTACGCGTTTGATGTTGAAAGTACAGGCTCGAATGGGTGATCGTTTTAATTATAATATTGATAGACCTTCTTCTGGTAAACGTAGCGTTTTGGGAGAAATAATATATACTTTTCGACATAGTAAAGAAAAATATGATGAATTTAAAAGGAAAAAAGATAAACCTTTTTGGGAGATTGACTATAAACTCCGAGAATTACAGAGCCTTATTGAAAAAAATAAAACACCTGATAATATTATCAATAGTAAAGCACAGGAAATAATTGAATTACGCAGAATAGCAACAATAGGAGAGGGAGAGAGATTAAGTAAACTTGCAGAATTAAATAATATATACAAAGAACAAATAAGGTTATATAAGGCTTATAAAGCAAAAAAAGCTAGCAGTTACACTCCAAAAATTTTTCAAGCAGAAGAAATACCAATACCAAGTGACATAAATGTTATACTAGACACTGAATGGAGAACAGATGCCAGAATAGAGCCCGATAATTTGAACGATATGCCCAACTGGAATGAAACTACGGAAGAATTAATTAAAAGGCTAGAAAAAAGGAAATCTAATGCGCGGGCGCAATCTGCGAGAGGAGGTGCTAATAAAAGCAAGGTTAAGAAACTTGTTAAGAAACTTGTTAAGAAACCTCTCGTAAAACCCGCAAGGAAGAAAGTAGCCCCTAAGCGTGTAAGTAAATAAATAGCAATATATACCCCATATATATATTATATATTTGAACTAATTATTTTTTAGATTTAGGTATTATATAAATACCTAACGCGCGTATTAATAAACGTTTAAATAGTATTAATATTATATAAACAATTGATATTCAATTAAATATATAATATGACAACATTAAATCTTAATAATATAAATGACGATTTGATTGAATTAAATAGAGATACGTTTAAAAGCAAACAAATGGGTTTTAATATACCAAATAAGCAAAATAGAGTGTCTCAAAATAGTTTTATGAATGATAATACATTATTTAATAGAAATAAGATAAGTGATGATGTTATTTCTATGTCTTCGAGGTCTTCTTCGCGTTCTTCTTCGCGAGCTAGCTCAGTTAATGGCGATTATGACAAAAGTGCCTATATGAAAAATATGCAGAATATATATAAAGGAAAGGGTTCGCCTAAAATATCAAAATATAAGGAGGAAAGCGATGAAAGTAGTGTTGTAAGTAGTTCAAGCAATAGAAAGGCGGGTTCGGGAAAAAGCCAGCAAGTTTCAAGTAAATATAAAGCACAAAGTAAATACGAAGAAGACGAAGAAGACGATGATGACGAAGACGGCGAAGATGATGAAGACGNNGAAGANGNAGAAGANGAAGACGANGATGNAGAAGACGGAGAAGATGACGGGGAAGACGGAGGTAGTGAATATGATGGCGATTATAAGAGAGGAACTAAAAATAGGCATTTAACTGCTAAGGAAATTATTATGAATGAATTAAATGAGAAGAAGGAAATTATTTATCAAATAGATAGGTTGGAATCGAAGGGCTTCAAGGTTCCATTTAAGTTTAATATGAACTCCGACTTGGAAGAAATGCGTGCTGAATATAATCGCTTAATACGCGAAAAGGAACTTGACGGGAGTGTGAGATTTCAGCAAAAAATGCTAATGGCATTTATTTCGGGAACTGAATATATGAATAGTAGATATGATCCGTTTGCTATAAAATTAGATGGGTGGTCTGAACAGGTTAATGAGAATATTAATGATTTTGATGATATATTCGAAGAACTGCATTACAAATACAAGGCAACGGGTAAAAAGATGGCTCCTGAACTAAGGCTATTTATCTCATTGTCGGGGAGCGCATTTATGTTTCATCTTACTAGCAGAATGTTCAAAGAGCAGCCAATGCCAAATATAGAGAATGTATTAAAATCAGACCCTGAATTGATGAAGCAATTCCAACAGGCTGCCGCGAAGCAATATGTGATGGGTAATAATTATCCGTCAGCCTCTTCTGCTCCACTGCCGCAGCAGCAACAGCAGCAACAGAATATCCCAATGAGCAATAGTTATAGCAGCGGGGGCGATAGCAGTTCAGGACTATTTGGTATGGTTAGCAGCTTGTTCAGCACATTGAATTCGCCTGTTTCTAGTATGTCGATGCCATCGATGCAATCAGCGTCTAATAATGTAAATATGAGACAATCGCCAAATATTACTGAGTTAAGACATAAGCCCTCTGCTGATATTGAAAACATTATCAATAATGTCCATAATAACATATCAATGGATCATAATGATAATAATATCGAAACATTGTCTGTTAGCGATGAAGAAATAACATCTATAATCGAAGATACTGCAGATATCAAAATATTAAGAGGCGTAGGGCGACCACGTAAAAACACGCGAACATTAAATATATAAATATATACTACTACATAATAGTAATTACATTAGTGTTATTGAGATGTTTGCAAATTTTAGTAAAATAAATAACTTAAATAATAGAGGTATCGTATCTTTATTATTATTGAATAACTATGACCGCAATAATAGCGAAGACCGCGAAGGCGACGACGAATACTTATTTAATAATTATACTATTGCTAGGTGGGCTAAAGAATATAATGTTATGATTATGCATCCTTATAACATAGTTGTTAGAGAGGATATCCCACCGCTTTTCTCTTATAGTTAAATTTAGCACTTTTTACTATTTTCAAGTATTTGCCATTATATTTACCAATCTTCTTAGCCTTTTTTACCATCCTTTTATAGCCACCTTCCGAAGATACCGAAGATTGTAATAGTGATGTAAGTGCTTCTGGTATTTCAAGTGTCCTTTTTGTAATCGACCTTTTACCATTGCTATTGATAATAGGATATGTGCGAGGTTTTGGTTTATTTTTTTCACTATCAAGATATATTTTTATAATTTTTTTGAAAATACTAAAGACTTTGCGAGGGTTTTTATTATAGTTAGCGTGTAATGATTTAAAAGTTTTTAATTCAGCAACAAGATTTTCAGGACATCCTATAAACCAACATAAATTCAAAGCAAAATCAATGCGTGATGCTATTTTGTCAAAAAATTCTTTCATTGTAGTATAATTAATAGAAATCCCTAAAGAAACTGCGCGTATAGTGAACGTGGACTGCCCGTCCTTACTTATATTCGTAGTAAATAAAAGGTCTTTTTTAAGCGTCTTTTTATTATTAGGGTCGTAAAAATTATCAGCAACTGCCTCTAAAATGGCGTTTAGGCTACTGATATTAGGTTCCTTCTGTTCCTTCAGTTCCTCATTACCTTGCAATTCTTTAGATAATACCTTCTCTTGTATCCCTTCATTTTTAGGTTCTTCAAGTATTTCTCTTGTTTGCTCTGTANTTCCTATTACATTATGTAGTTCTATTGTAATATTTTTGAATACATCACCAAACAATGTAAGTATATNATTATTGCTCGCATTATCTTCGCTTGTAACAACTACGTCTTCTATAGCAGTTTCTTCAACAATTTTAATCATATCATTTTGTAAATTGTCTAATTTTTTTTCTTCTAAATCATTTAACTTTTTTAATATTTTTGAACTGCTAGGTGTAGAGGATGATGAGCGATTAATAAATGTTTTAACACTGCGAATTGCCTTACTAATCTTATCCTTTATTTGCGCTTTTATTTTAGTTTTTTCGGATGTTTTATTTAGTCGCGACGGCGTATATTGCACATTGTATGACGATGGTCTTTTATCTACTACATCTTCATTAGATTTTGCTACTTTAGGGACTTTCGCGGCTGCTGCTGCTGCTGCTGCTGCTTTAGGGAGTTTAGCGGCTGCTGCGTAGGGCATATTATCTTTATCCTTATTCTACATTATTATAAATATAATATTAAAATGTAGAATAAGGATAAAAAAATGATGACATAATATAAATAATATATATAATAACAATGTTGAAATTATTGAAGATTATATTTGCAAAGTTAAAAGAGGCTGAGTTGCTATCGAAGGAAGAACTTATACTCCGCTATAAGTTTGAAAAGAATATGCGAAAACTATTTGCCAAAAAACATAAAAATATAAAACATACATAAAATACATTACTTTACACACGTCCCTGCCATCTCTTCGTAGGACTTCGTCGGACGTTGTCATATGCCATATATCCTGCATCCCCTGCTTTCTACTTTTTCCCATTTATTACCAGTCCATCCTTCAATCATTTCATCCTTATAATCACTGATAAGTTCGCTGCACGCATACATAAGGAATTCTCTCGTATCAATCTTGTTAAGATTTGTAGTATATGAAATCTCCTTGTCTTTGCAATAGGTCTTGATATACTTCAAGAAATGCTCTCTTTCCATACTCCTAATTAACTTGTATACCACATTCTCATTAGGCAACTCGGTTTTATCATACATAATCCTGTTTGTGATATTATCACCTAAATTATAGGTGTCTTCGTGCTTTTCGAGGTCAAGTTGGCGAATTCCCTGATACCTCTCCAAGTTTGAAAGATAATTACATAGGATACGTGTGGAATAGTAATAAATATCATAATCGCCATAAATTTTCTCGTGCACAACGCGCCCGTTGCTGTAGTTATAAGGGAACTTAAACATTGCTTGGTAGTCGCAAGGGTCTTCAAGTGTAGCTCGGTGGTCTTCTAGTTGTTTTGGTTGTCGCTTCGGTATTTGTTTGTCCTTAGACATTATTAAAGTATCCTCAAATCAATTTTTTTATTTATTTCAAAAAATTATTACAAATTTATTCTAATATATTAAAAAAATGATTTAATTTATACTAATACGTATCTCATATACATTCATATACACTCATATACATTCATATACATTCATATACATATGAACATTATCAAAACATTCTCTAATTTATTCGCATCATCCTCAGCATCCTCAGCATCTTATGAGGATGCGAAGGACGCGGAAGAACATCAAATAGTAGCAACAGATATCGAGGATATACATCGGGATGTCCATAAGGAGATGGGATATAAAGAGAATACCCAATTTAACTCTTTAATAGAAAGTATCGCAGAGGAGTTTACAATGGATATTGAAAACTTTAAAACTACTAGCGATATTGATAGGTTCAAAAAGAATATTCAAAAAAAATACAAGTATACTATTTCAAATGCCGAGTTTATCAAGATATACAAGCATCTTAATCTAGATAACCAACAGCTGCGCAATCTTATAACAAAGAAGAAGTGCAAGTCAAATTCAGGTGTTCTCGTGATAACGCTTTTAACCTCTGCGCACCCTGAATATATCGACGAAGAAGGCAATGTTAAAACTGCTCGTTTTTCTTGCAAACACGATTGTGCCTATTGTCCAAATGAACCAGCGCACGAAGGGAATAATTGGGTAGCGCAACCTAGAAGTTATTTATACTCGGAACCTGCGGTATTACGAGCGAACGCCAATGATTTCGACGCTATAAAACAAATGAACTCGCGTATATCTACACTTATCAATATGGGGCACATTCCTGATAAATTAGAGATTATTGTGTTAGGAGGGACGTGGTGCGAATATCCTCGCAATTATCAAGACCGCTTCATAACTGAAATATATTATGCTGCAAATATTTATTTTGATAGAGACCCTAAGCGTCCTAAGAAAACGCTAGAAGAGGAGATAGAAATCAATGAAACATCTACAATTCATATTATTGGGCTAACTTTAGAAACGCGACCTGATACTATAAATATCGAGGAAATCGCTAACTTTCGCCGATATAATTGCACGCGAATACAATTAGGTGTTCAGCATACAAACAACAAGGTATTGCAAAAAATAAACAGAGGGCATACAATAGAATGCGCATATGATGCAATAAAACTTCTGAAAAACAATTGCTACAAGGTTGATATACATATAATGCCTAATCTTCCGGGTTCGTCTTATGATATTGATAAAATAATGCTAGAAGAGGTCTTGTATGACCAGCGAATACAAGTTGACCAGTATAAAATATATCCGACCGCCATAGTTCCTTTCACGCGAATTAAGAGATGGTTTGACGAAGGCACGTATATACCATATGATGATATGCTATTATATGAACTTATTAAGGAATTTAAGAAGAAAGTTCAAAAATACAAGCGACTTAATCGTATTATTCGCGATATACCCGGACACTATATAGAAGGAGGGTATTCCACAAAATTTGTAAATATGCGGCAACTACTTCAAGATGATATGCGAACAAATAATTGGGGATGTAAATGTATAAGATGTCGAGAGATTAAAGGGAACATCCTATCATCACTCGATAATATCAAGTTAAATATAGAGATATATAGAGCATCCGATTGCGATGAATATCATATTAGTTTTGATACTGATTGCGATAAAAATTATTTAATAGGATTTCTACGGCTCCGCCTAAGCGGCTTGAGCAGCGTGAGCAGCGTAAGCGGAGAAGAAGACAATAATTTACAAGTATTACCTAGCATCAAAGGATGTGCTCTTATAAGAGAATTGCACGTATATTCGAATTTGAATAGCGTCGGGGATAACATAGAAGGTTCTCTGCAACATAAAGGGTTTGGAAAGCAACTAGTTGCGAAGGCTGAAGAAATAGCAGCAAATAATGGATATAGAAGGATTGCTATAATTAGCGGGACAGGCGTTAGAGGATACTATAGAAAACTAGGATATGAATTGATTGACACATATATGATTAAGGATATATGAGATATTATTTATATTATTTATATTTATTTGTGTGTATAGCAAGATACCTGCTATTATCTGTGGTTCTATATGACCCTTCCAAATCTTTATGCCAGTAATCGCAATGTATTAAATTAATTTTATGAGGAAGTAATATTAATGGATATGCGAGGTCATCAATAGTATATGGATATGAATTGGATTTCTCATCATAATGATATATATCATAATTAATATTTTCCATATGCTCTATTAATATTTTACAAGACTTGTTTGAAAAATAGATTAGCGGACCTTTTAAAAATACAGGGGTATATGGCATTTTTGAATATTTTTGAATATCAACGCCTTTCAAATTATGCAAGGGATTATCAAATTCTTCTGGATGGTCTTTGTAATAATAGACAAGATGCAAGGATGTCTCTGATTTGCTAGGTTCATATTTATATGGTTCATTTATAACAGATAAACCTTTAAATGAACTACCTAAAAAATCAATATCAGTTTCAATACAATTCATTTCATTTTTTCCATTTATTTTAATTTTATATTTAGGCGATACTAAGAATGCCTTTAATCGCGTTTCATTGAATACTAGGTCATCATTAGACCGCAATACACCTTCTTTAATATCAAAGATTTCATATAGATATTTTAGCGATAGCACTATTTTTTTAAATAAATGTAGATAACTATCCTCACATTTAATCGTCATCAAGTTCCCTTCAAGTTTATAGTTGCAATCTAAAAATAGGTCGCCAATCACATAGATTACTTTCCAGTTCCCATAATCGTCTTTTAGATTAAATTCTTTTAATCTTGTATTTAAAAACTTTTGGCAACTTGTCACAAGGATAATACCATCGACCTTAATCATATCAATGTTATTATTTTAATTCTAAATAATCTTTATATATATACCTTATTTATCCTTATTTATCCTTGATATCCTTATTTATTCATATTGGTATGAACTGCCATAACCGCTTCGTGATAATGGTAATCATTGTATAGTCTCGCGCAATGTATAAAACTAATCTTGTTATAATATAAAATATATGCTACACCGCAATCTTCGATAGTGTATGGATATGAACTGCTATATTCATCATAATGAAATATATTGAAATTAATATTGCTCATATGATTTATTAAGATATTGCATGATTTGTTCGAGATATAATACAATACGCCACTAGGTATTATAGGGAGACGCGGGCGCTTGATATACTTTGATAAATCAACTCCTTTAAGATTATGCAATGGATTATCAAAATCTTCTTGGTGGTCATTATAATATTGAAGCATATAAGTATCCTCAACTGCGGTTTTTATATCATCATCTGAGATTTCGTGTGAAAGCAAACTCTTATTTACGTGCGACTTACCTAAAAAATCGAGTTCAATCAATGTATTCGTATTTCCATTACTAACCTCGCATATTTTAGGATTTTCTAAGAAGCATTGCAATATACCTTCGTTAAATACCAAGTCATCGCCTGACCGCAATACACCTTCTTTAATATCAAAGATTTCATATAGATATTTTAGCGATAGCGCTAATTTTTTTAATAAATGCAGATAGCTGTCTTCGCATTTAATCTTCATCAAGTTCCCTTCGAGTTTATAGTCGCTATCTAAAAATAAATCGCCAATCACATAGATTACTTTCCAGTTCCCATAATCGTCTTTTGGAAGTTTGTATTGCACTAAACGCGTATCCCGATGCTTATGGCAACTTAATACAAGAATTATACCATCAACCTTAATCATATCTTTGTTATTTACATTCTTTATATCCTTTATATCTTTTTTGGTTTTTTGTTCTTCGCCAATAACTCTTTTAATCCTCCAATAAACTTACCATTCTTAAATATCATAGGGAAATAAAAATATGGTATTATTGTATATTGCTTAATAAATTTAAAGAAATTATCGCGTTCTCTACACGTTTTAAGGAATTTATCACAATTTATATTAATACATTTGGAGGCAGCTGACATCACCTTAATATGTTCCTTTGCCATAACACAATATTTGCATTTAGTTATACTATAGATTGTATAATTGGTCTTTGATGGGGTTTTATATTTTACACCATCCATATTTAATATTATCTACTATATTAGTAGATAAATAGCAAAGATATGTCTGGAGCGAGAAGAAGAAGTGCGCGATTACTTGCTAAAGATGAGTTTGACTTACCTGTTGATCTATCTGAAGAAGCATTAAAAGAAGAAGCAAAGATTAAGAGCGACCTGTTAAAATTTCCTATAGATGATGAAGACTGGGTAGTTTTTTTTTGCGAATATTTTGAATATATAGAAAAAAACATTGGCGTTTGTTTATCAAAAATACCTGCTCTTCGTAATGTAACTATGGGTGATTTAAACAAGGCTGGTATAGAAGGAGGCGGTTTTGATATAGAATTCGACATTTATGGTAATACGAATTATAATATTGGGTTATACTATTCATTATTTTCGCAATTTAGAGATGGGACAAATAAAATAATTGGTTGCGATAAAATTAATTTACTATTATCATATGTTGGCAAAGCAGTATTGCGAATGGCTGATGAATATAATAAAACGTCTGCGAATGAGTTGATAGCCTTTTTAAGGAAAATTGTGGTTATAATAGAATTATCTGTATTCAAAGAAGTATTTTTACATTATATGACTGGCGACAGCACAGGACATAAGCATAGCATAGATTTCAACTATCATAACAAGACAACGCACGGGTGGTATATTGGTATATGGTTAAGAAAGCAAGAGTATTTAGGGATAGTGACAAGTAGTGGTAAAAAATCTAGGATAAAATACGATAATGGTCTTCGATTATTTGTTAGAAATTTTCTCAATAGAGTAATCACATATATGAGAAAATATACTTCTAATTATCCATTAAAACACGAAAAACCTTACAATTATAGCGATGATATTAGAAAGGTTTTAAAATATCCTCTGCCGTATAATGGTGAATACCAATTTAATACGCCTATTCATTATTATTATATAAGCCGCAAGGATTGGGATTGTATACCAAACTTCTTATTACCTGAAGAAGCGAGATGGGTATCTTTTGCTAAGAATTTCAAGCATCCTAGCCTGTGGAAAAACCCGCCTCCTCAATGGTGGATTAAGAGAATAGAAGATAAGAAAGGTTTATTAAATGGGTATGCTTGGTGGAAAAGTGGAACTGATGAAGAAGAACGCAATCAAAAAGAATTAGTAGGCACTAAAAATCTCGCAAAATGGTTAGCGATAAATGGAACTTTAGAAGAACAATATGATGTCCACGCAGGATTATGGGATGCAGATAATGAAGACTTTGAAGAAGCAGGGATGAAATTTGGAGGTATGTCTAAAAATCCAAAAAAGAAAACTAAGAAAACATTTAAAATAATACCTGATAAGGATATTACGCTAGATCCAAAAATAAACAAGGAATTAAAATATAGATTAATGTTATATTTTAAATATAATGCTGATAATTGCACTAATACAAATGCTAAACCTGATTTAATAGATAACATATATACAAATAAATTAAATAGTTCATTAATATTAGATGATTTTTCTGCTATGGATTTGCCGAAAAGGAAGGTTGCTAAAGCAGCGACATATATACCTAAGTTAGTGCCTTCTTCAAAAATGCGGGCGGCTACAAGGTAATAATATTTATTTGTTCTTCTTATTTCTCCATTCTTCACCAATTTTCTTCATAATTTCAGGTGCCTTAAGATTAGGATGCTTTTTGCAAAGTTCCTTATACATCTTCTTTACAAACTTATTATAGGGGGTTAGTTTGCGCTTTTTAGCACCGCCCTCTTGAACACTCATTCCACAACTACCAGCCATATAGTATCTTCTTCTATATATATGTTATAAAAAAATAATTGTTGTTAAAGAGGATTAGGTTTTTATTAAATATCCAAAGGCATCTCTAAAAAACTTAAAGTATTGTATTTAACAACTCCAGCATTTGCATTGGTATTGGTATTGGTATCGTGTAGTCTTATATAAGCGACCGCTTGCAAACACGCATCGCATAAATCGTCCTTCTTCTTATTATTATCAAATATTTCACAGAGAGCAGCATCATCCTTTATATAGTTTTTACATATCTCTATGCTGGTTTGCTTATTCATCTTATATTTATCCTGACGAAATCCTTTAGAGTTCTTGGTTTTTTGCGTAGTAGAAGCAGCAGCAGCTGCCGCGTCCATCTTAATTTGTATGTCGGGTTTATAGTCGTGTGTTTTCGTTTTCAGGGATGCATTAACAAGCACCACGTTATCTATAATTTTATCCCAATATTTTAGGAGGCTGAAATAGCAATATATTATATATTGAATGGTTTTCATTATACCATTAAGATTTGATGGCTGGTTCTCAATCAATACATAATCTATTTCTTCAATACCCTTCTCTTTCAATTCGCCTATTATATTATCGAGTTCCATATATATTCTCTCAGATATATCATCAATCCCTTTAATATCCTTCTTTTTATCTGCTAATGATATTATACGCCAGTCTAATATATGTATGTTAGTCGCGGTTTTTTTTAAAATACACAAGGCTAAATTCTTAATACCAATATCAAAACTTATATATATCATTTATATATATTATGTTAAATGTATTATTTATATGCTCGCGATTGCTAGATGCTTTTATGCAACATACTAATAGCCCTCTTATTAAACGAGGTGATATTATGGTGTTTAATCAATGTTGTTAGGTTTAGCCAGAAAGTATCATTTTCAAACTTTTTATTATATTTATTAATCTTTTTGTATTTTCTATACAACCATTTATGTAATTTTTCCAAGATGATGGTATTTGCAGGATTATTTTTGATATACATCTTTTTATTTGAGATTAGTCGAGATACAAAATGCTTTAGTTCAGATATGCTAGTATATTCTTGAGGGATGCTCTCCCATAAATTATGAAACTTCAAATAATCATAGGTAGGGCATAGAAGCAGATGGTCAGTATAATCTACAAATGTAGGGTTATTATCGATAATCATTATATTATTAACGATTGAATGCGTCTTAGGCATTTTAATAGCCTTTAACAATAGAGGTAATATTTTCACTACAGATTTCTTGATATTACCATAATTATCTTTAAAGCAATTATCCCTCGTAAATATAGGTCGATTGAACTTTATATTATTTTGTTTTTCTATTATTAATATCTCTTTATACGCCCACGTTTTATCAGAAGCCGTGTAAATAAAGAAGAAACTATTTGGGAATACCTTCTTCATCTCGGTCATAAATGTAGTAAAGTGGGGTCTTAGCAGTTTAGATTGCAAATTATAGCAATTGTCTAGCATCTTATCGCACAATGTTTTATATTTAACAAGATTACCTAATTGGATATTGCCGTTTTTTAATATTATGTTTTTTCTAATAATTTCTTGTATATTATAAATATCGCATTGATAACTACAATCGCCTATTATAGTCCCATCTAAATCCAAGAGAAATATATATGGATCATTATTACTCATTATATAATACTTATAATACTATAATAATTATATATAATTATATATTTTTTATATTTTATTTATAGTAATACCGCATATATTGGAATGGATAGTGAAGGTTATCTTGAAGCAGCACTTAAATATGCTGCTATGCAGAGGACTATTAGCAGGAATGGCTTGCGTGTTCGTCCGCAAATGAAAGGACGACCTATACCGCATTATCAAAATCCAATATATAATCCTAGAAATAACAAAATAAATTTTCAAGTTCAGCATCGCCCCGCTATTATACATCCTCGCAATATGATGTATGCTAATGTTCACAGAGTTCATTACCAACCGCAAAAGCCGCATATGCGAACGCAAGATACTGCTAGATTTTGCAATAGTCTTGGATATGTTTTACCAGCACCAAAATTACTTACAAGGGATGCTAAAATCGCTTCTAATAATAAGCAACATCTAGAAGTCGTCAAAGAAAAATCAAGAACATCGCCCAAAGTATCTTCTAAAAGAAATTCAAAAACCAATAATACGCCGCCGCGTAATACACCAAAAGTTCTACAAGGAACAACAAGAGTTATGCGGCTTTCACGTTCGACTAATAGGCGTTCAATTGCATAACTCAGTATTATCTTGCAATCTTATTTTATTTTTTTCATATAATAATTCTTTCCTTTTATCAATATACTCAGCCATACAAGTAAAGCCATATAATATCATCTCATTCACTTGTTCATCCGTCAATTCAATACGCACCCCTTTTCTATTTACTATAACATTCATAGCATTCTGTATTGTTATATTTTCAGGCATAAAATAATATTCTTTATCCCCTGAATTTATTTCATTAAGGGTCACCTGACTAATTCGCAATATATCAAACATCTTGCATATTTGTCTTATTATGAAAAAAATATTCATCTTGTCTTTCGTAGGAACGTAGCCTTCCCTTTCTTTATATATTACCATCCCAATAATATTCTCTTTCGAAACGTGTGAAAATATTTTAATAGGAAAATTATTAGAAAACGCACCATCATAATAATATTCGCCATCAATTGCAACGGGGTTAAATATTAAAGGAATAGCCATTGATGCTTCACAAGCAGTGAATATTGATACGTCTGGCGTATCCTCAATAGAAAAAATACGATTTTCGCACCTATTTATATTTGTCGTCGAAAAATATAGATTAACTCCGAACCTTTTAGAAGCCTCTTTAAAAGTTATATCTTCTATATCGGGATATTTGACGCGCAATACTTTTCTTAAATGTTCCATAAAATGCGATATAGAGCATAAGCCTAAATTAGAAACAATCTTATAATAATTCTTTGTGGGTATGTTGCATAGATTAGTATCGCCTGCAGACGTATAAATAACCCTCTCTGCTTCTTCTATTGTTAGCTTGAATGTAATGAATAGGGCTACAAACGACCCTATAGAATTTGCTGCAATATGCGTAATATTCTTATGCATATTCTCTAAGTATAAATATCTCAGAGCGCCTACAAATAGAACGCCTCGCATACCTCCGCCAGATAAAACAAGATGCGTAATATTCAATTTATCCATAAATACTTTATCGAATACAAAGATACTATATTTTGTTTATATAATATCTTTATATATTCGAATTATACTCACATATATCGATATTATAATAGATTAGCGCCTCTTTCGCAGCATTATTCTCGGCTTCCTTCTTATTATTCCCCGTAGATGTCGCGATGATGGCATTATTGCGATCCTTTATGCAATAAGTGAAAATGCGGATATTATCTTTAATCAATATCTTTACTTCGTAAAACTTAGGTATATCTTGAAGGTTATGCGTCATATAGGAGACGAGCATATCCTTGTAATTATTCTTTATTCTTATTAACTCGCAGAAGTCAATATAATTCTCAATGATATAAATGATAAAACTTTCAACAATGAAATATCCTGCGCCAGTGAAAGGGGATATATTAATGCTATTTGGAAGCATCACCTTATCGCTCTCAGTTTGAAAGTCGAGAAATAGCGCACCTATGAATGCTTCAAATATATCTTCCATAATTTTAAAATTATTTCTGCCACCCGACTCTTCTACTTGCTTGGATATTATAGCGAACTTAGGGAAACCTATTTTGTCTGATAGATATCCTAGCATCCGTCCATTCACTATTTTTGTTCTAATTTTCGACAAGAAGCCTTCATTCTGGTCTGGAAACCTGCTATATAAATAGTTGGCGACTATCATACCTATTAAGGCATCACCAAGAAATTCTAGGCGTTCGTAAGACATATCTTGAAGCGGCAAGCAATCGCTGGGGCAATTGATATTACTTTTGTCAAAGTCGATGTTCTTCATCGTGCAATATGATTTATGAACAAACGCAACGCGATATAAATCGATGTTTTTGAATTGAATATTCGACAATCCATTTTTATTAAAAATTTCAGTTAAATCGTCTATTTGAAGCAGGACATTCTTGTTATTATACGGCTGATTAGTAATTTCGATATCCTTTGTTTTGTTATGTATTCCTTGTATGCGCTTCATTGTATATGATTTATTATATAAATAATATATGTATATTATAATATCATTTTTTTATTATATCATTTTATTATATAAATATTAATTGTTTATTTCTTTTAAATAGAATAAAATAGAATTATATATAGTATAATGGATGATTTTATTATTCAAGGTTCAGAACCAATTCTTAAAGTTGATTCGCTAGGTATTGGAATAACTGCGTTCAGTGATATTGAACAATTGTCATTGTCTGATAAAGAATATTTAGTGGTCGGGGATAGACACGGCACTCCAAATTATAGTAATCAATATGATACAAAATGGAATATGTATGTAAATCACGAAGGCGTTGCTATAAATACTTCTCGCAATGTTTCATCGAATTACCGCGACCCCAATGCATCACTTTATATTAATAGGAATATACAATGCGATGGTATGATTAACGCACACGGCATTCAATTTAGTAATATTAGTATTAGCGGAGTGATTGGCAGCAATACCATAGTAGATTTAATACAAAACATTAATATTCTCTCGCAATCGCAGCCATTTAGAACGGGTATTGCTACATATTTTAATAATATTTATGATTTGCAATACCAAGTTCAGAATATTTATACTCCCAATTATCTAACACTAGGCGGCTTAGTAGATACGAGCTATAACCAGCATCCTCTAAATATTAATTCGACACCAAATAATGATTTTAATAATATACATTTGGCGATGAGGAATGATACCTATAATGATACTACACGCGAATTATCAAAATTCAGCATAGGCATTATCGGGGGAAGTAATAAATCACCTGCAGTTATTTCGACGACACGAGGAATGCCTTTGGAATTTCACGTTAATAAATCGTCTGCAGAAATGAACTCGCTATATAACAGAAATGCAATTCCTACATATTTAAATGATGCACAGCAACCCGCGATGACGATTGACGAGAATGGCAACGTTTGCATTGGAAGGAACAAAGCCGCCAATGTTATGTATTATAAGAATGTTCTCGAAAATGGCGTAAGCACCAATATACTGCTTACAAAGCAGACTGCTTTTGACGTTAAAGGTGCTTCTAAATTCGACGATATAATTATATATGACAACTACGCCAACGCCTACAAGCACATCGATGACGTATATATTCGCGCGGATGGTGTGGGAATTATTAGACCATCCCAAATAACAGAAGGGATATTTTATGGCAGTAATTATATATTCAATAATATATCTTTGAACAATCGATTAACTACCAAGTATATCACTGCGACTGATATGTTAAATGCAACGAATATAAATGCTGACAATATTCTCATAAATAATAGCGCAACCTTCAATGGTAATATAAGTTTCCAGAATACGAATGAATTATCTATGAATTCCTTGAATATAGAGAATGATTTGCTTATTGGCGGGCTTCGCGTTAGCCCAATAAATATAAAGGATACCGCACTGGGATATACGACAATAAGTAGCAGCGAAAATGGGTCTAACTATTTCTTCACATATGTTCATAGTAATATTGCGAACTTGGATGCTAATCAGAATATCAGTTTCCCCAATAAAATGAGTGTGGGACCCAACACTAGCGACGGGATTGCGGGGTTTTAAATATATACAAAAACAGCAGTTCAAATAATAACTTTGAAATTGTTTTGCAAGAAAGGGTGAATACTAACAAATACGTAGCGAATATTGGGAGGCTGTCGCATTTGGATTTCTATGATAATAGTTTGATAATTAACACAAATAATATTGATGGCAAAAAGCACAATATATATTTTTATCCATCATACGATATATCTAAATTGCAAAATAATGCATATTTTCCAAATCTAATCAATACCCCGCCTATGCTTTCTATTACCAATGAAGGTGTTGGGATAAATAATAAGATACCTCGCCAAGATTTGCATCTGGATATAAATGGCAAAATGTCGGCGACTGAGTATTATGTATCGAAGGACGAAGCGATTGCAAAGATGTCTGGCTTTGTTTATAATACTAAGAATTATTTCAACATATACAATGAGAATACTTTCAAATATTGTATTAATTATGATAATATCAATTCATATTCAGCGAAAATGCAAGGGCTCAATGTAAAATACGGCATCAATTCTGACCAATATTATCAAAATGATAAACTTATCGAAACACTGCAGGTAACAAATAACCCGAATAGTTTTTTTACGAATAAGAATATAGCAATAGGGTGGGGCGGCGAAGATGTTCATTTGCCCCTTCAGATACGTAATACGGCTATTGCCGAGTATAACTATTCAGTGATAAGAATATACAGAGGGGTGCGTGGAGGAGGTATCAATAATAACGCAGATTTTAGTGGGTTTGACATATGCGAATATGACAGGGATTTGAATGATGACCGCGATTTGGAGAGATGGTTCATATATAAAAATCACAAGTTCAATGACGTGGATTCGCGCGATATTCGAAGAATTGGTCCATTGCAAGTTGGATATACTGATAAAACGATTGAGCCGACTTCTTATGGGATGTCAATGTATTACAATAGTCTGAATTCGAATTATCATATTGATTTTAACAATCCGAATGTATCTTATGATTTCGCGGATGAAAAGTCGAATATAGCAGTGTCTATCTATGGCGACCTCGACGTATACGGCAATATAAATATTATAGACAATAATAGTAATAACTTTAACTTTCGCCTTAAGAAACTGGAAGATGTTGCTGAATTTGCGAAATATATAGAGGTTAAAACTGCCTCCAATGTTATTTATAGGAACTTAATAGACCACGACGATATCGAGCATTCGGGGCAGAATATTATTTTCAAGCCTATAAAGTCTATGATTGTGGATTCGATAATAAACGATAGCATCCCCTTTGTTATTAAGCAGAATAATGATGCATTGTCCACTGCTAAATTTATAACATATTCAAGTAATCTTTCGTGTTCGTCGGCGTTAGAGTTGGGTATTTACAGGTATAATAATTTTACTACGGGGTATGACGCAGATAGCAATAATATCAAAAATATGGTGCAGTTCCGTGTAGCCAACAAAAATACAAGCAATACTTGCCTTACCTTGAGTTATTATAAAAATGATAGTAATAATACGTTTTATCACCCGTTCGTAGAGTTCAACAATAATTATACAAAAACTTATATGCGGCTCGGACAAGGCGATAATAAATACAATAGTAATATCAGCTTACATATTGACGACGATAACAAATGTGGTATTCAGATTACCAATATTGATAATCCAGTAAAAATAAACTTGGTTAATATCGCAGGAGATAACAATAAATACAAAATATTATCGTCGGGTGGCAATAGTAATAATTACAAATTTACAATCGATGTCGCCGATATTTCAGCATCCAAGCCAGAGCCTGATACTAGCGACCTTGTTAATATATTTACAATAGCCCCTTATACTGCGAATAATAATATGCGGGATGGTGTGCGATACGGGTTTAACGATACATCGCCTAACCAAACAATTTCGGTGAATAGCGAATATGACGAGCAGACTATGAGATTAACTTCGAGATATACGAAGGATTATATTTATACGAAGGTAGCCGTTAATACTAACAATTTGCTATTAACTGCGCCGAGAATAACAAATGATTGGGATAACAATAGCAAGCAATATGACGCGGTATTTAATTATAGCATCGCAAATGCGAATACGCCACTAAGCGATATTTATGGGAACGCTATCGAAGGCGGCAATAATAATGCGATAGTTTCTAAAATGCTCAATACGAAGAAGGATGTCTCTTATTTATCAATCCATTCTAATATTAATCTAACATTTCGATTTAATGAAAGTAATTCTAATATTTTTAATAATAATTACAATAGCATCACGTATAATAATAATGTGGTGGTTAATCCGAAATACAAGGTTGCCTTTAATAATGATGTTGCAAATGGAGGCACTGGGTATTTATTTAATATATACCCAGAATTATCAGATACTTCGAATAAGATAATTGGGTTGGACAATACGCAAATAATAAATAAAGAGACATCAAACATTTTTAATTTGACTTTGAATAATAATGTAGTCAGTAGTCATTATGAGTTGTCGTGTATTTTCAACAATATCTATAAAGTTCCATCGTATTTCGCTAATATCACCACATCGAACACTCAGATTACCTCCAATTATGCCAAAGTGGTTAATAGCAACATCATTACATTTACCAACGAAATATATTCATATTTACCGAATATAAATAGCGTTAGCTACAATCGCTTTAAACTATTTGAAAATACCAATGTGATAAGGTTGGATGATATTGGAGCAATGTCAAACGTATATCTGAGAGCAATAACTTCAAATGTTGTGCGTTATAATTATACTCAGGCGTATGAAGGTAAGTTTGCGCTATTTCGAACAAACAATTTCATTATTAATAGTTCAAATATTGTCCCAAATACATTATCTAATAGCAATTATATTATTAATTATAGTTCTAATATAGCATACGCAAATGATGGCGCTAGTTATAACAATATATCTAATGTAGTTGTTATAAGGTCGTCGAATGAGTTAATAGATGGCGCATATAATACGGAGTTATTTTATGCAAACTCTAATATTCAAATCAATGACGAATTTACGATATATGGAGCGTCTTTAAGTAATACTATTTTTATGAATGAATATTACAGAAGATATGTTAGTAATAGCAATATTAATATACAACTAACAAACTATAATCGGGTAAATTTGAAGCCTCAAATAATATTAGCCAACTCAGTCAGGGATGATTTCGTAGATAGGAATAGTTTAATAAACGAGATATATAGTTATGATGGCAATCTGAAATTTAATTACAGGGATAATCAATTTGAACACCCGCAATTACTTATAGACAAAATGGGTAATGTTAAATTTTTTGGCTCAATTAGCACAAGCAATGACCTATATATAAGTGGCAATATATTCAATATAGGTGGCTCAAATATTATTGAAGACCTTGATAGGAAAATATCAAGTCTTGAAACGAAAAATAATGATTTGATATATGCGACGTGCAATATCTTAATTGCGAAAGCCGACTTGAATGATTTGAATGCTAGCAATTATGTGTTGGCTACGAGCAATATCTTAGTGGCGAAAGCAGACTTTAATGATTTGAATGCTAGCAATTATCTGCGGGCAACAAGCAATATCTTAGTTACTAAAGCGGACTTCAATGATTTTAATACTAGCAATTATGTGCGGGCTACAAGTAATATCTTGGTGTCTAGAGCGGGTGTTAATGACTTGAATGCTAGTAATTATGTGCTGGCTACGAGCAATATCTTAGTGGCTAGAGCGAACTTTAATGATTTGAACGTTAGCAATTATGTGCGGGCTACAAGCAATATCTTGGTTGCGAAAGCAGATGTTAATGATTTCAATGCTAGCAATTATGTGCGGGCTACGAGCAATATCTTAGTGTTGAGAGCGGGTGTTAATGACTTGAACGCTAGTAATTATGTGCTGAATACGAGCAATGTTATTTCAAGGAGGATAACTGGATTAACTACCGATATGATTTATGAAGATATTAATGCGAAGAACAAGTTTATTGTTAGCAATACCTATAACAATAATATGCTTGTAAATGGCGACTTGACGATTAGTTCGAATTTGATAGTTCACGGCGCAAGCACTACGTTGGCGACTGAAGTATATACGACTGAGAGGCTTGAAATAAATAATGAGAATAATACTACGAATGCATTTGTTATCGCTCAGAAGGATTTGATTAATGATATAATGCGCGCATCTAACCGAGATAACAATGTATTTACGATTAAAAACAATGGGGACGTTAGTATTCGCGGCAATTTCATAAGGAGTAATAGAGATGTTATTACGGATACGTCCAACTATGTATTGGCGACCAGCAATATTTTGTCTAAAAAGATAGATGATAATGTAGCGGTTATTAACAGCACCATACTACGGAACGACATAAATAGCAGTAATTACGTAGCAAAGACAAATGAAACCCTTAGTATTGCAATAGGAAACATCTCAACTCCTTGGACGGAAACTACGAGCAACATCTATATATTTAATAATGTGTCTATTGGGACGAGCAGCAATATAGATACTTTGACTATAGACGGCGGTATTATTGCGTCGCGTGGTATTGTTAGTTCATTTTCAGACAACCGCTTGAAAAATAATACGTCAAACATAGCAAACCCGATAGATTTAATTAACAAACTAAATGGGTTTCATTATACCCCCAATAATATGGCGCTACAATACGGGTTCCCAAGTGTTCCCGACGTAGGTTTGAGTGCTCAAGAAGTGCAAAGTGTTCTTCCAGAAATAGTTAGAATAGCGCCATTTGATATGATGCTAGACAGCTATAATAATATTATATCGAAAAGTGGAGACAATTACCTAACAATATGCTATGAAAAGCTCGCGCCATTATTTGTGGAATCTATAAAGGCTCTTAAAAAGGAGTTAGATGAAGTGAAGCGAGAACTAGCGGAACTTAGGGATGGTAAAAAGTAGTTATTAGACGGCTGGTGGTTGTTGAACAGATTAGGCAGGGTTATGATTTTTAAAGGCTTCTTTAATATTATTGATTACTTCTTTATCTTGTACATTATCATTTAGTTTACTTTTAAACTCTTCGTGTAAGCTTGTATATATTATATAAAACTCATATTTAAATACTTCATCAAACTTATTATTTAATTGACTATCTTCGTTATTGAGGACATGTAATTTTTTATATATTGGCTTAAAAAACCAATAACCATCAATTGCGCATATAATATGATTTTTATTTATAAGTGTTACATCATAGAACTTTAACTTTTCAAAAGGGAGCGGAGCAATACTATTACTATTAGTTCGTATTTCAAGCAACCTAATTATTTTTTCTAATTGTTCAATTATATTTTTCTTTTGTTTTAATATATCTGTTTTGATAGTAGCATCTTCAGGTGTAGCGGGGTTAATTAAATAATTCTTTATTTTTTTATACAATGTCTCAAGTTTTTCGCACATCTTTTTAATATTATTAGAATTGGTTGAGATATATGTGGTCATATCCTTGAAGTTTTTATTTTCTTTTATGCTTTTTATATTTTTTTCACTAAGATCGCTATAACCTATATCATCATCTTCTTTTCCAGTATCATCATCTTTTTTTTCAGTATCATCTTCTTCCTTTCCAGTATCATCTTCTTTTTTATTTTTATAAAAATCATAGGTTTCTAGAAAATTTATTAAGAATTGGTCTATTCTATCAGCATCAATCATATCACATATGTATAGGATTTCATCAAGTTTGCTTGTAAATTTATTCATATTCTCTTTATATTCTCTATATTCTTGCACATTTGCAATAGTATCAGTAAGAGAAGCAGGAGGAACAGGAGCAGCAGGAGCAGCAACAGCAGCCATTACTATATATTAGTAAATCCCTTATTATATTACTAAATATAATAAAATTATATAAAACTTATTGACTTATAAACAAGTATAATAATAATGAGTTCTTCGAAAAAAGTATCTGGGAAAAAGGTCAAGGAGTGTTTGCTAGTAGCTTTTGAAGACGACACTGAATATACTTTGGATGAAACTAAGAAGATTGCAGTGAATGCTTTCAAAGATGCATTGAAGTTAGGGCAACCTAAAAAACGTGCAGTAAAGCTCGATAGCGATGGAGTAGTTATTAAAAAACTGCCTAGCAAATACAACCTTTTCATCAAAGACGAGATAGCTCGATTAATCGCGGAGTTCCCTGATAAAGATAGAAAGGAACTTATGAAACAGGCTGCAAATAACTGGAATGAAAGCAAAGTTATCCCCGTAG
>JGI12421J11937_10000057_pt1 | contig 35108 bp, 26 predicted proteins | sample LakErihyJuly2011_2_FD_11937 | JGI IMG/M metagenome (IMG submission 11937)
TGTATATCAAAAACAAGTTTCCTAAAAATAATGGCGCCGCAATTTGTGTTCCTTCTGGCATAAGAAAAACATTGATAAGTAAGATGTTTAAGCTAATTGGAACTAAAAGTATCGCCGAAATCTTTATAAATTTCCCAGTTAAAAAAGACAATCCGCAAATAAGTTCAACCAACTTTGCCACTGGAAGTACATATTTTGCAGCAACAAATCCGGTGCATTACTGTCTTCATATTGCCTGCAGATTCTGGCGGTTCTCCCAATTTAAAAAAAGTAAGAAAGTGAAGCGAAAAGGAGTAAAGCGCCTATCTAAATTCGAACAATTAAAGTTGCAATTTTCATATTGATTTGTTTTTGTGGTTAATAGCGGTTTAAATCTAAAAAAAAATTTGAACTAAATTTATCGTAATTTTGAATTTTTAAAAAAGTCTAATTCTTTGAGAACATCCATTATAAAATTTATCGACAATCCAGTTCAATTCAAACAACAAGTACTGGCTTGGGCGCAGCAATTTCGAGAGGTCATTTTTTTAGATAGCAATGATTATCCTCAACAGTATTCCAGTTACGATTGTATTCTAGCAGTTGATGCGTTTACGTCAATACAAACAGATTTCCACAATGCTTTTGAAGATTTGAAACAGTATCACCAAATTAACAGCGACTGGCTTTTTGGCTATTTGTCTTATGATTTGAAAAATGATCTTGAAGATTTAAATTCCAATAATTTTGATGGTTTACATTTTCCTGATTTATTCTTTTTTCAACCCAAGAAGTTATTTTTGTTAAAAGGCAATCAACTCGAAATTCAATATCTTAATATGTGTGATGATGAAGTAGAGGAAGATTTCGAAGAAATTAGTGTTCAGTGTTCAGACCTCAGCGAAAGCGAACTGCCGAAGCATTTTAGTGATCAGTCTTCAGAAATTGAGGTTAAACCTCGAATTATAAAAGAAAATTATTTCGAGAAAGTAACAACAATCCTAGAGCATATTCATCGTGGCGATATTTATGAGGCGAATTTTTGTATGGAATTTTTTGCAGCAAATGCCGTTATAAATCCATTGGAAAAGTTTTTGAAGCTCAACGAAATTTCAAAATCGCCACAGGCAGTTTTTTTAAAAAATAACACCCAATTTTTACTTTCAGCTTCGCCTGAAAGGTACCTAAAGAAAGAAGGGGAATTACTTATTTCGCAACCCATAAAAGGAACAGCTAAAAGGTTTTTAGATCCAATTGAAGACGAATATTCAAAAAACCAATTGGCTTTGGACCCAAAAGAAAGATCTGAAAATATTATGGTTTCTGACCTGGTTCGCAATGATTTATCGCGAACTGCTCAAAAAGGTTCGGTCAAAGTCACAGAATTATGTGCCATTTATTCTTTTGAACAAGTGCATCAAATGATCTCCACCATTACTTCAAATTTAGATTGTCAACATTCTGTTGTCGATGCCATTAAAACTACTTTTCCGATGGGCAGCATGACTGGAACTCCAAAGGTTTCTGTAATGAAAATCATCGAAAAGTTGGAAGAAACAAAAAGAGGTTTGTATAGTGGAGCCGTTGGTTATTTTACACCAAAAGGAGATTTTGATTTTAATGTAGTTATCAGGAGTATTTTATACAATCAAGAAAATAAATATGTTTCTTTTTCTGTGGGAAGCGCCATAACTTCGCTATCTATTCCTGAAAAAGAGTACGAAGAATGTTTGCTTAAAGCCAAAGCAATGCACGAAGTGCTGCGTTAAATTCATTTGAATTCATTAAATTTGAATATGCAACATAATTTAGTAAACCATATCAATCAAAATTTCCCTTTTTTAAATGGAAAAAAACTATTATTGGCCACTAGTGGAGGTTTAGATAGTATGGTAATGCTCGATTTGTTTCGTAAATTAAAGTTCGAAATTGCCATAGCCCATTGTAATTTTCAACTTCGGGGAATGGAAAGTTTTGAAGATCAAAATTTCGTTAAAAATTATGCTGAAATCAATACTATTCCATTATTTCTAACCCAATTTGATACGCAGGCTTTTGCCAATGATAATAAACTTTCGACTCAAGTAGCCGCAAGAGAATTGCGTTATAGTTGGTTCTACGAACTATTAGAGACTGAAAACTATGATTACATTTTAACCGCTCATCAGGCCGACGATAATTTAGAAACCTTTTTGATCAATTTCGTTCGAGGGACAGGATTGGGAGGTTTGACGGGAATTCCACCGCAAAACGATAAAGTAATTCGTCCTATTTTAATTTTTTCTCGACAGGAACTTGAGCAATATGCCGTTGAAAATAATATTCTTTGGCGTGAAGACAGCAGTAACGCTTCGGATAAGTATTTGCGAAACAAAATCAGACATAATGTAGTTCCAATTCTAAACGAATTGAATCCTGATTTTTTAGCTTCTTTTCATAAAACACAAATGTATTTGCAGGAATCACAGACGATGGCGGAAGATGCGTCGATTATGGTGTACCAGCAAGTAGCCATAGAAAAGGGAGAAGACGTTCATTTTGATTTAAATCAATTGAGAAAATTACCCAATTATAAATCCTATTTATACCAATGGCTCAAGGAATACGGATTTTCTGCATGGAATGATATTTATGATTTGGTCGATGGACAATCTGGTAAGCAAGTATTTTCAAGCGAATTTAGGTTATTGAAAAACAGAGAATTTCTCATCTTAAATCCTATAAAAATAAAAGAGGAGCTCGAAGAATATTCGGTTTATAAAAATCAAAAAGAAGTTAATATTCCCTTAAATCTTTCATTTTGTAAAGTAGCCGACATAAGTATAGTCCCAAATACAACTATATTTGTGGACGAAGACAAATTACGTTTTCCATTAGATTTGCGCCGTTGGAAAGAAGGAGAGAGTTTTCAACCTTTTGGAATGGAAGGGAACTCTAAAAAAGTAAGTAAATTTTTTAAAGACCAAAAATTATCATTGATAGAAAAAGAAAATAGTTGGATTTTATATTCTAATAATCAAATAGTCTGGATTATTGGTGTTCGGCAAGACGAGCGCTTCAAAGTGCATAATACGACAAAAAACATATTAAAAATACAATTGGAATCATGAGGAAAATAATTTTTTTATTGGTTGTTTTTTTGGCTTTCGCCAAAGTTAATGCACAAATATTGGATCCCGTAAAATGGACAACTAAAATCGAAAAAAAATCGGAAACCAACTATATACTTACTTTTGATGGTGTTATAGAAAACGAATGGCATCTGTATTCTCAGTTTACGCCTGAGGGTGGACCATTACCTTTAGAAATTATCTTTAAAAACCAAAAAGGAAATTTCAATTTAGTTGGCAAAGCCAAAGAAGGCAAAACCACTACCGCCTACAACGATATTTTTGAAGTAAATGAAACGTTTTTTGTGAAAAACGCATTGATTCAGCAAGAAATTGTTTTGCTAAATCCCAAAACTTCAAAGATTGAAGTCGCCTTAAATTACCAAGTATGCAAGGATGCTTGCATCAATCAAGAGAAGAAATTTAGTTTTACTATTCCGTCATTAATAAAAACAAACATTGAAACAATCGCAACTGACACTGCTAAAATCAATACAACGATTTCAAAAGTAGAAAAAATTAAGGACTCTGCGATTGAAGTTTCGAAAACTGACGTCGCTTATCCAAAATCGGCATCACAACGCGGGTTGTGGTCAATATTTTTTATTGCCTTTTTATCTGGATTTGCCGCTTTGCTTACACCTTGTGTTTTTCCGATGATTCCTATGACGGTAAGTTTTTTTACAAAACAAAGCAAAACCAAAGCTGCAGGAGTTAGAAACGCTATTATTTACGGGATTGCTATTATTTCAATCTATGTCATTTTAGGATTATTGGTTACTTGGATTTTTGGTGCTGATGCATTGAATGCTTTGTCCACCAATGTTTGGTTCAACATTATTTTCTTTATTTTATTAATTGTTTTTGCAACCTCATTTTTAGGAGCTTTCGAAATTATGTTGCCTAATTCTTGGGCAAACAAGGTCGATAATCAGGCTGACAGAGGAGGGTTTATTGGAATATTATTTATGGCATTGGCATTAGCCATAGTTTCGTTTTCTTGCACTGGACCCATTGTAGGCACACTTTTAGTTGAAGCCGCTTCCAAAGGTGGCATCGCGCCAATTATCGGAATGTTTGGATTTTCATTGGCACTTGCTTTACCATTTATGCTTTTTGCTATGTTTCCAGGTTGGTTGCAATCTTTACCAAAATCAGGTGGATGGCTCAATACTGTCAAGGTAGTTTTGGGATTTCTAGAACTGGCTTTAGCATTCAAATTTTTGTCCAATGCTGACTTAGTTTTACAATTGCATTTATTAGAAAGAGAAGTATTTTTGGCTATTTGGATCGCTATTTTTGGAACGTTGGCATTATATTTATTTGGTAAAATTTCTTTGCCTCACGACAGTCCATTGGCACATATTTCAGTGGGAAGAGTATCTCTTGGATTAATCGTTTTATCGTTTACAATTTATATGATTCCCGGACTTTGGGGCGCACCATTGCAACTAATTAATGCGTTTCCACCTCCAATGGAATATAGTGAAAGCCCACTTGGGTTTGGCAGTTCAGGAAATAATACTTCGGATGCAGTTTTGCCAAATGGTGCAAAATTAGGGCCACATCAAATAGTAGTTTTTGATGATTATGAAAAAGGTTTGGCTTATGCCAAAAAGGTAAACAAGCCTATAATGCTTGATTTTACAGGTTATGCTTGTGTCAATTGTCGAAAAATGGAAAACAATGTTTGGTCGAACGAAGGCGTTTTGTCTATTTTAAAAAATGATATTGTTCTGATTTCTTTATATGTCGATGACAAGCGTGATTTGCCAAAAAGTGAACAGTTTATTTCTAAAACTACGGGCTCTGAAATTGAAACAATAGGGGATAAGTGGGCAGATTTTATGATTTCGAAATACAAAACGAATACGCAGCCTTTGTATGTGCTAACTGACTTGCGCGGAAATAGTTTGAACAAAACAACTCCAACAATTAGCTACACTAGTGTTCAAGAATATGAAAGTTGGTTGAAAATAGGAATTTCTAAATTTAATAAATAAAAGGAATCTGCAATTAATATTATTACTCACACACAAAATATAATTTAAACCAAAAATTTTTAACCAAATACTTTATGAAAAAAATATTTTCTATCCCGTTTTTATTTATTGTTGCCATAGTATTTTCTCAGGAAAAAACAGCTAATTATGTCTCTGAAAATTATACCAAAAAAGAAGTTCATATAAAAATGCGCGATGGCGCAGGGCTGTTTACTGCAATTTATTCGCCTAAAGATACTTCTAAAAGGTATCCCGTGATAATGCAAAGAACACCTTATAATTGCGCTCCATATGGTGAGGATAAATTCAAACGAAGCATAAGTCCAAGTGAAACTATGATGAAGGAAGGTTACATTGTAGTTTATCAGGATGTTCGCGGTAGGTTTATGAGCGACGGGTTATATGATAATATGCGCGCTTATAATCCAAATAAAAAAGGTACAACTGATGCTGATGAAGCTTCAGATACTTATGATACCATTGATTGGTTAATAAAAAATGTAACAAATAATAATGGAAATGTTGGCGTTTGGGGTATATCGTATCCTGGTTTTTATGCATCTTATTCTTTATTGAGCAATCATCCTGCATTGAAAGCTGTTTCCCCACAAGCTGCTATTAGCGATTTCTTTTTTGATGATTTTCATCATAATGGGGCCTATTTGTTAAGTTATTGGAAAGTAACTCCGTTATTTGGTCCACAAAAAAATAAGCGAACCACAGATGCCTGGTATCAATTTCCCAATATTGGCACAAACGATGATTATCAATTCTTTTTGGATGCAGGACCATTAGTGAATCTAGATAAATATTATGACAGGAGCAATGAATTTTGGCAGCAGCTAAAAGACCATTCTAGTTATGATGAGTTTTGGCAAAAACGTGGAATTCTGCAACATATGAAGAACATAAAGCCAGCGGTAATGTTTGTAGGTGGATGGTTCGATGCGGAAGATTTATACGGACCTTTAAACACGTATGCTACAGTTGAAAAAAACAGTAAAAACTATAACACCATTGTTATGGGACCATGGAGTCACGGTGATTGGGCTAGAAATTCAGAGAAACAAGTGATAGGAAATATTAATTTTGGAGACAGTATTTCTGGCTTTTATCAAAAAAATATCGAAGCTAATTTTTTCAGACATTTTTTGAAAGAACATGGGAAAGGCGAGAATAAACTTCCTGAAGCTTACGTTTTTGATACTGGAAATAAAGAGTGGAAAACATATGATGCCTGGCCTCCAAAAAATACTGGAAAGCAAGTCTTTTATTTGCAAGGAAAAGAAAATTTATCAAAACAAAATGGTGATACTGGATTCGAAGAATTTATTAGTGACCCCAAAAAGCCTGTTCCGCATACTGAAGAAATAAAACAACAAGGGCTCACACCAAGAAAATATATGACAGATGACCAGCGTTTTGCAGCTCGGCGTCCTGATGTGTTAGTTTTTGAAACCGAAGTATTGAATGATAATGTTACTTTGGTTGGAGACATAATGGCTAAACTACAAGTTTCAGCAACGGGAACTGATGCCGATTGGATCGTAAAAGTAATAGATGTTTTTCCAAATGATGAGCCTGAAACCAAAGAAGTACAACCTTATTTGAAAATGAGTAATTACCATATGATGGTGCGGAGCGAAGTGATGCGCGGACGCTTCCGCAATAGTTTTTCGAAACCGGAACCGTTTGTTCCAAATCAAAAAACGTCTGTTACAGTTAAGTTACAAGACGTCTTTCATACCTTTAAAAAAGGACACAAAATCCAGATTCAAGTTCAGAGTAGCTGGTTTCCTTTGATAGATTTAAATCCGCAAACATTTGTGGATAATATTTTTTATGCGAAACCTGAAGATTTCAAAAAACAAACGCATCGAGTTTACAATGATTCTGAAATTGAATTTAAGGTTTTGAAATAAATTCAGAATGATAAATTGCTGGTTACAATTTAAAGTAGCTAAAGCTTCTTTTCAATCAGTATAATATAGAATGAACATTGACCATAGTTAATTAACTAGCAAAAATCCCATCCGATAATATTTCGGATGGGATTTTTTATTAGCAAATTCTATTTGCAAAATTGATCTATAAATATTCTCCGTGTTGAGAAATGTCTAATCCTAATTCTTCTTTTTCTTTACTTACTCTTAATGGCGTAATTTTATTTACAATAAAGAATAGAGCATAAGAAACAGCGAATGCAAATATTGAAACTAAAACTAATGCTTTTAATTGAATTAAAAACAAAGTTGCATCGCCGTAAATTAAACCTTGGTTATCGCCAACAATTGCATTTACAGATTTAGAAGCAAAAACACCGGTTAAAAGCATACCAACCATACCCCCAACGCCGTGACAAGCAAACACATCTAAAGCATCGTCAATTTTACCTTTAGGAAAATTACTCACTACCAGATTACTTATGATACTAGTGATAAAACCAATGGCCAGGGCAGAAGGAATTGTAACAAAACCAGCGGCAGGCGTAATGGCCACTAATCCAACAACGGCTCCGATACAAGCGCCCATCGCAGAAAGTTTATGTCCAAGAATTTTATCTAAAAATACCCAACCCATTGCTGCAGCTGCAGCAGCAACTGTTGTCGTTCCTAAAGCTTGAGCGGCAAGACTTCCCGATCCTACGGCTGAACCAGCATTGAAACCGAACCAACCAAACCATAATAAGCCAGTACCTAATAATACGTAAGTAACTCGCGCAGGATTTGTTTTTTCAGATTTTCTTTTTCCTAAGAACATAGCTCCAGCTAAAGCAGCCCAACCAGCACTCATATGTACAACTGTTCCACCAGCAAAATCTAAAACTCCCCAACCAAAGAATATTCCATCAGGATGCCAAGTCATGTGGCACAATGGAGCGTAAACGAAAATTATGAATAAAACCATAAATAGCAAATAAGCCCAAAAGCGAACACGTTCTGCAAAAGCTCCTGTTATTAAAGCAGGTGTAATAATGGCAAATTTTGCTTGAAATAAGGCAAACAATAGAAATGGAATAGTGGGAGCTAATTCCCAAGCCGTATTAGCGCTCACCCCTTGAAAAAACATATTTGTTGATGGATCACCAATAAATCCACCTATTGAAGGCCCGAAACACAATCCAAAGCCAACTACAACCCATAACACAGTCACTATTACCATAGCTATAAAACTTTGGAGTACCGTACTAATTACATTTTTCTTACCTACCATTCCACCGTAAAAGAAACCAAGTCCTGGTGTCATTAATAAAACAAGTCCCGTAGCCATTAGCATCCAGGCTGTGTCGCCAGTATCTAATTTTAGGTCAACAACGTGCGCTCCTAATGAAGTGCTTTCTGGAAATAAATAAATGGAGAAAACGGTTAACACTAGAATTGTGATCAATATCACACTTAAAATAATCTTTCGCATAGTAAAGTTTTTTAGTTATTAATTTCGATAAAAGTATATAAATGATTTCATACCCCCTAAAAAAAATTACTGTGAACTATTATTTTTATCAAATTTATAATTTGAACCCCAAAATTTTATGGGTATAAGATTAAAAAACATTAAAAATTATAATTTGTTAATACGATTTTATGGATAATGTAAGATATTATCTGCTAAATACTAATTATCAGGACTGGGTCGTAGACACGATTCTTCTGTAAGTTTGAATAGAAACAAAAAAACGGTCGCAAAAATAAATTTGCAACCGTTTCTTTATTTTGAAATAAAACCTGTTATTTCTGGCCGTATTTCTCTTTGTATTTGTTATAAAGTTTAGTTTGATGTGTTTCCAAATTAATCATTCGACCTTGAATAAAAGCATGAGTCAATTTATTGGTTCTCATATCTAAAGCATCACCCTCAGAAATAAATAATGTAGCATCTTTTCCTGATTCCAAAGATCCACATGTACCATCAATTCCAAGAAGTTTAGCCGTATTTAAAGTGATTAATTGTAAGGCTTGTTCTTTGTCTAATCCATACGCAGCACAAGTTCCAGCTAGAAAAGGGAGGTTTCGGGTTTGCATACGTTCCATTCTTCCATTGTTTTCAAGTCCAACAACAATCCCTTTATCGGTTAATAGTTTCGCAGTTTTATAAGGTAAATTTACATCTTGATCTTCACTTTCTGGCATATCGTGAACACGTTTTAATAGTACGCCGATATTATTTTTCAGGAGTAAATCTGCAGTTTTGTAGGCTTCATATCCTCCTACAATCACCATTTTTTGAACGCCATAATCTTTTGCAAATTGAACAGCATCTATGATTTGTTTTTCTTTATTGGAATGAATAAACAAAGTTTGGCTTGCATCAAACAATCCTTTCATTGCTTCAAAAACCAAATTTCGTTCTTTTGCATCTGCAGCATTGTAGGCTTTTGCATTAGCAAAAAGGCCGTTTAATTCTTCAATTTGTTTTTGATAGTCTTTGTTTACTTCAATAGTTCCTGGTTCAAACCAAGATCCACTTTTTCTGAATGTAGCCGGGAAGTTGAGGTGAATTCCATCATTTTCTTTTACTACCGCATCTTTCCAGTTCCAAGCATCTAGTTGAACAATTGAGGACGTTCCTGAAATTCGTCCGCCTCGGGGTGTAATTTGAGCCATTAAAATGCCGTTTGGACGAACGGTTTCGATCACTTTCGAATTGGCATCAAAAGCTATGATACTTCTCACATGAGGATTCATACTTCCTATTTCTTCTTCATCATCAGAAGATTTTACCGCATCAATTTCTACTAATCCTAAAGTGGAATTAGGCGCGATAAAACCGGGATAAATGTGTTTCCCTGTTGCATCAATCGTAGTTTCATAGGTATCTTTTGACAGTTTAATTAATCTTGAATCTGCAACTAAAATTAATTTTCCGTCCTTGAATCCGATGGCGCTGTTTTCTATTATTTGTCCATTGCCTAAATGTGCTGTCGCATTAAGAATCAAAACTGATTTTGTTTGTTTTTTTGCTGGCGTTTGTGCCTTTGTATGCATTGATAAACTCAATACGAATACTATTATATATATCTTTCTCATTTTTATTGTTCTAAAGTGTCGCAGTGGTATTCCGTTTTTTCCTTTTTCTTTGGTTCTTGGGTATTCATTCCTTTATTCTTTTCTTGTAATAATTGACTAATTAATTCGTTTCTTTCTTTGGCGATAGCCCCTCTTTGTAATTCGTCTTTTTCAACATCGTAATACACAACACCCTCGATTAGCGTTTTTTCAGCTTTGGCATAAATAGATAATGGATTGTTGCTCCAAAGTACGATATCTGCATCTTTTCCTATTTTTATACTGCCTACTTTATCATCAATATGTAATAATTTTGCAGGATTCAAAGTCACGAATTTCCAAGCATCTTCTTCTGAAACATTACCGTATTTGACAGCTTTCCCCGCTTCTTGATTTAATCTTCTTGACATTTCAGCATCATCAGAATTGAATGCTACAAGTACACCTTGGTTGTGCATCAAGGCTCCATTGTATGGAATTGCATCATTTACTTCAAATTTATAAGCCCACCAGTCAGAGAAGGTCGAAGCTCCAACACCGTGTTCCTTCATTTCGTCTGCAACTTTGTAACCTTCGAGAATATGAGTATAGGTGTTCACTCTAAAATTAAATTTTTCCGCAACTTTCATCAACATTAAAATTTCGGATTGCACATAAGAATGACAAGTGATAAAACGCTCTTTATTCAGGATTTCAGCAATTGTCTGCAATTCCAAATCAACTCTTGGAGACTTACTTTTGTCTTTCTTGGAACTTTCATTATATTTTTTCCAAGTAGCATCGTATTCTTTTGCACGTTGAAAATAATCAGTAAAAACTTGTTCAACGCCCATTCGAGTTTGCGGAAAACGAGTAGGATTTTCATTTCCCCAATTGGCTTGTTTTACATTTTCGCCCAAGGCAAATTTGATAAATTTTGGTTGGTTTTTGTACAACATTTCCTCTGGAGACAATCCCCATTTCCATTTCACAATGGCAGAACGGCCACCAATAGGATTTGCAGAACCGTGTAATAACTGAGAAATAGTTACTCCACCCGCTAAATCTCTATAAATATTAATGTCTTCAGAATTAACTACATCTTCAATCGTGACTTCGGCGCTAGAATTGTGACCTCCTTCGTTTACACCATTTGAAATCGCAATATGCGAATGTTCATCGATAATTCCACTGGTTAAATGTTTTCCTTTGGCATTAATAATTGTAGCCGAAGCATCGGATATATTTTTTCCAATCGAGGCGATTTTTCCGTTTTTGACTAAAACATCGGTTTCTTGAAGAATTCCGTCTTTTTCATTGGTCCACACTGTCGCGTTTTTAAAAAGTAGTGTTTGTTGCGCCGGTTTTTGCACATTTCCAAAACCTATGTTTGGGAAAGTTACAGGAATAATAGGATTCAGTTTTGCAGGTTTTGTAGTGTCTTTCACAATAATAAACGGAGAAGTTTTCGTGGCAGACCATTTTACTTCGGTTCCATCAGCTAAGACCGCTTTTCCAGAAAGATTTTGGGTGTTTTCGGCAAAACCTGTTAAACGTGAAAAATTAGCATTAATAGTATCTTTTGATTTTACCAATGCTGTAATCCAATTATTAGCCACAGCAATTTTAGAAGTTACTTTCTTTTTATTTGCAGTTGTGATCTCTGATTTTGGAGCGGTAATCTCACCATCAATTTTCCATTTATAAGAATCATCGTCGATGGTTAAATCATAATTGCCACGAATATCTTTTGCATTGATATCATTAACAACGAATTTAGTTCCTTGAACCCAGTTTTCAAATAAAACAGTCTTTTCGTCAAAAATTTCGCCTGAAGTAATTACAAAATTAGCGTAGCTTCCGTTTTTTAAACTTCCAATTTCAGTACTTTTCCCAAGAATTGAAGCAGGAACTGTTGTTAAAGATTCTAATGCCTTAGTTTTGTTGAAACCAAATTTTATTGATTTTAAAAGATTGGTTCTAAAATCTTCGATTTTTTTTAATTTATGTGTTGTAAGGGCAAAAATCACATTATTATCTGATAGTACTTTTAAATTAGTAGGTGCTTGATTCCAAAAACGTAAGTCTTTTAAATCCATTTGATCCGCTTGATATGGATTTGAAACATCATAAGCTTCCGGAAAATTAATTGGAATGATGAATTTTGAATTTGTGTTTTTGATTTCTTCAATTCTTTCGAACTCATTTCCATATCCTTTCAAAACGTAGTCTATTCCAAATTCCTTCCCAATTTTTGAAGCTCTCAAGCTATTGAGTTTATCTTCGGTGGTGAAAATCTGGACTAACTTCTCATTATTTGTTAAGGCTTCCAAGGACAAATCTGAGGTTTTTGAATTTCCGTTTTTGTACCAATTTTGGTCTAAATACATTTGGCGAAGTAAAGCTGTCATTCCCATTAATGAACTTGGATAAGACTGGTTTGTTGTCACACTTCTAGTAAAACCAAAATGATTAGATATTTTGTTAGATAATATTCTAGTATTTTTTTCGCTATTGTTTAAGGCAATTAAAGTACCAGTTCCTCGAGCAATTCCGTCCTGCAAATGTGTACCAACTACGCCAAAACCGGCTTTGAGTAGTTCTTCTGCTTTGGTTTGGTCGTATTTAAAATTTTCAAAGGCATTTACTTCTGAGCGAATATTTTCATTCCAATAATAACCTTCTCGTTTGGTATCGTATACTGAACCTCGTCCTGAATTTGGAATGCTTTTTGGTTTTTCAACACCAAAATCAGTGTATATATCAATAAAAGAAGGATAAATCGTTTTTCCTTCAAGATTGACTGTTGTACAATTTTTAGGGATGGCAATGTTACTTCCAGCACTTACAACTTTTCCGTTTTGAATGAGTAAACTGCCTTTTTCAATGATTTGTGTTGGAGTAATGTAAATATTGGCATTGGTGAAAACAGTGTAATTGTTGTTTTTGTTTTGAACACTTTCATTATTCGGAAAATAGTCTTGGGCATTTATTTTCGTGATAAAAATCGACAAAAAAAGTAGTAGCAGAATTTTGTTCATAGGTTTATAGAATTGGTTTGATTGCGAATGTATTAAAAGTATCACAATTCTTAACTGAATTGTTTTATTTTAACATTTGTTCTTGCCAATTTTATTTTTGCTATCCATTTATTTAAAAAATTTTGTTGGTTGTTATAAATGTTTTTAGCAAATAGAGGATATATTGAAATGTTTTTTATATTTATAACATAAAATAATTGAAGTATGTTAGTTAAAGTTTTTGGAAGCGCCGTTTTTGGGGTAGAAGCCACTACAATTACTGTTGAGGTTAATATTGATAAAGGAATTGGTTATCATTTGGTTGGTTTGCCGGACAATGCGGTCAAGGAAAGTAGCTATAGAATCGCTGCAGCGCTCAAAAATAATGACTATGCGATGCCCGGAAAAAAAATTACGATTAACATGGCTCCAGCTGATTTGCGCAAAGAAGGCTCTGCTTATGATTTGACTTTGGCCATTGGAATTCTTGTGGCTTCCGCCCAAATAAAAGCTGATGATATCGACAAATATGTCATTATGGGAGAACTTTCTCTTGATGGTGGTTTGCAACCCATTCGCGGGGCTTTGCCCATCGCTATAAAAGCCAAAGAAGAAGGTTTCAAAGGCTTTTTTCTTCCAATTCAAAATGTAAAAGAAGCTGCCATTGTTGCAGGATTAGATGTTTATGGTGTCGAAAATATTCAAGAAGTGATCGATTTTCTGGAAGGAAAAGGGACACTAGAGCCTACAATAATTGACACACGAGCCGAATTCTATAAAACTTTAGACTTCCCTGAATTTGATTTTAGCGATGTCAAAGGGCAAGAGTCTATCAAGCGTTGCATGGAAATTGCTGCAGCTGGTGGACATAATATCATATTAATTGGCCCCCCTGGAGCAGGAAAAACGATGCTCGCCAAACGTTTGCCCAGTATTTTACCACCAATGACGTTGCGGGAAGCACTTGAAACCACTAAAATTCATAGTGTAGCTGGTAAATTAAAAGAAGTGGGTTTAATGAATCAGCGTCCTTTTAGAAGTCCGCATCATACGATTTCAAATGTGGCACTGGTTGGCGGCGGAAGTTATCCGCAACCGGGCGAAATTTCGATGGCACACAACGGCGTGTTGTTTCTGGATGAATTACCAGAATTCAAACGCGAGGTTCTCGAAGTCATGCGCCAACCTTTGGAAGACAGGGAAGTGACGATTTCTAGAGCTAAGTTTACCGTGACGTATCCGTCATCGTTTATGTTGGTTGCCAGTATGAATCCAAGTCCGTCTGGTTTTTTTAACGATCCTGATTCCCCACAAACTTCATCGCCACACGAAATGCAGCGTTATTTGAGTAAGATTTCTGGGCCATTATTGGATAGAATCGACATTCATATTGAAGTTACACCAGTTCCTTTTGAGAAATTATCCGAAGACCAGAAAGCCGAAAGCAGTGTCGAAATTCGGAAACGTGTTACTGCTGCGAGAGAAATCCAGTCGGAACGTTTTGTTCAGATGGAAAATATTCATTACAATGCCCAAATGAATACCAAGCACATTCGGGAATATTGTGCGCTGGACGAAGTTTCGAAACAATTATTAAAAACCGCCATGGAACGCTTGAATCTGTCGGCACGAGCCTATGACAGAATCTTAAAAGTTGCAAGAACTATCGCTGATTTAGAAGCTTCTCCGAAAGTAATTTCTTCCCACATCGCCGAAGCGATTCAGTATCGAAGTTTGGATCGTGATGGATGGTTGGGTTAGTTTTAGATTATAGGCTTCGCAAAGTCTCCGACTTTGAGGTAGTGATTTTCGGTTTCCAACCGATTTTGTTTTGGGTTGTATAATTATAAGTCAGTAACAAACTGACTAACACATCCGCAAAGTCTGAGACTTTGCGGAGCGAGCCAGCAAAAATGGCAGATTGTTATGAATAGAAAAATTAATATTTTCTATGAAAAGAATTTTACATTACTATCTTGAATTGTTTTTAATGTTAATAGCATATCTAATTACAATAGCTCCACTAATTATTATTTTTTTAGTCCTGTATTTAATAAAATATCTTATTTTTCCAAATTTACCATTTACCTTTTTTCTTATATTTTTTTATATCGGAATAATTATATATGAAAAAATTAAAAAGTTTATAAATAAAGAATAAAGTAGTAATATCTAAAAAGCTCCGCAAAGTCTCTGACTTTGAGGTAGTGATTTTCAGTCTTTGACTGACCTTTAAAATCAACATAATGAAAGAGAAAGAAGGGTTCCTAATTCGAGATCAATCCAAAGCGCATTTTATAACTGCTACCATTGTGGACTGGGTTGACGTTTTTTCTAGAAAAACCTACAAAGAGTGTGTCATTGAAAGTCTGGATTTTTGTATAAAAAACAAAGGAATGATTTTGTATGGATATGTAATTATGTCCCATCATATTCATTTAATTATTCAGTCAGATAACAGTAAATTATCCGATTTGATTCGGGATTTCAAGAAGTTTACGGCAAAGACCATTTTGAATAAAATAGAAACTGAGCCAGAAAGTAGAGCTGATTGGATGCTGAAACGTTTTGAATTTGCTTGTAAAAGTCATAGCCGAAATGAAAAATATCAGTTTTGGCAATATGGAAATCATCCTGAAGAAATTTTTTCAGAAAAGTTTTTTTGGTCGAAATTGGATTACATTCACTTGAATCCTGTTCGAGCAGGAATTGTTGCCAAAGCTTCTCATTATCTGTATTCCAGTGCTTCAAATTATGTCGAAGATTCTGGAATAATAGAAATCACAAAAGTTGATAATCCAGTAATAAATATTTTGAAACCACAATCGATTAGCACTATTTATAATTGGTAACGAAGGTCGGAGACCTATTATCACATCCTCAAAGTCGGAGACTTTGCGGAGCCAGGGAAAAAAATAGTGATGTATAGCCCCGATTGCAGTGGAAATCCCACGCTTTTGGGGCGTGGATTGAAACGAAAAGCGGGACATAGGTTCTTGAAAAACGAAAATGTTTTGCTCCTAAAAAATAACAAAATTAAATTATCTATTAGAACGCCTGTCGTTATTTTGTTGTGGTCGTCTAGGACCAAAGCTGTTATTGCCAGTTCTATTTGCATTAGCAGAATTTGATTTTGCAGGGTTCGAAAAACGTTGCGTTCTGCCTTGCCCTTGTTTAATAGGTTCCGTTGAGGCGTTAGGATCAGGCTCAAATCCTGCAATATTTTCTTTAGGTAATTTCAGACCCACTAATTTTTCGATATCGCGTAAAAAAACAGTTTCATCAGGACTAAATAGCGAAATGGCTTCTCCGCTTGCTCCGGCACGACCGGTTCTCCCAATTCGGTGAACATAATCCTCGGGAATATTGGGCAATTCAAAATTAACAACATGTGGCAATAAAGGGATGTCTAAACCACGTGCGGCAATATCGGTGGCGACTAAGGCGGTTAGGCTTCCGTTTTTGAAACTAGCTAAGGCTGTGGTTCGTGCACCTTGGCTTTTATTGCCGTGAATCGCCGCTGCTTTAATGCCAGCACCAATCATGCTTTCGGTTAGTTTGTTGGCACCTTGTTTGGTGCGGGTGAAAACCAAAATCTGTTTCCAGTTGCCTTCGGTAATCAGTTTGATGATCAATTCTGTTTTTTTCTCTTTGGCACAAGGATATATTTTTTGAATAATGGCTTCAACTGTCGTGTTTTCGGGTGTGGCTTCGACTTGAACTGGATGATGTAAAATGCCCATCGCTAAACTCTTGATGTCTCTTGAAAAAGTAGCAGAGAACATCAAGTTTTGTCTTTTGGATGGCAATACTTTCAGGATGCGTTCAATATCACGTAAAAATCCCATATCAAGCATTCGATCTGCTTCGTCTAAAACTAGGATTTCTACTTTAGCAAGCGTTACCAAACCTTGATTTTGCAAATCGATTAAGCGACCGGGAGTTGCCACTAAAATATCCACACCCTGGCGCAATTGAGCTACTTGTGGATTTTGATTTACGCCTCCAAAAATTACAGCACTGCGTATTTCTAAAAATTCACTGTATTCTTTGATGTTCGCCAATATTTGGGCTGCTAGTTCTCGTGTTGGGGTCAATATCAAGGCACGAATGGGTCTGTGACTTAAGTGTTTTCCTTGAGATAATATCTGTAAAATAGGCAGAGTGAAACCTGCTGTTTTTCCGGTTCCTGTTTGGGCTGAGGCCAAAACATCCTTACCTTCTAAAATAGGTGGAATGGCTTTTTGTTGTATTGGCGATGGCGTAGTGTATCCTTTTTTGCTGATGGCTTTTAGTAAAGCATCTGATAATCCTAATGAGTTGAATGACATAAATGGTGTTTCTGAAGTAAACACTATCTATTTTGAGTGCTTCTTTAATTTTGTTGCAAAGGTAGTGCTAATTTTAATTATAGGATGTTTGCATTTGATGAAATAAAAATAGTTGCACGAAGACAAAGATTTTACGAAGCTAATGCATAATTAAAATCTGGAGAATTTTATTATATAGTACTCTAAATTTCAAATCCCGACAATTAGAATTCAAATAATTTTTAGATTAATTTTCGTTTATTATTTTTTCCTCAATTTCTTCCACATCATCAATGCCAACAATAGTTTTGTAAATCACATAATTCATCGAATACATAAATGGCAGAGTGAAAAATATTCCAATACAAAGACCAAAAATCCCAATCAATCCAGCAATTACTGCTACAATAAGCAATCCTAAAAGTACTAATGGTTGTTTAGCTACAATAATACTACTTGATTTTAGCGCTTCAATTGCGTTGAGGTTACCAAAAACAATAAAAGGAACCGTCAAAAAGGTTAGAAATGAAATTAAAGTCGTTATTATGGTGCCAATAAAACTATAGCCAGTTGATTGCAGTAGCAACGTTATTCCAGTGTCGAAAATTCCAACTATAAATACTGCGATAAATAGATTAAAAAAGTACTGCGGTTTGTAGTATGTAAACATAGTTGCGATATGAAATTCTTCGCCTTTTTCGCCGCAATCAGCCATTTTAAAAAATCCTGCCATAAATGGATTAATAATAGCCGAAAATAAAAGTAAACCTAAGTTTAATGGTAAAGCGATTTCAGCTGGAATCACTTTTGCGCTTGACATCTGTTCTAATTTTTTACCAAATTCTTCTAGGTTTTCTGCTCCAACATACGAAATTAATCCAGCCATCATTACTATCGAAATTAGTATCGAAAAAACTAAAAGCATCAAACCTGCGTACAATACTATTTTTTTATAATTTTCGAATGCGTGTTCAAAAACAGTACCAAAATCTAGTGGGTAGCTATTGGTTTTTATTGCCGAAATTTTTGCTTTGGTTGAGTTCATATTGCATTTAGTTTAAATAGTTACATAATTTACATTTTAAAATAGACTTCTTCAAAAGGCAGTCGGAACCGTTCTCCATAAACCCCATTTTCTTCCCGAAGACCGCAAGCAATGATCATATTTACTTCTGAAGATGAGGGTAAATTTAGTATTTTTTTTACCATTTTCGAATCAAAACCTTCCATCGGGCAAGTGTCATAATTTATAGCAGCCATACTAATCATAAAGTTTTGGGCTGCAAGTCCCGCGCTTTTGTGTGCTACAATCCGCATATCACTTTGTCTCGCTTGTCGGTAAATAGGTCTAAATAATCCAATAACTTTGAATGCAAAGAACTTTACCATTCCCAAAATTCCTAAAAAATCAGCATAAATGCTAGGAATTATTTTTTGATAATATTTCAAGGCGAATTTTTCCCTTTTTGAATATTCGGATGCTAGTTTATCGCCATATTGTGATTGTAAAAAAGCGATATTCGATTGTTTTCTCTTCTTCCATAAATCTTTTCTGGCAACTACTACTACCATTTGCTGTGCAGTTCTCGCTGCACCTTGATCAAAACTAGCCACTGTGAGTTGTTTGAGAATTTCTGGCGAAATTATATGGTAAAATTCCCAAAGTTGCATATTGCTACTAGTTGCCGCTAAAGTTGCTAATTGAATGCAATCTTTTACTTTTTCATTATCTAGAGAGTCCTTTTTAAAAACACGAACAGAACGGCGAAACTTTATGGCTTCACTCACTATTTTTTCATTCGTTACAACCATTTTAGCATTTTTTTAATAGATGGTAATTTGTCTTTGTATGGAGCATATCGGAGTTGAACATCTAACCAGTTTGCTTTTTTAACGATACTCTTTTTATGCGAAAATGTATCGAAGCCCAAACTGCCGTGGTATGCACCTATCCCACTATGACCAACACCGCCAAACGGCAATCTTTTGTTGGCAAATTGAATCATGGTATCGTTGATGCAGCCGCCACCAAAGGAATATTTTTTTATTATGTTTTTAGAAAAGGATTTATTTTCAGTAAAAACATATAAGGCTAATGGTTTTTCATATTTGGAAATTATAGCTTCAATTTCCATTTCGTTTTCGTAAACAAGAATTGGTAATAGCGGTCCAAAAATCTCGTCTTTCATCACTTCGGTTTCAACTGAATTCTCTTCAATGAGAGTAGGAGCAATGTAGCAAGTAGCGCTATCGCTTTGACCACCAAAAATGACCTTTTTGGAATCAATCATAGTGACTAATCGTTGCCAATTTTTTAAATTTACAATTCTTGCAAAATCAGAAGATTCATTAGGATTTTCGCCATATGCTTTAGTGATTTCTTCTTTTAAATAATCGATAAAATGACTTTTCATATCCTTTTGAATTAAGATATAGTCGGGCGCGATGCAAGTTTGACCCGCATTTACAAACTTCCCCCAAACGATTCGTTTTGCGGCTAGTTTTAAATTAGCGGTTTCGTCAATAATACAAGGATTTTTTCCACCAAGCTCTAACGTTACAGGCGTTAGATTTTCGGCTGCCGCTTTTGCCACTATTTTTCCAACAGCGACGCTTCCGGTGAAGAAAATATAATCCCAACGTTTGGCAAGCAATTGTTGTGAAACTTCAACGCCGCCTTCGATGACTTCAACATGATTTTTATGGAATATTTTACTAATTATTTTGGCAATAATTTCGGAAGTTTTTGGTGTGAGTTCTGATGGCTTCACGACTACTTGATTTCCTGCCGCAACAGCAGAAATCAATGGACAAAGCGCTAATTGAAAAGGGTAATTCCAAGGAGCAATAATCAATACTTTGCCGTAAGGTTCTTTATAGATATAATCGGTCGAAGGGAAGTTGAGAATGGATGGAAGGACTCTTTTGGGTGCAGCCCAATTTTTTACGTTTTTTATAGTGTCTTTTAATTCAATAATAACATAACTCGTTTCAGTAAGCACGGCTTCAAAGGCGGGTTTTTTGAAATCATCGTACAACGCTTGAATTATTTCGTTTTCATGCACAATAACGGCATCTAACAATTTAATTAAAACCTCTTTTCTGAAATTAAGGTTGGTAATATATTCCATAATTTAAAACTAAAATTAAGCCATAAAGGTACATTTTTTTCAAATTAAATGGCACTCCAAATAACATCATTTGGCACTGGAGCTACGATTATTAGATTTTCTTTGGAAACAGGATGTATGAAAGCCAATTTTCGTGCATGCAAATGGATTCCTCCATCAGGATTGCTGCGGTCGAAGCCATATTTTAAATCTCCTTTTATCGGAGAACCTATCGCTGAAAGTTGTGCTCTAATCTGGTGGTGTCTTCCGGTATGAAGATTAATTTCTAAGGCGAAATAGTTGTTTAATTCTTTGATTATTTTATAGTCCAAACTCGCTAGCTTACTGTCAGGAACTTCTTTTAGATGTGCTTTTGAAGTATTATTTTTCTCGTTTCTTTTCAGATAATGAACTAGTTTGTCTTCGAGATTTTGAGGTTTGTTTTTCACAATTGCCCAATAGGTTTTTTGGGTTTCGCGATTGCTAAACAATTCATTCATTCTAGTCAAAGCTTTGCTGGTTCTAGCAAAAACTACGATTCCAGTTGTCGGACGATCCAATCGATGTACTACTCCGAGAAAGACTTCACCCGGTTTGTTGTATTTGTCTTTAATGTATTCTTTGACCACGTCGGACAGTGGTTTATCACCTGTTTTGTCGCCTTGCACAATATCGCCCACACGCTTATTGACAACGATAATGTGATTGTCTTCGTGTAGAATTTGGAGATTATTTCTGTCGGATAGTATTTTCATTAATAATACGACTTCTTTATTTAGTCACAAAAATGGAAGTTTTAAAATTGCTTTGTGTCAAAGTCATTTTATCCAAATATTTTTTTGAAATTTCAGCTTTTTTCTCTGTTGGAATCACAACAAATATTTTTTTATCAAGTCGTAAAACCGAATCTAATGCAGCTTCGTCTTGCAATACTTGCGCTTTACCATCGGTGTAAAATTGACCAGAATAATTTTTTTCTTTCCAATAATATAACCGTATTGCTTTATTTTTGGTTGTAACTCTCAAGTCTTCTAAAAGATATTTGTCGGAAATCATATAATTGTCCAATTTTCCTGTGGCAAACAACCCAAAGTAAGCGATAAAAACTACTACTGGAAAAAACAGCGCGACGTTTATTAACAGTTTTTTTCGAGTAAAACCTTCCCAGAAATGGATCACTAAAAACATTATAGGCAATGCCGATGGAAGTAGATAAGTATGCAAAATATTACTAGAAATGGTAAAAAATAATGGAGTCCAAAAAGCCCATAACACCAAGAATGAAACCCAACTATTTTTAAAAATCGTGGACTTGTTTTTCCATAATTTATACCAAACCACTTGGATCCACGGAAGCATAAAACCAAACATAAGTAACCAAATCATGCCTTTGGGTTGCGAATGTCCACTGCCATACAAATCACCTTTCCATCCCGGTTCAAGAAAGCGTTTGTAATGTTCGCCAACGATAAAATAATTTAGAAAACCCGGAGATTGTTGCTCACAAAAATAGTACCACGGAAGCGCTATAATGGCAGTAATTAGGATGCCTAAAACGATTGAAAATTTAGAAAAAACAGCTTTAAATCTTTTGAAATCAAGGCAACACCATAAAAACAAGGGCGGGAATGTAAGTACTGTAATTAATGGCCCTTTAGCAAGAAATCCAAATCCTAAGGCAATAAAAAACACATAATTCCAGAAGGTTTTTGTCTCACTTTGCATTGTTTTCCAAAAGGAAATCATCATGATTGCAATACAAAACTGAAGGGAGCTATCCGTGGAAACCACTCCCGTATGAATCAGAAATTCAGGCATGGTAAGTAAAATAAAACCTGGGAGATAAAAAGAATATCCGTCCTTTTTGACCATTTTTCCAGCAATAATAATTAGTAGGATGCTAAGTAAAAAAGAAGGAAATCGGGCAGCAAATTCGGTAACACCGAAAAGTTCAAAACTTCCTGCCGAGAGCCAAGTGGATAATGGCGGTTTTGCCCAAAACGGAACACCATAATCGATTTGCAAAACGACCCACTGATTTGTTTCTTGCATTATTCGGGCAATTTCGGCATAGCGCGATTCCGTTTTGTCTAAAAGTGGAATTGTTGCGGTGAGCAATAGTCTGAATAAGGCTATTAAAATTACCGAAACAAATACAGTAGTTGAGTTGTTTTTTAGCTTTTCTGTTATCATTTATTTAAGATTTGGAGTAGTTGAATTCTGCTCCATTTTTTTGTAATTGTAGCAAATTTTATACAGATCAAACCACAGTTTAAAACCATAACTCAATTTCACTTTAGAATCTCCTTTTTCGACCCATAATTTCAAAGGGATTTCGAGCATTTTTTGCAAGGCTGTTTCTCTACCATAAAGTAGAATCATCCGGTAGAATACTTCTACATCAAACAACCAGCTGGAGATGAATTCCTGTTCAAACAATTCTACAGATATGGCTCTTGTAAAAAGTTTGGAACCACATTGAGTATCATAAACTTTGATATCTAAAATAGTAGAAATGAAGGTTGCAATAACCCTTCCTATTAAAAACCGATCGTTTTGACGTTCAATTCTAGAACCTATCTTTCTAATTCTAGAACCAAAACCAAACACAATATCGCCTTTCAAATAATTCCTAAGATCTATAAATTCCTCTAATGTGGTGGCTAAATCCGCATCGAGATAACCAATAAATTGATGGTCAAAGTTTGCATTGCAATATTTTATTCCAGCACGAACTGCCTCGGCTTTTCCCGAATTTTTAACAAGGCTAAGGATTTTAATTTGATTGGGGTATCCTTCTTTTAGAACATGCAGAACCTGTAAAGTGTTGTCTTTAGATCCATCGTTTACAAAACAAATCAATACCTCCGGATTATTATTCAAAAAGTTGGAGTATTCGCCATTCGAAATCCCTTTTTCCTCATTATAGCAAGGAATAACGATACTTGTATTGCATGTTGTTGACATCTATAAAATGGTTTTATTAAACAGGAATTGGAAATAAAAGCTAATTATTAATATTGCTCTTTTTCATTTGGAAAATCACTCGATTTAACATCGGCGACATACTGACCAATTGCCGAGGTCATTTCTTGGTATAAATTTAGATAGCGACGTAAAAATCGAGGACTGAATTCATTGTTCATTCCAAGCATATCGTGAATGACCAAAACTTGACCGTCAACGCCACCACCGGCGCCAATTCCGATAACGGGAATCGAAATGCTTTTGGCAACTAGCGCTGCTAAATGAGCAGGAACCTTTTCGATGACTAAAGCAAAACAGCCTAAATGCTCTAGAAGTTTAGCGTCTTCGATTAATTTTGCAGCTTCTTGTTCTTCTTTGGCACGAACGGTATACGTTCCAAATTTGTAGATGGATTGCGGCGTTAAACCCAAATGACCCATTACGGGAATGCCCGCATTCAGTATTTTTTTAATTGAATCTTTTACTTCGCTTCCACCTTCTAGTTTTACCGCGTGACCACCACTTTCTTTCATAATTCGAATAGCAGAACGTAACGCTTCCTTTGCATCTGATTGATAGCTTCCAAAAGGCAAATCAACCACAACTAATGCTCGTGTAATGGCGCGAACCACACCAGAGGCGTGATAGATCATTTGGTCTAAAGTAATAGGCAAGGTAGTTTCGTGTCCGGCCATCACATTCGAGGCAGAATCGCCCACTAATATTACGTCAATACCAGCGGCATCAACAATTTTTGCCATAGAATAATCATAGGCTGTAAGCATAGAAATTTTTTCTCCATGAGCCTTCATTTCGATTAATGACTTTGTGGTAATTCTTTTGTAATCTTTTTTTGTTACAGACATAACGATTCTAAAATTTGTAAATTGAAATTGGTTTAAAAATGTAAAAGTACTAATTAATACGCTAAAAACTCTTCCCAATAAAATTGCAAGTTTTCGCGTTGTAAATATTTTTTAAAAAGAAATTTTTATGTAGTGAGATAGTATTGTTTTTTGTATAAATATAAAAAAAGTAAACCTACATATTCCAAAGAAAAATGTAGGTTACAAAAGTAAAAATAGTACTAATTCTATGGTATTTATACAATATAGATTATATTAATCATAATTTTACAAGGGTCTAATTAATGGTAAAATTCGATAAAGGCTAATTACTAAATTTTGAATCTGCAATACGATCTCTTAAATTTTTTACTTTGTCGTGATCTGCCAGAAGCAAATTATAATGTTTGTTTAAGATATCTTTCTCATACGATTCATGATCCTGAAAATCTTCTGTCAGTGCTTTTTTGTAGGTTTCAAGAATTACATCTTCTCCATACTCGCAAGAATCAAGAATAACTTTACGGTCGTTTCCACTAAATGCGGCTTTTACATCCATGTAGACTCTAAAAAATTTACCAGTTGTTCTGGTACCTTCGTCTGGAGTTCCATTAAGTTTTTCAACTTCCGCCACTAGTTCTTTTCGGTTTTGCACACTTGTTTCCATCAAATCAGAAAAAAGCATTTTCAAATCGGTTTCTTTTGCTTCGGCCTCAGCTGTTTTGTATCCTTCGATTCTGTCATTATTAATAACAATCAAGGTGTTGAAAACTTCAATTTTTTTTTCGTTGTCCATTTTAGTTTATTTTTAATTATTTGTAAAATGTAAATTTCTGAATAATCAATAAGTAAGATGTTACATAATTTTTTCGATAAGTTGCTAAATTCATACTTACTACTTTTTAATAATATTTTCAATAATTTAGTTTCTTTCTAGTAATGATATTAATTTTGAGTAAAAAAAATATCTTGTCCGAATGTTTTTCAGCATACTATTTTCTAACTAAAACAATGAAATTATAGCCCACAATGTCGAAACAGAGATGATAATCCAAATCACAAAACCTTGTAATAACGGTTTGTAACCTACTGAAACCAGTACTTTTCGAGACAATCCACAGCCAATTAAGAAGAGCGTCAAGGTCAAAGTAGCTTTTGCAAATTCGGTAATGTAATGACTGTATTCTTGTACAAAGGAATTATAAGTATTAGCAATCGTAGCCAGAATAAACAGTCCTATGAAATAAGGAATACTAATTTTAGTTTCTCTATTTTTGAAAATAAAAGTTGATAAAATGGCAATGGGAATAATCCATAAAGCTCTGGCCAGTTTTACTGTTGTGGCCACTTCAAGGGCGTGATTTCCATATTTTCCAGCGGCACCAACTACCGAACTCGTGTCGTGAATTGCGATAGCGCACCACAAACCAAATTGTGTTTCGGATAAATTGAGGTAATGTCCAATAAACGGGAAAAGTACTAATGCCACAGAATTTAAAATAAATATAGTTCCTAGCGCCACTGAAATTTGTTTTTCATTGGCTTTAATAACTGGCGAAATGGCGGCAATGGCACTTCCACCACAAATAGCAGTTCCTGTGGCAATAAGGAACGAAATTTTTTCTTCTATTTTAAGTATTTTACCTAATAAAATTCCAATTATAATAGTTCCGATAATAGAAATGATGGTGAGTATAAAACCTTCCTTTCCCGCTTTGAAAGCATTGTTTACGTTCATTCCAAAACCCAGTCCAACGACCGAAACTTGCAGTAAAATATGCGTTGCTTTGTGATTTAAATTCAAATACGGATGCCCTATAAATTGTGCAATTATTAACCCCATTACTAAAGCAAATGGAGGAGAAATTAAGGGAGATAAGCATAAAACCACAAAAAACATAAAGATAACCTCACGCGTGGTGATGGTTTTATCTAAGATGCTTTTTTTTGTTGTATTATTATCTGGAGCCGTCTTTTTCATTCTAAAATTATTTTACAATTGCAAAGGACAGCAAAAATAGGTTAGCAAAGAAATTGAATTTCAAAAAATAAATAAGCTCGAGATCAATTCAATAGGTAGTAGTTAAATAAAATAGCCACAGATGCACAGAATTTTAAATATCAATTTTAATCTGTTATCTGTGGTAAAAAAAACGAAGCGGAACTTCAATGCTTTTATCTTAACAATCGGACATATTCACAGCTACTGCTAATCCGCCTTCTGAAGTTTCTTTGTATTTGTTATTCATATCTTTGGCGGTTTGCCACATGGTATCAATCACTTTATCCAAAGGTACTTTCGCATTTTTTGGGTCGGTTTCTAGAGCTAATTCGGCTGCATTTATGGCCTTAATAGCGCCCATTGTATTTCTTTCGATGCAAGGAATTTGCACCAAACCACCTATAGGATCACAAGTCAAGCCCAGATGGTGTTCCATGGCGATTTCGGCAGCCATTAGCACCTGAGCTGGAGTTCCGCCCATTAATTCGCACAAAGCAGCAGCAGCCATTGCTGAGGAAACGCCAATTTCTGCCTGGCAACCGCCCATTGCGGCGGAAATAGTGGAACCTTTTTTGAAAATACTGCCAATTTCGCCCGCCACCATCAAGAATTGTTTGATTTCCTTTTCGCCAGCATCGTGATTTTCGATAACCAAATAATACATCAAAACGGCTGGAATTACGCCCGCACTCCCATTTGTGGGAGCTGTAACAACTCGTCCCAGTGCCGCGTTGACTTCATTGACCGCTAGGGCAAAACACGAAACCCATTTCAAGATTTGTCTGAACTTCACTTTCGTCAAGCGAATTTGTTCGAGCCAAGTTTGTGGCGAATCATAATTGGCCAAGCCAATGAGGTTTTGGTGCATATCAAAAGCTCTGCGGCGAACGTTCAAACCACCAGGAAGAATCCCTTCGGAATGGCAACCTATATACATACATTCGAGCATGGTGTTCCAAATTCGCATCAATTCGTGCTGAATTTCAGTTGCTGAACGCATCGATTTTTCGTTTTCATATACAATTTCCGAAATGCTTTTGTTTTCTTGAACAGTATACTGTAGTAAATCATCCGCATTTTGAATTTGAAACGGAAAAGCACATTTTATTTGGAGTTTTTTTTTGGCATTAATTCGTTCTTCCACCACAACAAATCCACCACCAATGGAGTAGTAGGTAGAAGAATAGGTCGAAGAATCAAGCAAACTTGCCGTAAAAGTCAATCCGTTGGCATGGAAAGGAAGGAAATTTTTATTGAAAATAATGTCTTGTAAGAAATGGAATGGAATGGTTTTTTCATTTCCCAAGATTATTTCATTCTTGTCTTGGATTGTTTGTACAATTTTGGCAATATTTTCAATCGGAATAAGTTCCGGATCTTGCCCGCTCAACCCTAGCATGATGGCAAAATCAGTAGCGTGACCTTTGCCTGTTAAGGAAAGGGAACCGTATAAATCTACTTGTATCCGAAGAACGGAATGGATGAGGTTTTCATTTCGCAGTTCAGCAAGAAAACGTTCAGCAGCTCTCCAAGGGCCAAGTGTATGCGAACTTGATGGACCTACGCCAATTTTTAACATATCAAATACGGATATACATTCTTCCATGGGGGTAAATTTAGTAGAACAAATATAGGAAGATTGCGGTCTATATCGGAAAGCATTTTAGCTCTATTTTATCAATATTGTCCGATAAAAAGTCAAATTAAACTTTATGCCTTTTTTTGCCACAGATTTCACGAATAAAAATTCAAACCAAACAACCAAAAATCAAAAATCATCAATCAAATTTTTCGTTTGTCCTTAACGTGCTGTTCCTTCGCCAGCTTCCGGAGGCGTGTTGCCGCCTTCGCGTTTCGCTAGCAAATCGGAATAATACTTGCGAGTTTGGTTAATGACGTTGAGTATGTTTTTATAATGCTCATTGCCAGTATTTACTTTGGCTAGCGACAACACATATTGCGTATAATTAGTATAATTGTTGAAAACAGTCTTGCGAATCTGTTTGATATTAAAAACTTCTGTTGCTGAAATAGCAGTACTGCGTTTTGAAAAAAGTGCTTTAAAATCATCATTAGTAGTTGCAATAGCAGCTACAAAATCACCCATTTTGAGTGTTGCAATATGCGGTGCGTAACTAGTACCTCTCAAATCGGTAATCAAATTGTCTATACCGTTACTCTCGGCTTCATAATTTAATGTAGCTAAGTTTTTGTAATTTTTTACAACAATAGTAACGGCTTTGTACGACGCTACAAATAACGGATTTATAGATAGTTCATAAACCTTCAACTGTCTGTTGAATGCGGTAAGACTCAAATCTCTAAGCTGATCAAGTCGCGCAATTTCCTCGGTTTCTTTATTCTTTTTAATTTGAAGTAATCCCTTGTCAAACAAGGCAGAGTCGGTTACCATTTTAGTAACATAGCTGTTAATATGGGTATCGGTAGCAGTGTTGATCGCTGCTGTTTCCAGATCTTTGATAGAAGATTTAATCAATTGACCTGCTTCAAGATGGGTTAATCTAGCGCTGTTTAATTTGTGTAATACCATAAGATTTAAGATTTAAGATTAGAATGATAAAAATAATAAAAAAAGTTTTACAACAAAATACATCCATCTGAAAAATAGTAGTTTAAACAAAAAAATGGAGTTTCCAGTCCCAAAAGATCGAATTTAGGGCTGGATACTGAGTTTCTGAGTCGAACAGAATACTTTCGGGGTTGGATACTGCGTTTCTGGGTAGAACAGAACACTTTTGGGGCTAGATACTGAGTTTCTCAGTAGAACAGAATTCTTTTGGGGCTGGATACTGCGTTTCTGGTTAGAACAGAACACTTTTGGGGCTGGATACTGAGTTTTTCAGTAGAACTGAATGCTGCTGATTTGGTAAATTTTTATAGTTGGAAAGGGCACGGATTGCAAATCCGCGCGGTCGGGTTAAAGTACATCAATAAAAATAATTTTCAAATCAAGATTGCCCGGGCCCAATTGAAAACGGCATCCAATCATTGTGAGGCTTTAAAGAACGCAATCCCATTTGCTTACTTTTTTATGAGATTACTTTATTCTTGTAAATGACAATATGAAAATGTCATCTTGTCATATTATTTCCGCCAATTTTAATATAAACTGACAATGTAAAGACTGTGATTGGCTTGGCACAAAGATTGACTATTGCAACTCGAGCTCTAAAAAAAGTATTCAATAAAAATTAAATATAGTAAAAAATGGGTAAAATAATCGGAATTGATTTAGGTACGACAAACTCTTGTGTTTCTGTAATGGAAGGTAACGAAGCAGTTGTTATCCCTAACGCAGAAGGAAAAAGAACAACACCATCTATCATCGCTTTTGTGGAAGGTGGAGAAATTAAAGTAGGTGATCCTGCTAAAAGACAAGCAGTAACTAATCCAACTAAGACTATTGCTTCTATCAAACGTTTTATGGGACATTCTTTTTCTGAAGTTTCGGCTGAGGCGAAAAGAGTTTCTTACAAAGTAGTAAAAGGCGACAACAATACACCTCGTGTAGATATTGACGGTCGTTTGTATTCTGCACAAGAATTGTCAGCTATGACGCTTCAAAAAATGAAAAAAACGGCTGAGGATTATTTAGGTCAAACAGTTACGGAAGCAGTTATTACCGTTCCTGCTTACTTCAATGATGCACAACGTCAAGCTACAAAAGAAGCTGGCGAAATTGCAGGTCTTAAAGTAATGCGTATTATCAACGAACCTACAGCTGCAGCGCTTGCTTACGGTTTAGATAAAAAAGGAAAAGATCAAAAAATTGCAGTTTACGATTTAGGTGGAGGTACATTTGATATTTCTGTTCTTGAATTAGGAGACGGAGTTTTCGAAGTATTGTCTACAAACGGAGATACTCACCTTGGAGGAGATGATTTTGACCACGAAATTATTGACTGGTTGGCTGCTGAATTTTTGACTGACGAAGCTATTGATTTGCGTTTAGATCCAATGTCTTTGCAACGTTTGAAAGAAGCTGCCGAAAAAGCAAAAATTGAATTGTCTTCTTCTGCAGAAACTGAAATCAACTTGCCTTACGTTACCGCTACAGCTTCAGGACCAAAGCACTTGGTTAAAAAATTAACTAGAGCTAAATTCGAGCAATTAACAGATTCATTAGTAAAACGTTCTATGGCACCAGTGGCCAAAGCGTTGAAAGATGCAGGTCTATCAGTTTCTGATATCGACGAAGTGATCCTTGTAGGAGGTTCAACTCGTATGCCAAGAATTGCTGATGAAGTGGAAAAATTCTTTGGTAAAAAAGCGTCTAAAGGAGTGAATCCTGATGAGGTTGTTGCCATCGGAGCAGCTATTCAAGGTGGAGTTCTTTCTGGGGATGTAAAAGATGTATTGTTACTTGACGTAACACCTCTTTCTTTAGGTATCGAAACTATGGGTGGTGTTATGACTACTTTGATTGAGTCTAATACTACTATTCCAACTAAAAAATCGCAAGTATTTTCTACGGCTGCAGATTCTCAACCAACAGTTGAACTACACGTTCTTCAGGGAGCTAGAGCTATGGCTGTAGACAACAAAACGATCGGTCGTTTCAATCTAGATGGTATTCCACCAGCACCACGAGGTGTTCCACAAATTGAAGTAACTTTTGATATTGATGCTAATGGTATCATCAAAGTTTCAGCAACAGATAAAGGAACAGGAAAATCGCACGATATTCGTATCGAAGCTTCTTCTGGATTAACCGCTGAAGAAATCGAAAGAATGAAAAAAGATGCTGAAGCTAACGCTGATGCTGATAAAATCGCAAGAGAAAGAGCTGAAAAATTGAACGAAGCAGACGGAATGATCTTCCAAACTGAATCTCAATTGAAAGAATTGGGAGAGAAATTAACTGACGAAAACAAAGTAGCTATTGAGTACGCTTTGACTGAATTGAGAATGGCCCACCAATCTCAAGACATTCCTGCAATTCAAACTGCGCTTGATAACATCAACGCAGCCTGGAAAACAGCTACAGAAGCAATGTATGCTCAAGGAGAACAAGCGCAAGGTGGTGCTCAACAACCCCAAGCGGAACAAACTCAAGGAGACAATGTTGAAGATGTTGAATTCGAAGAAGTAAAATAAGNATAGAACCAATTTTGAGAATCAAAATTGCGTGAATCAATTATCCCTTTTTATCGGGATATAAGAAAAACCGAGTAAGTAATTACTCGGTTTTCTTATTTTTAAGACTAAACATTCTCTCAATCACGACTACATGCGGAAAAGTTATAGCTGCTAAGAAAGAGAAAAATATAGAATCAAATATTTTATAATCTTTAAGTAAAAAATACAATACGATAATCCCAACTATTGAAATTAACCAATAAATAAATGCCTCTTTAAAATAAGCTTTACTATTTGCAACTGAAACCTTTCCGTATAAAAATTTTATTTGCTCGACTAGTGAAGGAATACTGTGCCAAAATATGAAATAAATCGCAAAAGCCCATATCAAATTACCTACCTTAAAAATGATAGTTAATACTAATAAATATAGTAACTCGTTGGCAATGTTTTTTTGGAATATTTTAGAGGTAGTAAAATTATAAATAAATAGCGCAGCCAGAATAATTCCGATTATTTTGAATAGTAAAGTAATAGTACTAAAAGTGAATGTAATACCAGTAATTCCGTACATTGTAGCAATGACCTCTTTTTCGTGAAATTGAAATAATAAAAATAAGATGAATAAACCATAGGTGGTATGAAATAATTTTGTCAGTGCTATATTATTGTACATTATTTTTTTTTCCCAGTGTTGTTCTCCAAAATGATAACCACTGACTACGATAAATAATAACATAGCTAACCATGGAATAAAACCAAACAGTAGTACTGCTAGTAAAACAACCGCTACATAACGTAATACTATTTGCCAATAAGTCGTAGAATTTTCGCCATTTATCTTTTTGATTAAAAGCAAATCGTTTGCTCCGTGTACAATTCCAAAAGAAAATATTAGTATAAAACCTACAAAAATTTGAATTTCACTTTTCATATAAGAAGTGAGCCATAATGCTAGAAAGCTTGATAATATTGAAAAATTTGCAATTTTAGACATCATAAAATATTTAATGTATAAATATAATGAAAAAAAAATGAAGGAAAAATTTTTTTTATTTGTTCATTCTTTATTATATTTGTTTTAACAATAATTTAAAATTATAAACTATGTCTCATTTATTTATGTCTTCAGCATTAGTTGCTAAAATGCTGCCTACCGATTATGTAGGTTTTACTTTTTTTGTTGGCTGTATGGCCATGATGGCTGCGTCAGCCTTTTTCTTTTTATCATTAAGTCAATTTGATAAAAAGTGGAGAACTTCAGTATTGGTTTCTGGTTTGATTACCTTTATTGCTGCTGTTCATTATTTCTATATGAAGGAATATTGGGCAGAAATTGGAGAATCTCCAACATTTTTCAGATACGTTGACTGGGTACTAACTGTGCCGTTGATGTGTGTAGAATTTTATTTAATTCTTAAAGTTGCTGGTGCAAAACAAAGCTTGTTATGGAAAATGATTTTGTATTCCGTAATTATGTTGGTAACTGGTTACATTGGAGAAGTTGTTTATCCAGAAAGTGCTGCTTTTTGGGGATTAATTTCTGGTCTTGCGTACTTCTTAATTGTGTACGAAATCTGGATGGGAGAAGCTTCAAAATTGGCAAAAACTGCTGGTGGAAACGTATTAGCTGCTCACAAAATCTTATGTTGGTTCGTACTTGTTGGTTGGTCAATTTATCCATTAGGATACATGATGGGAACAACAGGATGGTACAACTCATTTATTCCAGCAGGTAACATTGACGTTGTTTACAACATCGCAGATGCAATTAACAAAATTGGTTTTGGTTTAGTTATTTATTCTTTAGCGACTAATTCGCAAAAAGACTAATTTCATTCTTTTTACATATTTCAAACCGCGCTAGTAATAGCGCGGTTTTTTTTATTTATATTGTGGAGGAATCAACTTTGCTACGAAACACAGCTATTTCCTTCAGAACATTTTTGTTTTTTGTCTAGCGAGACTTTTTACTCAACACTCGCAAAATCAATGAAGGAATAGAAAAAAAACATCTCTTTTTTTACTTCCACGATGGAGTTTCTGTTTAAAACTGTTTTTTTTCTAATAAATTGGCAACACGAATCCTTATTCATACCTATTATAAGTTTTATTGTCACCAAATGATAAATGTCAGTTAGCAATTTAAAAGATTTTCGTAATATTACTACTTAATCGTTTAGATGAGAAAAATAAAATATAAGAAAGGTAGAAAACTACAGCCGTATAGTTTAGAATACACCGGTATTTATAAACGAACAGATTCAGAAATACAATTGTTTGTCTATGATGATATCGATATAATTGAATATCAAGATTTTGATATTGTAAATTTAAAAAAAAGTATTGCTATTGAGAAAACAAACTGGCTCAATATTCACGGTTTAAATGACCTCAATCTATTAAAATCTATTGGTGATTTTTTTGAAATAGACAATTTTATGCTAGCCGATATTTTGAATACCACCCAAAGAACAAAAATTGAAGAGCAGCCGGATATTTTGTTTTTCAATATAAAATCATTACTACCCGCGGAAAATTCGGATAGTATTAGCGCGGAACAAATCAGTTTCTTCATTAAAGATGGTGTGCTGATTTCTTTCCAAGAAAAAAGAAGTGATTTTTTTATGCACATTCGTGAACGACTTCGCACACATTCTGGAATTGTTAGGACAAAAAAAGCAGATTATTTGCTTTATATTCTATTAGACGCTATAATGGAAAATTTCTTTATTACCTTAGAAAATGAAGAAGATAAAATAGAGGAATTGATTGATATTACAAAAAAAGGTGCTGATCCAGTAATTTTAGAAAAAATAGAACAGCACCGTGATAATCTAAATTTCATGAAGCGTTCCATTATTCCTTTTCGAGATTCTTTATATAATATAGAAAGCATCAAAGATGACGATGTGTTTAATGTAATTAAGACTGAAAGCTATACTTTTTTTGGCAGATTGCGTCAAAAATGCTTAGAACTTTTGGAACAAATCGAATCAGATATGGGTTCATTAGAAAGTGCATCTAACTTCTTTTTTTCGACGCAAACGCACAAGATGAATGAGATTATCAAAACGCTAACTATTGTTTCTGCTATTTTTATTCCCCTTACTTTTATTGTGGGAGTTTATGGAATGAATTTCGATCATATGCCCGAATTGAGATACGAAAACGGCTATTATACAGTAGTAGCAGGTATGGTTTTAATGGTGTTCGGAATGATTTATTACTTTAAAAGAAGGCGATGGTTTTGATTTTTGCGAAACAATTTATGATTATAATGTTGTGGGAATATTCAGAATATTAATATATAAATCTTAAATAAGATAAAATAAAACAGCTTTTTGAATTGGCGCCCTTACATAATCCAACTAATTATCAGGGAATAGTTGTTACAAGGGAAATTTTTGATGTTGCAAAACAAGTGCCTTTTTTTGATTCGGCATTTCACCAAACGATTCCGGTTATAGCGCATAAATATGCATTGCCGAATTATCTGTTGAATGGAAATAAAATTCGAAATTGCGGTTTTCATGTCACAAGCCACAAATATGTTTTAGCGACAGCTATAAGATTTTTACAAAATAGTTCCAAAATGATTACCATACATTTAGGAAATGGATGCAGTATGACTACATACCGAATCAAGAAATATATAGGTTCCTATTCAGCAGTTT
>JGI12421J11937_10000058_pt1 | contig 34912 bp, 40 predicted proteins | sample LakErihyJuly2011_2_FD_11937 | JGI IMG/M metagenome (IMG submission 11937)
CCACCGATTCCAAGAGATACCAGGGTTGTTATAAGGACTGAAAAAAAGGTAACTCGTAATCGCTGATTCATTAGCTACTTTTGTTCCAATATTTGAAATCCAACTCCTCGGATTGTCTTGATTCCTTCAAATCCATCGCGATGTAACTTTTTGCGCAAGTATGAGATGTAGGTATCAACAACGCTTGTCTCGGATTCAAAAGTTATGCCCCATACGTCATCTAAGAGTACAGATTTAGATAGAACGCGACCTTTATTTTCGAGCAAAATGGCCAGCAATCGAAACTCTGTTGGTGAAAGATCAACCACCTCTGAATTAAATGTTACTTGATGAATCTCTTCATTTAGTGAAATTGGACCGCATGAAAGTGTTGTAGCTGTTGTGGACACTTTTGATGTTCTGCGCAGAATTGCTTTTACACGAAGTAATAACTCTTCTAGTCCAAAAGGTTTTGTCACATAATCATCGGCGCCCAATGACAAACCACGTGTGATGTCGGCTCGATCATTTCTAGCAGAAAGCATAAGCACTGGAGTTAAATCATTTTGGGTGCGCAAGCGTTCGACTAAATCAAAGCCATCCATCAACGGCATATTGATATCGATGATTAACAAATCTGGTTTGGCTGTTCGTAGCGCTGTTAGAGCCGACATGCCATCGTTTGCTTGTAGGGTTTCAAATCCTGCAATGCGCAAGGCATCGCATACTAATTCGCGAACACCTGCTTCGTCGTCTACGACCATAATTTGGGGAGCCATGGCTATACCTTTGCACATCAACGCTAATCTGTATCTAACTTTAGGCGTTTTCTAAGCATCTCACAGAAGGTTCACAAAGATTTCTCCTACACTTTTGCCCATGGCAACTAACGCTGGTCGTATCGGATTAGCAACTCTAATGAGTGCTGCCCTCTGTATTTCTTCACTTAACCCAGCGTTAGCAGATGATGATCGTGTAAAACCTAAGCCTGCAGCGAAATTAGAATTCAAAAACGCTAAAGAGAAATTTAAATTTGAGAAAGACGCCTACAAGGCTGCAATGGAAGCTCGTGAAGAAGCTCGCGAAAGAATAAATGAAACCTTTAAGGCAACCATTAAAAAAGCAACCATGGATGCAAAAATTGCTCTTGCTAACGCAGCTAGTGCAGAACAGAAGATGGTTGTTATGAATACGCTAAAAAAAGCTCGAATATCTGCCGTAATAATTCGAGATGCTGCACTTGCCGCGCTGGGTTCACTTCCTACGCCACCTATGGAGCAAAGAAAATAACTCAAGCCTTGGCCACACCTATTCAAGGAAAGAGAATTGTCTAAAATTAAGGTAATCTCTGCAGACGTTCATAGAATCACGAAACATCTAGAAGAAAAGGTTAAGTAATTGGAATCTACAACCGTTTGGGTGACAACAATAGGAATCCTCTCACTCGTCATTGCCTTTGACTTGCTGATGGCAATTTTGCGCCGAAACAAAGAGACCACAGTTACTGAGTCTGCTATCTGGACTGTGATCTATGTCAGTGCCGCAATTGCTTTTGGAATTCTCATGCCAAACTGGGTGGATTCACCTACAGCCCGCCCTGAATTCTTTGCTGGTTGGCTCACTGAATATGCATTATCTGTAGATAACATCTTCGTCTTCGTAATTATTCTTTCGCGACTCAAAATCGATTCCAAGAAACAACAACTTGTACTTCTCCTAGGTATCATCATTGCTTTAGTACTGCGCGGAGCATTTATCGCTGCAGGTGCTGCAATTATTTCTCGCTTTCAGAGTGTATTTTTTATCTTCGGTGCCTTCCTTATCTTCACAGCGATTCAGCTAGTACGCGAAAGCGGGCACGATGAAGAGGTAAAAGAGAGTAAGGTCGAAACATACTTAAAGAGCAAAGGTGCTAGTACGTTCACAATCGCACTTATTTCCTTAGGTGTGACCGATCTTGTATTCGCACTGGACTCAATTCCAGCGATTTTTGGTATTACAAAAGATCCATACATTGTTGCCACTGCAAATATTTTTGCTCTGATGGGTCTGCGCCAGCTCTATTTCTTACTCCAAGGACTTATTGCGCGCTTGGTTTATCTATCTTTAGGCTTATCTGCAATTCTCGGATTTATTGGCGTGAAAATGATCTTCGAAGCACTTCATTCCGTGGGAGTTCATGATGTTGCAGGAATTGAGATTCCACACGTTCCACTGGCTGTGAGTTTAGGATTTATTGTGACCGCATTAACAATTACGACAGTTGCCAGCCTTACAGCAACTCGTAAAGATGGAAGCGAAATAGTTTAAAGCGGCAATACGTAAATAATTGCAGTGGCAACTACTGCATATGCACCCGATTGAATCAGAATGCTGAGCGCAGTTTTTCTATCGGCAGCTTTACTTGCACTATCTGCAACTTTGGAGAGCTGACCGAGTTTTCCAAAATTAAATGTGCCCATAAATCCATAGGCTAAACAAAACTTCTTACGAGATTGAACCCAGCCAATACTTGCAACTGCTAGCGGGATAAAAATTCCCAGACGTGCTCCGCGAGGTGCATCTGTTGAAATCAGTGCAATAAGTGATGAAATCGAAATTGCTAAACCAATAAGTGCAACGATTTGTCTTTGTCGAATTTCGCCTTTACCGATATTGCAACTGCCAGGTATGTATTGCGCAGTACTCACTTATGCGTCTTCGAATTCATCTTCATCGATCCACGCTTCTGCAGTGGAATCTTCTTGGCGTTCAACCCACGATAAGAAGGATGCAACAGCCTTGAACGCCAAAAGGCCGACAGCGATCGCTGCGGCAAGTCGTCGAATGGCTTTGAACATGTGCTAAAAATACTCTTCTTTTTCTACTTTTGCACTATTTAAATATTACGAGTTGGTAAACGCCTGTTCAATATCTCGCCACAAATCCTCAACATTTTCACAGCCAACTGATAAACGAATAAGGTTTTCAGGGGTCAACGTGCTCTCAGCAGGCCAGCGTCTGCGGCGCTCCCATAAACTTTCGATCCCGCCCAAGCTTGTTGCGTGGGTTATCAAATGAGAACTTTCGCAGATTCGATCTGCTTTTTCAGGGCCATCCTTTACTTCAAATGAAACTACCGCGCCAAAGCCGCGCATGAAACTCTTAGCGCGCGCGTGTTGTGAATCTTCGGGTAAGCCCGGATAGCGCACTCTTGAAACACCTGGGTGCTTACTTAAGCGCTTAGCTAATTCAAGGGCATTGCGCTGGGCGCATTCAAAGCGCAGTGGAAAAGTGCGCAGTCCACGAAGTGCAAGCCATGCCTCATACGGACCCGGAACGCCACCATGAATTTTTCGTATTTCATGAAGACGTGCGTGCAGTTCTGGAATCTTTGTTGAAAGAGATCCCATAATCACATCACTGTGACCTGCAAAATACTTCGTTACAGAGTGCATCACTATGTCTGCACCCATTTCTAGCGGATTTTGAATCAGCGGAGTTGCAAAGGTGTTATCAACGCCAACTCCAACACTTAAATTACGCGCAGCAACTATGAGCGTTGGCATATCTGCAACTTCTAGTCCTGGATTAGTTGGTGATTCAAGCCAAAGAAAAGCCGCGCCATTCATTGCAGCAATCACCGCATCAGTATTAGCGATATCTACAAATCGAACTTCTAGGCGCCCGCTTTGAACAAATGAGTGAAGCATTGCCATTGATTCCGCTATATCCCTGATCGGATGCAACAACTGGTGCACCAATTGGCAGCAATGCAAAGACTGCGCTAATTGCCGCGTTACCCGATGCAAATGCGAGTGTCTGTCCACCTTCTAATTCACTAATCGCACTTTCAAGGGCGCTCCACGTTTCATTTCCTGAGCGACCATAACCAACGCTTCCGCCGGCGTGATAGGTAGAACTTAAAGAAATATCTGGATTAAGTGATCCATCTTTTTTAACTGCAGGACGTCCAGCTGAAATCGCTATCGTCTCTGGACTTAACTTGGGATCGCTCATGTGTTAAGCCTAACCCTTCGCAAGCACTGCCATGGCAGCATTATGTCCAGGTATTCCGCTGACTCCGCCTCCACGTTGTGCACCTGCTCCACAGATAAGGATTCGTGGATCATCAGTTTCAACACCCCAGATTTGAGTGTTGCCCTCTTCTTTGAAGGGAAAAGTTAGATCACGATGAAAAATATTGCCACCAGGCAAACGCACATCCTTTTCAAGATCCAATGGACTCTTGATTTCTATACACATTGATCCATCACTGTTTACAGCAAGCACACTTTCGATTGGATCAACAAGATATAAATTAAGTGCGTCTAGACACCGTTGGGCTGCAATTTTTTTAGCAGCCTCAGGATTTTTTGCAAATAACTCTGCGGGGGTGTGTAAACCAAAGAGAGTAAGTGTATGAAAACCCTTTTGCGCTAATTCATCACTTAAAATACTTGGATCAGTCAGAGTATGACAATACATTTCTGATGGAGCGTGCTGGGGTATTTCACCATTTTTAGCAGTGACATAGGCATCTTCCAACTCTGAGTAACTCTCATTAATATGAAAAGTTCCTGAAAAAGCCTTCTGCGGATCCGCACCCGATTTTAAACGTGGCAATGCTCGAAGCAACATATTAATTTTTAACTGCGAACCAGATAGCGTCTTCTGGCTACTCTTTCCACGAAGACGATCTAGATGCGCCGGCGCCGCATTGCTCAATAGATATTCAGCCGTAAAACTCTCACCCGTGACCGTATGCACCTTGACGCCATGGGCATCTGAGGAAATCTCATTGACTTCAGAATTGGTTTTAATTTCAACACCATGGGAACGAACTACTCGCTCTAATTCATTAACAAGTGCAACCATTCCTCCATGTGGAACTTTCCACTCTCCTGTGCCATTGCCCATGAGGTGATAGAGAAAACAAATGTTTGCTTGAATGGAATTGGCTGAAACAAATGTTCCGATCAGGGCATCGGTTAACACAACTCCTTGAACTAGATCATCTTTGAATGTGGAGCGAATAATCTGCGCCATCGGTTTTTCAACTAGATATTCCCAGGTTTTATCTTGGGCAAGCAAAGCTTTCATCTGACTTCTGGTGCGCAGTGGTTCCAGAAAAGTTGGGGCCATCTTCTGTGCGAATTTTTCTACCTCGGAATAAAACTGCTGCCAAGCAATACCTTCATCTGAAGAACCAGTGAGTTCGAAAAAAGAGTCTTCAGTTTGCTTATCCCAGACTCTGGAAATATGTAATCCAAAATCCTTGCCATCTTTTTTATAGGGCGTAAAAGAGGAGACTTCTCGTGAAATAGTTTTAAAGTTCAAAGCCAGATCTTTAACAATTTGATCTGGTAAAAGCGCTACTAAATATGAATAGCGAGAAAGAAGTGCGTCATATTCTTTAAATGCTCGAACACTTGCCGTTGCGCCACCAATTTCATCAGCGGCTTCTAGCATTAGAACACTCTTGCCGGCCTTTGCCAGATAGGCCGCAGCTACTAAACCATTGTGACCTGCGCCCATGACGATGACGTCATATTTCATAAATGAACTGTATTTCCCAATTTACTTTGGTTCAAGAATGAGTGAAACAGAGTTAATGCACCAGCGCTGATCAGTTGGTGTGCCAAAACCCTCGCCTTCGAAAACATGTCCAAGATGTGAGTCACATGCAGCGCATCTGACTTCAGTTCTCACACGTGGGGCAAGGGAGCGATCTTCAATAAGTGTGACCGCATCATTTTCTGTTGGAGCATAAAAGCTCGGCCATCCACATCCAGAATGAAACTTTGTTTCACTTCTAAATAATTCAGATTGGCACGCCTTGCACTTATAAANACCCATCGTTTCGGTGTCTGTGTACTCCCCCGTAAATGGTCGCTCCGTCGCACCCTTTCGCAGTACTTCATATGAAAGTGGATCTAACTGCGCCTTAAGGGCTAATTCATCAATCTGAATTTTCTTACTCATGCATTTACCGCTGATTCTGGAAAACGAACGCCTGTGTTTGAGTGACAGTCATACCCATTTGGATTCTTCTCCAGATAGCGCTGGTGATACTCCTCAGCTTCATAATATTCGTGCTCACTAGCTGGCAAAACTTCAGTAACAATTTTGCCAATGGAATTAGCATCGAGTGCGTTCTGATAAATACTGAGAGATTTTTGGACTCCATCTCTTTGTTCATCAGATGTTGTGAAAATCGCACTTCTGTATTGCGAACCAATGTCATTGCCCTGGCGATCAATTGTGGTCGGATCGTGCATCTCCCAGAATTCTTTCAATAACCTCGAATAGGAGATCGTGCTGGGATCAAATGTAACTTTGACCGCTTCTGCATGTCCGGTTCTGCCTGTGCAGACTAATTCGTAAGAAGGATTGGCAATAGTTCCGCCCATGTAACCAACGCTTGTTTGGATAACTCCATCTAAATTCCAGAATCGTCTTTCAGCACCCCAAAAACAACCAGTTGCAAAATATGCTGTGTGTGCGCTCATCTCTGAATTCTCGCACCTCATTTGTGTTCATGCACGCGCTGATAACCTTGCGCATGCGCCCCCGTAGCTCAGGGGATAGAGCACAGCCCTCCGAAGGCTGGTGCGCAGGTTCGATTCCTGCCGGGGGCACGCATAATCATTCAATTGAGTTAGATGGCGACTTAAATCACTTAATCCACAGAAATCTTTTGCCGTACATCCTTGTTTAAGTAATGAATACGCGAGATAATTAAGACGTTGCGTTGGCATTATTGCCTCGTATTTAGTAATTTTCGAAAATTTCTCATGTGGAAAGGATGGTTCTGTCATGGATTGGCGTCATCAATCTGCTTGTCGCGATGAAGATCCTGAGCTCTTCTTTCCTGTTGGAAACACCGGACCAGCAATTACACAAATTGAAGAAGCAAAAAAAGTTTGTAATCGCTGCATCGTTAAAGAACCTTGCTTGGCGTGGGCACTCGAAAGTGGTCAAGATGCTGGAGTGTGGGGCGGATTATCAGAAGATGAGCGTCGTGCCCTAAAGCGCCGTGCTGCTAGAAATCGTGCACGCTTGCAAGAGCAAAATCAAATAAATAATCCTGCTTAAAGCGGAAAAGAAAGTTTTGCAACCGTTGAATTTTGTGTTGACTTTAATTCTATAGAACCCTTTAACTCATTTTCAGTCAAAGTTCTTACAATCTGCAGTCCTAAGTTAGATGATGTATTCAAGTCAAAATCACTGGGCAAGCCCACNCCATCATCTGAAACCTCAATAATGCAATCCTTGCTTGTTCGCTCGATGTTAATGTGCAGCCCAGATCCTTTAGTAGCCAAACCGTGCTCGAGTGCATTATGAATTAACTCNGTGATTACTAAAGCAAGNGGTGTTGCAATGCGTGGATCAAGGGATGAAATCTCACCGGTTCGAGTAATTTTTACCTCACTCATGCGGGGGCTTAAATCCAAAGCATGGGTAATAAGTGAATCCAATACTTGATCGAAGGCAACGCTTGCCTCTGAGCTAGTTGAAAGCGTTTCGTGAACCAGAGCGATTGATGCAATGCGACGCACTGCTTCGTCAAGGGCTGCACTTGCGCTGGGATCTTCGATGCGTCGTGCTTGTAGTCTCAACAGCGCAGAAACAGTCTGCAGATTGTTTTTAACACGGTGATGAATCTCTTTAATAGTTACATCTTTAGTAACAATCACACGTTCACGGCGGCGTAATTCCGTTACATTTTGAATCAAAACAATCGCTCCGATGCGATCTCCCTTTGCCAAGAGCGGAAGCACAATTAAATCAATTGTTCCTCCATCATTTTCGCACTCAGCACGTTGTAAATTCTTACCACTGAGACGACTTCGTAATCCGTGATCATCAGCATCATGATTATTCTTATTTAGCTTTTCACTGATTTCCCCGAGGTTAAACCCTTCAAGATCGTTATCCCATCCAAGTCTGTTATATGCAGAACGTGCGTTGGGGCTTGCAAAAGAAATAACTCCATTGACATCTAATCTAATTAATCCATCTCCCACACGTGGTGCGGGATCAAGATATTCATGAGCACCTGGATATGGAAATGTTGCCTCACAAACCATGGCATATAACTTGTGGGCAATTTCGCGGTAATTAAGTTCCAGACGACTTGGAGTTCGCATTGACTCCGCACTTCTGTGTCGAGAAATCACAGCAATTACCTGTGAATCAAAAATTACTGGCACTGTTTCAACTTTGATCATTTCCTCGCCATCTAATTCTGGCTCTGAATCTCTAATAATTTCACCATTTGAGAGAGCTTGGTCAATTAGTGGTTTGGATCCCCAGTCGATTTCATCGCCTATTACATCGTGAGAAAAAATCGTTGCCGCAGTTGTTGGACGGATATGAGCTACTGCAACGTAGCCAGTTGGCCAGCTTTTGAAATCTTTACGCAGTGGAACCCAAAGAACTAAATCCGCAAAAGATAAGTCTGCGAGTAATTGCCAGTCAGCAACGAGTTCTTGAATTCGATGAATATGTTGGGCGGTAAGTGGTGATCTGCCATGAACAAGATCTTCCAGGCGTGCCATTACTTACTCCCTACGGATTGCAGATAATCGCCTATCTCTTGCGTTGCATACCACGTTAATTCATCCTCGATTGAGTCATAAACAAAGAGGGCTTCAACGTTTTCCCAGATAATTTTGTTAAGTATCTCAATTGTCTCTTCACTGTGTTGAGAGACTTCTTTTTCCGCCAATTCAACGGCGATCACAAACCCACCAGATGCGCGGGCAGCAATCATTGAAATTTCATACTCTGCTTCTTCTTCATCTAGCTCTGGATTGGCGGTGATGAATTTAATCGTTGGTGCATAAATAATTTCAGGTGCGAATGTTTTTTGAAGATAAAACTCCTTGACTTCATCAATCGTCAGAGGCAGATAGGCACGCATAGGGTAAGGGTATAAGAGTTTATGAAATCATTTCACTTGCGATGGCAGCCAACGCTTTTCGCAGAACTCCTCGTTCATTGACCTCAGCAAGAGCGCCCCGTGATTGTGAAGAATCTGCCGTGTTTCGAGCATCGGCGCGCTATCAGTGCGATTTGAAGGAGTTGATAATCGTTGGTTGTGTACTGCTTTGGACTTACTTTAAAAACTATGCAGCACCATGGCAACGTTTGAATTTCTTACCTGAGCCACAAGGACAAGGTCCATTTCTTGAAACATCCGTTGAACGCGTAACTCCATCTTCATCGGCAGCTGTGTACTTAAGCGCTGCTGCCGGTGCTTCTGGTTGTTCAAGGCCTTTTGCTTGAACCTTGTTGCCACCTTCAACTTGAACTTCGATATTAAACAAATAACTAGCAATCTCTTCTTTAATTGCATCCATCATCGCAGTGAAAAGATCAAAACCCTCACGTTGATATTCAACGAGTGGGTCACGTTGAGCCATAGCGCGAAGCCCAATTCCCTCTTGTAGATAATCCATCTCATACAGATGTTCACGCCATTTGCGATCAAGAACTGAGAGCAAAACTTTGCGCTCTAATTCGCGCATTACTTCAGTACCCAGGCTCTCTTCGCGTTTTTGATAAGCAGCGCTCACATCATCTTGAATTCGAGTGCGCAAAAATTCAGAATCTAGTCCTGCTCGTGAACCAACCTCTATTTCAATCTCTTGAACTGTAAATGAGACTGGATAAATTGCCTTTAAGGCTGTCCAAAGCTTTTCTAGATCCCAATCTTCTGCAAATCCTTCAGCTGTTGCTGCATCAACGTAAGCATCCAGAGTTTCACTCATGAATTCAGCAACTTGATCCTTAATGTCTTTGCCTTCTAATACAAGGCGGCGTTCACCATAAATTACCTCGCGTTGGCGATTCATGACATCGTCATACTTTAAAACGTTCTTACGGATTTCGAAGTTCTGAGCTTCTACTTGAGTCTGAGCCGAACGAATAGCATTTGAGACCATCTTTGATTCGATAGGTGCATCATCTGGAATTCCGGCAGCTGATAAGAAACGTTCGACTAAGCCTGAATTAAATCTGCGCATGAGTTCATCTTGTAATGAAAGGTAGAAACGAGACTCACCTGGATCGCCTTGGCGGCCAGATCGTCCACGCAACTGATTATCAATACGTCTTGATTCGTGACGCTCAGTTCCGAGAACATAGAGGCCACCGAGTTCGCTGACTTCATCATGTCCTTTTAAAACAGCAGCCTTTTGCTTTGCTATTTCATCTGGCCAAGCAGCTTCGTACTCTTGTGGATTATCAACTGGAGATAATCCCTTACGTTGTAATTCAAAGTCAGCCATAAATTCTGGATTACCGCCGAGCATGATGTCAGTACCGCGGCCTGCCATATTGGTAGCAACTGTTACAGCGCCAACAACTCCTGCGCGAGCAATGATTGCGGCTTCTCGTTCGTGATGTTTTGCATTGAGCACTTCGTGGGGCACACCGCTTTTCTTAAGCAAGGCCGATAACTCTTCAGATTTTTCAACGCTGACAGTTCCGACCAATACTGGTTGACCTTTGCGATGGCGCTGCACAATATCTGCAGTCACGGCTGCAAACTTTCCTTCTTCTGATTTATATACTAAGTCTGCTTGATCAATTCGAACCATAGAACGGTTGGTCGGAATAGGCACAACACCGAGCTTGTAGATCTGTTGAAATTCAGAAGCTTCAGTCATCGCTGTACCAGTCATACCTGAAAGTTTTTCGTATAAACGGAAGTAATTCTGAAGAGTGATTGTCGCCAAAGTCTGGTTTTCATCTTGAATTTCAATACGTTCTTTAGCCTCTAGAGCTTGGTGCATACCTTCGCTATAGCGACGTCCTGCAAGAATGCGGCCCGTATGTTCGTCAACAATGAGTAATTCGCCATTCATAACAACATAATCTTTATCTCGCTTGAAGAGCTCTTTAGCGCGAATAGAGTTATTGAGATAGCCAATCATTGGAGTATTAGCTGCTTCATAGAGATTTTCGATTTTTAGCAGTTGCTCTACTTGAGTAACACCTGCTTCAAGAATTCCAACGGTGCGCTTTTTTTCATCAACTTCATAGTGGCGACCGCGCTCAAGCTTTTGTGAAATTTGGCTAAATTCCATATACCACTTGGTTGCTTTGTCAGCAGGTCCGCTAATAATCAGAGGAGTTCTTGCTTCATCAATTAAAATAGAGTCAACTTCGTCAACTACGGCAAAATAGTGGTCTCTGTGGACGCAGTCATCCATGTTCCACGCCATGTTGTCACGAAGGTAATCAAAACCAAATTCATTGTTTGTGCCGTAAGTAATATCTGCGCCATATGCCTCACGACGCTCTGCTGGCGTCATGTTTGCAAGAATTACTCCAACATTTAATCCAAGGAATCGATGAACACGTCCCATCCATTCGCTATCGCGTTCTGCTAAATAATCATTGACAGTTACAACGTGAACACCTCGACCTGCAAGTGCATTTAGATATGACGGAAGCGTTGCAACAAGAGTTTTTCCTTCACCTGTTCGCATTTCAGCAATGTTGCCGCGATGCAGCGCTGCACCACCCATAAGTTGAACGTCATAGTGACGTTGACCAAGAGTACGTTTTGCAGCTTCTCGCACGGCAGCAAATGCTTCTGGAAGTAGTTGATCCAGAGTTTCACCTTGTGCAAATCGATTTTTAAAGCTTTGAGTTTGTTCGCGCAGTTCGTCATCGCTCATTGCGATCATTCGAGATTCTTGCGCATTAACTTGAACAACTAACTTACTGAGATCTTTTAGGATTCGACCTTCGCCAGCGCGCAGAATGCGATCAAAAAAGGCTGGCATCAAATCACCCTTTCAAAGGTTTAAAACATCCGGTCTAAGTAACTGGGTTATCTTAGCGGTGGTGAGAGGCAGGCAGTAATTGCCGCTATCACCCTTATCCCGCGCACTTTCAGAGCCCGTCGGGCTTCAAGAAGTGTCGCACCAGTTGTGAGCAAGTCATCGACAAGAATCACATCAGTATCAACTCCGAGGCTGGGCAATTTATTCCTGTCAATGGCTAATGCTTGATAAATGTTTTCATTACGGTCATGGGCACTAAGCCCAGACTGATCTCTTACCTTTCTCGTGTGAATCAGTAAATCCATACTTTCAAGTGCTTCACTCTCTGCAATCGAATGTGTGATCTCAGAGAGAAAATCTCTCCCTCTTTTCCGATTTGAACTTTTCCGAGATGGTGCGGGAACGAGTATTCCTATTTCAAAGTCTCGTAGTAATAAATGTAAAGAATGCGTGAGTGCATGAATAATTAGTTCATCTGCAGCTTTAACTCCATTTTCTTTTGCCGAAAGTATTATGCGCTTGGCAACTGGTGAATAGAGAACCGCAGAGTAAACATGCATCGAATCTAAAGTGCTTCGATAGAGATGTGGACTCCAGAGCACTCTACATTTAGAACAAATTGTTGGACCTAAGGCTCGACATCCAAAACATCGAGCTGGAAACAATATTTCACTTAATGAGTCAGGTTTTAACACCGCTTAATAGTCGCAAAAGCGACACACATATCTTTACAATTTAGGGAGTCTGTGGATATTTAGATCTTTAAATCTTTTGGTTCCAAGCGAATTAAGCGAGATTGAATCTGATTTCCAGCAAGACGGGGCAAAGTTAAAACAAAGTGAGCACCTTTATCTGGACGCGCCCATACTTCGAGCTCTCCCTCATGCAAGCGAGCATCTTCTAGTGCGATAGAAAGACCTAGTCCTGTGCCGCCACGAATTCGTGAACGCGATGGATCAGCGCGCCAGAAACGATCAAATATGCGCAAGAGAGAATTTTCATCCATTCCAATGCCATGATCTCGTACTGCAACAGCAACATCATTATCGTTATATTCCACGTGCACGTTTATCGGTTTTAATTCAGCATGATCAATNGCATTATTAAATAAGTTTCGCAATATTCGCTCNACACGCCGAATATCAGCATTGATCGATAAATCTTCACTATANGGTGTGAANATTATCTGTGTNCCCTTTTCTTTTGCCACTAAATCTAAATCGTNAATACANCCATTGATCAGAGAAATTAGATTGAAATCAACGGGTTCAAGAACAGCTACTTCGGCATCAAATCGGCTAACTTCTAATAGGTCCTCAAGCAAGCGTTCGAATCGGTCGATATTGCCAATTAGTAACTCAGCACTACGTGCAATCTGTGGATCAAAAGAGCTACGTGATGAATAAATCACTTCAGATGCCATACGCAAAGTAGTAAGTGGTGTCCTTAATTCGTGAGAAACGTCAGAAACAAATCGTTGCTGCACGCGCGAGAGGTTTTCTAGCCGCATGATCTGCTGTTGAATCGAGGCAGCCATTTCATTAAATGAAACTCCAAGGGTCGCAATTTCATCTTTGCGGGTGACTTTCATTCGTTGATTAAAATCACCTGATGTAAATTTCTCAGCTACACGCGCTGCCTCACGTACCGGTCTAACTACCTGCCGGGCAAGAAGCCATGTGATTAAACCNATGAGAAATACCAGTGCTACGTCTACCAAAATAATGGAGCGCGAAATCAAACTCAAAGTTTTATTCTGATTAGTCAAAGGAAAGAGTAGATACATTTCATATTTACCAGATCTTGGAATTGAAACCATATCGCCCACTGCAATTGCCGGGACTTGCAAAGAACCTGCGTATTTAATGGTGATGTAACTCCAATGTAGTTCAGATGTACTTCGTACCTTTTCACGGAATTTCTCTGGCAAAGACCCAGGATCTACAAGATTAGAAGTTGTCGTAAAGTCTTTTTCGGCCGGGTTAGCCATTGGACCTCTTAGCAATGCGAGCTCACGTCCACTTGCGCGTGCTCCAACAGTCGTTGCTGCGCTGAGAATTTCTCCAATGAGTTCATCTACATCTTTTTGTGAACCGCTTTTGGCAAGAATTAATCGATAACGCGCACTCACAATTGTTGAACGGGCTTCGTTGATCGATGAATCAAGGTTGACCTGTTTCACATCTGCAGATACTCGGGAATTTAAAATAGATCCTGATAGCCAAATAACGGCAGATGAAAGCAGAATCGTTGAGAGCAAGACTCTTAATGCTAAGGACGTTCTCAGGCGATTAGTCATTAAACCCACTGCTACTTACTTTGATTTCCTGCTTTATACCCAACACCGCGAACGGTTAAAACTATTTCTGGATGCTCGGGATCATTTTCAATCTTGGCGCGCAATCTTTGTACATGCACGTTGACCAATCTTGTATCCGTTGAATGTCTATATCCCCATACTTCGCTCAATAGCGCATCTCTAGTGAAAACTCTTCCGGGTTCGCGGGCAAGTGCGACCAGAAGATCGAATTCCAAGCGCGTTAGTGCAATAACTTTGTCTGCTCTGCTAACTTCATGAGCGTTAAAATCAATTGATAAATCTGAAATTTTCAGTAGTCCAGCGATGTCAGTATTAGTTTTACGTAGTCGGGTTTTAATTCTTGCTACTAGTTCACTCTGATGGCGAAAAGGTTTAACCATGTAATCATCGGCGCCAGCTTCTAGCCCGCGAACAACATCATGAGTATCTCCCTTTGCTGAGAGCATCACGATTGGCACCATAGATTCAGCGCGTATTTGTTTGCAGACTTCAATTCCATCTAATCCTGGAAGCATTACATCTAGAAGGACTAAGTCTGGAGGATTATTTCTAAAGACCTCCAGAGCTTCGTCACCTCTGCTTACTAAATCAACATCTATTCCGGCACCATTTAAAACAATGCCAAGCATCTCTGCTAGGTCCTGGTCGTCATCGACGACCAATACCAAGGTCATTAGCTTCCGTGCTCCCAAGAGTTCAAGTACATATCTTGTGCAGGAGTTAGAACGTCAATCTTTCCACCCATGCTTTGAAGTTTAAGACTTGCAACTTCCTTATCAATATATGTAGGAACTGTGTGAACACCTGGCTCGAGATTCATTGCTTCCTTAACCAAGTATTCAGCTGTGAGTGCTTGATCAGAAAATGACATATCCATAACAGATGCAGGGTGTCCTTCTGCAGCGCCAAGATTAACTAGGCGGCCTTCGGCAATAAGAAGCAAGCGGCGACCATCTGATAAAACATATTCATCAGTTTGGTGGCGCATCTTTGCATTCTTTTTCTTAGCATTTTGCTCAAGCCATGCAACATCGATTTCGATATCAAAGTGACCTGAGTTAGCCATGATTGCGCCATCTTTCATGACGGCAAAGTGCTCATCACGTAATACATCGCGGTTTCCAGTGACAGTGATAAATACATCACCGATCTTTGCAGCTTCTGCCATTGGCATAACTCGGAATCCTTGCATCATCGCATCGAGTGCTTTTGTTGGATCAATTTCAGTAATAACAACGTCGGCGCCCATGCCCTTTGCGCGTTCTGCAACGCCCTTGCCGCAATATCCAAATCCAGCAACAACTAATACGCGACCTGCTAGTAAAAAGTTTGTCGCGCGAAAGACTGCATCAAGAGTTGATTGACCAGTTCCGTATCGATTATCGAACATGTGCTTCGTGTCAGTGTCATTAACGGCGATCATTGGGAATTGAAGTGCGCCATCTTTTGCCATCTGAGTTAGGCGAATAACACCTGTGGTTGTCTCTTCGCAACCGCCGGCAATATTGCCAATAAGTTCTTTACGGGTTGTGTGCAATGTATTTACAAGATCGCAACCATCGTCAAATACTTGGTGAGGTTCGATATCTAGTGCTGCGTTGATGTGTGAGTAATAACCATCGCGATCAACGGCATTTCGTGCAAAGACGCTAATTCCGTATTCGTGAACGAGCGCTGCAGCTGTGTCATCTTGAGTAGAAAGAGGGTTGGAAGCACAGAGAGCAATTTCTGCTCCTCCTGCTTTTAGTACACGCATTAAGTTTGCTGTCTCTGTTGTCACGTGCATGCACGCAGCAATGCGAACTCCAGTAAATGGTTGTGATTTTTCAAAGCGAGCACGAATCTGAGCGAGCACTGGCATATTGCGCTCTGCCCATTCAATGCGCTTGCGTCCTTCAGATGCTAAAGATGCATCTGCAATGTCATGGCGTGGAAGTGTTGCTGTCACTGGTGAGTTCACGAACGTTCTCCTTTTAGGTTAAGTACTTATATGTAATAGACGTGACCTAAGGGGTAGGGCTCTACAGTGTTAGGTTGCTAGGGGCTTAGGTTACTGCCATTACTTAGAAATTGAGAACTCAGGCTCTCATTTTCTAACTGTGGCGAGTACCTCATCTGTGATTTTTTCCATGCGGGCAAGGGTCTTTGCTTCAACGTTGAGTCGAAGCAGTGGCTCGGTGTTTGAGGGGCGCAGGTTAAACCACCAGGTATCACCATTGATGGTCAAACCATCAAGGTGGTCAATGCTGACATCGGCTTGCTCTGCATATTTTTGTTCAATGATGCCCATAGATTTTTGAGCATCCTTAACCTTTGAATTTATTTCACCGCTTGAAAAATATCGTTGATATGGTTTAAGCAACTTTGAGAGTGATCCCTTAGATGTGCCAAGGGCTGCAATCACATGAAGTGCTGCCAGTGCTCCTGAATCTGCTTTCCAAAAATCTTTGAAATAGAAGTGTCCTGAATGTTCGCCGCCAAAGAGTGCGCCACTGTCGGCCATCATCGCTTTGATATATGAGTGTCCAACGCGTGATCGAAGCGCTATTCCCCCATTTTCTTCAATAACTTCTGCAACAGATCGTGATGAAATCAGATTATAAATAATTGAAGACCCAGGATGGACTTTTAATTCGCGCTCGGCAATAAGAGCTGTCAGGTCTGAAGGATTGACTGTGGCCCCATTTTCATCGACCAAGAAGCAACGATCGGCATCTCCGTCGAATGCCAGACCAAGGTCGGCTCCATGTTTTTTGACAGCTTTTTGCAAATCTTTAAGGTTTTTAGGATCAATGGGATTGGCCTCATGGTTTGGAAATGATCCATCAAGTTCAAAAAACATAGGAATTATCTCTAGATTTAAATCTTCAAAAATGGCTGGTGCTGTATACCCGGCCATGCCATTGCCAGCATCGATAACAATCTTTAGTTTTCTAATTGCCGAAACATCTACAAGGGTGTGTAAATGTTTCACGTAATCTGAAAGGACATTGCGGGTGCTCTCTTTTCCGATGTTTCCAAAAGAGACAGGAGAACCTGATCGAACGAAATTTTCTATTGCCAGCAAACCAGATTCTTTCCCGATTGGCCTGGCACCGCTGAGGCACAACTTAATTCCGTTGTATTCAGACGGATTATGACTAGCTGTAAACATGGCACCAGGCATGTTTAATTTTCCAGCTGCGAAATACAACATATCTGTGGATGCAAGACCTATACGGATTACATCTAAACCATGAGATGTGACTCCTGCTGAGAATGCATCAGCGAGTTCTGGCGAGGAAGGACGCATATCTTCGCCAATAACAATAGTTCCGGGTTCGCGTTCTTGAATAATAAATCGAGCAAATGCTGCGCCAGTTACAAATGCAAAATCAGGAGTTAATTGCGTACCAACTAAACCTCGTATGTCATACGCTTTAAAAATATCTGGAATTTCAGTCGAACCCATGTGCTAAGTCTAGGACGGAACTGCGCGCAAGTGTCCTCTACGACCGAGTGATGTTGCAGCGCTAGCGCTGCTCTGCGGGCTTTGACTGGTAATTTCTTTTGATCCCACTTCACGAACCGCATCTGCGATTGCCATTAAATCATCTTGTGTCGGGCCATTATCGTGTGAATTGATAGATGCCTTAATAACATTCCAACCATTTGGAACTGTTAGACGCTCTCCATGTTTTTCACATAAGTCATAAGCATGTGGTTCAGAAAAAGTTGCTAGTGGTCCAAGTGCTGCAGTTGAGTCTGCATAGTTATAGGTCAATGTCATAGTTGCAGTGAGACGACAACTCGTTCGCGAACATGCGCGCCCATATCGTGTACTCATGCATACAAGGTTAGTGGGGTGTGTACTAAAAACTTGGGATTATCAGGGATTTAAAACGCGAATGTTTGCAGTAGGGATGGCCGATTTTGTCAGAACGCTTCCAGCTATTAATGGAATTGACCCGAAGCCATTTACTGATGATTGAAGAGCAGACCCATAGGTATTAGCACTGACTCGTAAGAAGGTTAAATTTCGAGCATTATCAGGAACCCGCCAGAAAGCGATGTCGCTTGCATTAATAGTTTTACGAAGCTTTTTCCCACCAGCAACCCCGAGTTCGAGATCGATATTGATGCGCTCACCTATAAAAACTAATATCGGTGACATTCCAGTCAGGGCAATTGTGAAGGGGCTCAATGGCGGAACAGAAGAACTCCACACGAAATCTTTTCCAACATTGGCAAAGACTCCCGCAACAATTGGTTCATCCGATTCGATTCTTATTCCATATACCGATGAACTCACTTTTGGTGATAGAGAAAAATTCATCACCTGACCTTTTTTAAGCAAAATTTCATTAAACCCAACAGGTGTGAAACGTCCATCTCCAGAGATAACTTCAACGCTTATATTTGCATCCGCATCCCCTGGCGCCAAGAGTCGCAGTTGTTGNGCTGGTGCATTCGCAACTTTTGGTTGAAGNGGAATCGCAGGTATATAAATTTGCTTTGACGGTGCAACACCCGGACTAACTAAATCTCCACCTAATGCACGAAGACCTTTACCTCGTTCATCGACCATATATGCGTTTAAGCGACCAGATCGAGAGGTGACTCGAATAACTATTGAAGACTCACCCGGTGCAAGTGAATCAAGTCCTACTGCTTCAAAAGAATTTGCTTTCACAGTTATCGCTTTAGTACTGGCCGCAGATGTTCCACTCCAAATGTAAACATCTGCAACTGATTCACTGAGTCCGCTATTTACAAGAATTAACTTTCCACGAGCAGAGATATCGGCAGAACCGCCAACAAACCATTGGCTTGCAGCTGGATCTGAACAAATAGTTCCACCAGCCCACGATCCTGGCCGACTCTGCCAAACAATCGGTGTAATGCCCTGCGCATCAACAAGAATCGGATCAGATGGAACGGGGAAACGAAGAGAGCGAGATTTTACAAATTTCGCAGAAGTTGAACCGACTCGCTTTATTTTTGTATCTTGCGAACCAACTGAAACTTGGGATGTTAAAGAATTAGTGGTTGAAGGGCAGACCACAGATGGATAACTCATCGAGAATTGCTGGCCAGAAGTTGAACCACTTAACGCATTTGATGTCCCAATGAGTAGGCCCAAAGAGAGAACAATTATGAAAAATCGCTTAAATTTCATGTCAGCTCACTTTCTGACATTTCTCGACGTTTACGACCAGCTGGTGCAGCAAGGACAATGACAGTTACAAGAAAAATAAATTGCAGCGATAACAAGCCCCGGCGATTGGTGCCGTCATGGAGCAGTGAAATCTCACCTGGTTCTATAACTTCAAATTGAGTAAACCCATTTTCATTTTTGGTTCGTTCCAGGGTCTGTCCATTTTGGAATACTTTCCAATGTTTGCTGTAAGAATCGGTGAGCAGAATTGTTCCTGGTGAGTAAATCTGCGTGCGCGATCCAACACTGGTACTCAAGATTTCAGATACTTTTCCACTGGTATCAATGAAATTAATCCGACTATAGGCATTGCTTACTTTCCAAACGATTCCAGCATTGGTCGCAGATGCTCGGACGAATCCTCCAAGGCCATCAATAGTTCGAACTATTTCCTTATTCGTAGGACTCTTCGCAAAAACATATTTAATTCCATGGCGACCAAGAACTTTAGAAGCAGATATTCCGGTGCCATCGGCAATTTCTTTGATTGCATTTGTGACTTCTGGAGATTCCGCAGGAGAGATATCAGGTTCTCCCAAGAGGACATCGTGGCTTCGTGCTAGAAAATATTGCATGGTATTGACGCCATTAATTTTAACTTGGCGTAGGACCAGCGTTTTTACTCCATCTTCAACTCCAAGAAAAGCTGGCAAAATTTTAGAATCAGTTGCTCGCATAGGTGAATCGGCACCTGCTGTTACAAGCCAAGAAATTGTTGAGACTGAATACAAAGTTGTAACGATGACGAGCAAGCCAGCAAGAATGTGGCGATAATGAAAATTTGTCACAACAAGAACTTCGCGCAATCGATCTAAAACTAAAATTCCAGCTGCAACCGAACAGATAGTTGCAATCGATATGAGTGACCCAGTCCACGTACGAACTGGTGATGAATTGCCATGACCAGAAATGGAGAGTGAACCGAAGATCACAGCAGCAGCGAGTGCGCCGCTTCCAAAGTAAGAAATAACTCGTGCTTTAGTGGAAGAAAAGAGTGCTACAAAAAGTACTAGTGAAACTGGACTTAGCGACCACCATGGCAGGGCGCCAGTGCCACCGGGATTGGCAATTAATGCAAAATTTGGTCCGCCACCTGCAATAGATAATCCTGGTTCGAGTAAAAGATTCTTCGGGTGAAGCAAAGTTTGAATTGACCACGGAATTGCAATGAGAAGTGGAGCAATAACTAAAGTCACTCGCCGAGTGAGACGTTGTTGGAAAAAACCAATATTTCCATATTTAACAAAATCAATTATGGAAATTATTAGCGTAGCAACTAGGACATAGACAAAAACTTGCATCGAAAACATGAAGGAAATAGATAGAACTAGAGATAAAAGAAAAATCTTTCTCCACGAAGAATTTTCAATAGTGAGCCAGTCACTGATCAGCAACCCGATATAAGGCAAAAGTATGAGTGTTGCGACTGTCCCAATTCGACCTGAATTAATGCTGGCCACTGCAACCGGAGAAATGGCGTATAAAAAGCTAGCGGTAACGCGTAACCAGTTGTGTGAGGTTATTCTTGCAAAAAGTCTAAAACTGGCCAGCATGAAAATAAGTGGGGCAAAGAAAAACAGAAGTGAAATAAAGAGGCTGGCTTTGCCAAACAAAATCGTTGAACCAATTGCAATTACGGCAATCCATGCTGGCGCGCTTTGATCGGTTCCCATGCCAATTTGATGCCATGAGTCAAAATACATTCGCCACAAATCTCTTGCACCCTCTGGTGTTTGCACAAGTGCTGCGCCAACTAGGGGGCCGTATCTATGCCGTGACCAAATTGCGATCAGAATCAATATGGCAAAACCTGCAAGAGCTTTTGGTTGTTTAAATATTGTCCACCAACGTCCAGTTGTGGCAGGAGTTAATAAATCTTCATCTTCATTAAGTGGTTCAAGAGCCGTGCTGGTTTGCTCGACCGTTGGCAGCAATGTGCTTCGAATCGAATCAAATAATCTTTCAACACCAGCTCGAAGTTGATGGCGACGATGTGGAATAAATTCTTTAACAGCACGTGCCGATAGCAATCTGTGAGATTTTCTAAACTTACGGGCGCTGGCAAGTTCACGTGGATGTATAACAAGAGTTGCTAAAGCAAGTAGTTCATCACTTGCATATCCCGGTAACTTTGCAAGTAAGTATCCAATAGCGCGCGCTGTAGCCGAACCTAGTAATTGCAAAACCACCCACGGCAACATCCACCATGAAGAGTTAGCGAGCAAAACATAGGCAGCGTTTCTGCGATCAAGCAAAAGTGGACGATGTAAAAAAGCTTCCTTCACATCAGCTGATCGTCGCTCTGATGCTGCGGCTTGTGCGTGAAAACCTTTAGCTTCACTGACTGCAATAACTGAGTGCCCTGCAACTCTTGCGCGCCAACCAAAATCAACATCATCTCTAAAGAGTGAAAGGTTTGGATCAAAGCCACCGAGTTCGACAAATGCGTCACGACGAACAAGGGCGCCTGCTGTACTTACCGCAAGAACATCGTGTACTCCATCGTGTTGTCCTTGGTCATATTCACGTGGTTCAAGTCCGGTCCAGCGAGCGCCATCGGATGCAATGCTGACACCAATTTCAAGTAAATGTGATTTGTCATGCCATCCCAATAATTTTGGACCAGCCATAATCGCTTGTGGTTTTTGTGCCAGTGCTTCGAGCAATTTTTCTAAAGCATCTGGATGCATTGCGCAGTCATCGTGCAAAATCCAGAGCCATTCATTTTCTGGAGAAGTGGGCGCAGGCAATGTTTGAATTGCTGCCCAAATCGCATCACCAAAACCAGCTTCGCGATCGAGAGAGAGCACTGGAATTTTCGCACCTTTAAGTAGCGCTACTGATGAATCAGTTGAGCCAGTATCTACTGCAAGTATTTGATTAATTGAACGATTTTGTGAAGTCAATGATGCAACAACTTGCGGTAACCACAACGCACCATCATGTACGACAAGAATTGCTGTTATGTGTCGTAAATCTTCTGCGGCTATTTCAGCCATAAGCAAACCTGTTTTTCGTTCAGGATCGCGCGAGCGCGATTAAGCAGGACGGCGCTTCAGACGGCGACGTTCGCGTTCTGAAAGTCCGCCCCAAATTCCGAAACGTTCATCATGAGCCAGTGCGTATTCCAAACATTGTGAACGCACATCACATGAGAGACAGACTCGCTTTGCTTCACGAGTTGATCCGCCTTTTTCAGGAAAAAATGCTTCTGGATCTGTTTGTGCGCAGAGCGCGCGTTCTTGCCATGACAACTCAACGCTTTCACCTGAGATCAGTTGAATGATTGGACCAGAACCAAGATTTGTATTTGGGGAAGTAGGTGCCTGCTTCTGTGAATCTTGTGGGCGGATCGGCATAATCCGATTCTCCTTGTAATTCATGGCTTCATCCCTCATGGATGTGGCCTACTAGAAGAGAATTACACGCTTGTAATCCCTGTAAGTCAAGTCCTCGCAAGCACATATTGAGCGTGAAAATAAGAAAATCTAAAGATTTAGGGGCGAAATTAACTCATTTGAATAGTAATTTCCAATTATTTTCGTATTGGCGCCAATGCGAGTACCTGGTGCAACAAAGCTATTTACAACCTCTGATCCCGCGCCAATGTGAACCCCAGCGCAAATAATGCTCCCAGTGATCACAACGTTGTCCTCAATAGTGCACTGCTCTCCCACGCTGGTGCCTTCACTTAATTTGGCCGATGGCGCAATCTGAGATGTTGCAGCTACTTTGAAATCTGCCGCCACTAAATGCTGTGATCCTGCAAGCAGGGCTGCCGGTGTTCCAATATCTAGCCAAAATGAATCCTCGATGTACCCATAAATTTTCTTGCCAGCAGCAACTAATGCAGGAAATACATCTCGTTCAACGCTGACCACAGTATTGGCCGCGATTGTGTCAATTACTGAAGGGTGAAAAACATAGGAGCCAGCGTTAATTGTGTTGGTAATTGGATTATCCATTTTTTCTAAGAATGCACTGACTCGTCCATCTTCATCAACTGGAACACATCCATACGCCCTGGCATCTTTTACATGGGTGAGGTGCAGTGTGACATCTGCGCGATGTGCAATGTGTTCTTGAATTTGTTTGGCCAAATTATGCGAACTTATTACATCGCCATTAAAAATTACGATTGGTTCATCAGAGCCAGCAGGAAGATTTAGTGCAGCTGCCCCATTTTTGATTGCACCGCCTGTGCCAAGTGGCGTTTCTTCCACCGCATAGGCAATTTTGATTCCCCAGCGTGATCCATCACCAAAATAGGGTGTAAAAATTTCTGATAAATAAGAAGTAGCCAAGACGATAGTTGTAATGCCTGCGCGCTTTGCAGCCAATATTTGGTGTTCGGTTACTGGTAAGCCCGCCAGTGGAAGCATTGGCTTAGGAGTATCGCGAGTTAAAGGCATCAGGCGCGTGCCCATTCCGCCTACGAGAAGAATTCCTAGAGTCATTTAATCCGCCTGTGAAGCTGTGATGCGCGCAGCTGCATCTGCAATTGCTGCATCCGAGGCAGTCATTGCAATACGAACGTGCTGTGAGCCATCTGCTCCATAAAAAATTCCGGGCGTTACTAAAATTCCTATTTTCGCGAGTGCTTCAACTGATTTCCAGGCATCTTCACCTCTTGTGCACCAGATATATAGACCTGCTTCTGAGTGTTCGATTTTAAATCCGATTGATTGCAGGGCTGGTGACAAAGTTTTGCGACGTGCGTTGTATCGATCGCGCTGTTGACTGACATGCTTTGAATCCCCCAAGGCTGCAATCATGGCGTGCTGAATTGGAAGTGCCACCATCATTCCTGCATGTTTTCTAATTTCAAGTATTGTCTTAATCAAAACAGGATCACCAACAACAAAGGCTGCTCGATATCCCGCCATTGAAGAGCGTTTAGAGAGTGAAAGAACAGCCAAAATATTTGAGTTATTGCCTTGGGTGTAATTTAAAATTGAAGTCGGCTTTACCGAGTCACCAAACTCCAAATAACATTCGTCAGAGACCACTGGAGTATTGTTTTTTCGAGAATATTCAATAGCGGATTTAAGTTCGCCTTCTGTATGGACTCGACCTGTTGGGTTCGATGGTGAATTAATCCACGCTAAATCAGCCGTTGGCCACTTTTGTGTATCTAGATCAACTGCAATTGCCTGCGCCCCTGCAAGAATCGCTCCAACGTTGTAGGTGGGATAAGCAACTTTCGGAATCAATACTTTTTTGGATTGCAAGAAAGTAGGTAGCCATGCAACAAATTCCTTAGATCCAATTAATGGCAAAACATCGAATTCACCGGTTGCACCTAAATTTTTTACAGCCCACTCTTTAATCGCTTCGCGCAGTTGTGGTGTTCCGGCAGTAAGTGGGTAACTCGGAGAATTTGAATGATCGGCTAAAGATTTCTGAATAAAATCTGGAGTTGGATCTACCGGAGTTCCTTGAGATAGATCAATAATTCCTGCAGGGTGTTGACGTGCTAGATCTCCAAAGGGCGCTAATGCATCCCACGGAAAATCAGGAAGTTTCAGTGCACGCGCCTTTACTCGCTCTTTGCTGGAGCAGCAATGACGTCGGCGTGATCTGAACTTGTTGGGCCAACTTTTGCAGCGCCGCCAGGTGAACCAAGTTCTACGAAAAACTCACTATTAACTTTCTGAAAGTCTTTCCATGGACCTGGAACATCATCTTCATAATAAATTGCTTCAACTGGGCACACGGGTTCGCATGCACCACAGTCAACACACTCATCTGGCTGGATGTACAACATGCGATTGCCTTCATAAATGCAGTCCACTGGACACTCTTCGATGCAGGACTTGTCCTTCACATCGATACATGGTTGGGCAATCACATAAGTCACGAGTACAGCCTCCTTGAAACTCATTCATGTGGCTTAAATAGCCATTTCTATAGCGCGATTCTAATGCGAAGCCCCGGTAACTCGCGACTTTGGCGTGGGCGATTATCGTTACACCTATGAAGGCTCCTATTGGTGCGCGAGTCAGTATTCGCTTCCATGATCCCGAAGGTGGTTTTCGGGACCTGGTTGGATATTTGGAGTCCGAAAATACTCTTCGTAATCGACATGGCGAGCTCATTGAATTTGATCGCGAAAAAATTGCTCTCTATAAAGTCATCGAAGAAAAAATCAATCTAGCCGGACACGGTGCTCCGCTGTCGGTGCGCATTCAAGAATTAGAAAATGTATTAACCACCACATGGCCCCCGGTTAAACAAGAATTATTTGGAAAATGGTTGCTGCGAACCTCTGGAAAATTCACGATGCGCGCTAACTCGGTATTACCTTGTGGAAAAGCACCTTTCGGAGAACCACTAAAGGAAATTGATGAAGCAATTGCGCATGTGGTTGCACACTTTGAAAAGCAGGGACTGGTTCCTACTTTTTCAATACCACTTCCAACCTATCAAGAATTAGATTCAAAACTTTTTGATAATGGTTGGATTGAAAAGGTTCGCGCACACGTCATGGTTGGCGATATCGCGCCTTTGGCTATGAGTAAAAGTAATTTCAAAACTACGATTTCAGAATCCTTTGATGATGCCTTCCTCGCGCTACAAGATGATCACGGTGTTGCCGAGCTCATGCGTGCCTATCCAGCTCTCTATGCATCTGTCTTCGACGGTGAAAAACTTATTGGAGTTGGCCGTACCTCTCATGCAGATGGCTGGAGCGCTCTCTCGCGTGTGTTCGTTGATCCTGCCTATCGCGGCCAAGGAGTTAGTAAATTAATTGTTAACGCACTTCTTGGCGCATCTTTTGAGGCAGGGATTAAGAAATCTGTACTCCAAGTAGATTCTAAAAATACTGTTGCGATCAGCCTTTATTCCTCCCTTGGCTTTTCATTTCATCATGAATATGTCTATCGCAGCTATCAAAAAACTTTAAACTTAATTTCCGAGGAGTGCTGCTGATGGTCTTATCCATTTATGACACTTTCTCCCGTAAACCGAGCCCGATTTCTTCCAACAACGGCGTTGTCACTATGTATTGCTGTGGACCCACCGTTTACCGCGATGCTCATGTTGGCAATCTACGCACCTTTTTATTAAGTGATCTCATTGCTCGAACCATCAGATTAAGTGGACTTAGCGTTGAAATGATTCAAAATATTACAGATGTTGGCCATATGACTGATGATTTTCAAGAAGACAAAATGCTTGAACAATCTAAGAAAGAGAAAATAGATCCCTTCGACATTGCGCGCAAATACGAAGAGCGTTTTCATGTGGACCTAGCAAATTTAAATATTGTGCCAGCACAAAAATATCCTCGTGCGAGTGAATCTATCGACCTCATGCTCGAAATGATTTCAGCGTTAATTCTTAAAGGCGCTGCCTATGTTGGTGAAGATGGAACTGTTTACTTTGACGCCCAATCTTTTCCTGGTTACGGACAAATTAGTGGTAATCGATTGGAATCACTCAAGCCCGGCCATCGCTATGAATACGTAGAAGATGGAGTCAAAAAGTTTCATGCCGATTGGTCACTGTGGAAACCTGCCGGAGATAGAAAATCGATGGTCTGGGATTCGCCATGGGGGCCTGGTTTTCCAGGTTGGCACATTGAATGTTCTGCAATGTCTCTCAAATTTTTACATGGTCACATCAACGTCCATGTGGGTGGAATCGATTTACGTTTTCCTCATCACGAAAACGAGCGTGCACAATCGAATTCAATTACTGGAACTGAAAGCGTGGATCTCTGGGTTCACGGTGAACACCTTTTATTTGAGGGTCGAAAAATGTCAAAGAGTGCGGGAAATGTTGTGCTTCTAGACGATGTCATTGCAAAGGGATTTGACCCACTTGCCTTGCGTCTATGTTTTCTTGAAAATCGTTACAGATCGCAGATGGATTTATCGTGGCAGTCAATTTCGGCAGCACACGAGACAATCAAACGATGGCGCAATAAAATTGCCACTTGGGGTGCTTCTGAAAGTGTAAAAAATGACGCATCAGTTCTGACATTTTTGGAAAATGATTTGGATACCCCGCGAGTTATTACATATCTACGTAGTGTCGAAAAAGACAACGCGCTATCTCATGCCCAGAAAGCCAACGCATTCCTCTTTGCAGATCAGGTACTTGGGCTGCAACTTTCACGCAGACAAGAAGTACAAGAGCTCACTTCAGAGTTAAAGGATCTATTGGCGCAACGAGAGTCTGCGCGTTCTGCCAAAAATTGGGCCCTCAGTGATGATTTGCGTCTGAAACTTGAAAATGCAGGATTAGAGATTTCAGATTCTGCTGCAGGGCAAAGTTGGAGTTGGCGCTAGTTAGGCGGGCATTGCTGTAACAATAAACAAAGATATAAGTCCTACAAAGACAAGTGCACTGCCTTGAGCATTGCCCTGCACCAATAGTTCATTGCCAACGCCAAATGTTGACGCCCTCCAGAGAATAAATCCCCATGCAAGGGATGCAACCAATTTATATTTTCTTGCACCGAATTGACGACCTACCGCCCAAATAGTTGCAGCAGAACCAACAAGTGCCATAACTAAACCAACTGGTGGATAAAAAATATGAAGTAAAACTGCAGCTATCCCTGTCAAGATTCCAAGTGCGGCTGAGTAAATAAATTTCATTACAGAGTTACTCCAGCAAATAAATCTGTCTCTCGCCCATTGGCATCAAATGGTTCACTCTTTTGTCCCTGAACAAGTGAGTAATACTCATGGCCCCATACTTCCTGGCCTAGATTATTCGACAGCGCAAAAAACGGACCATCTAACTCAATTTGGGTTGCATGTGCAGCCATGGCCTTCATCTTTAATTCAACATAAGTTGTTCCATCAATCATTGCCGTTACGAGCGCGTCATCTTTAGCAAATGCAAGATCATCAACACTGTCGGCGCCAAAGAAGTCTGATCCAATCTGTTTCATCTTTGCTATACCTTCAGCTAAAACAGATTTTGGCATTGCATTCCAGTAAATTTTAGAAATTTTCCATTTCGCTAATTCACTTGCCCTCATTGCCACGCGATGGGCTTGAATGTGATCCGGGTGGCCATATCCCCCGATTTCATCGTATGTAACTAATACGTGGGGTTTAACTTCCTCAATAACTTTAACGAGATGTGCTGCTGCACCATCTAAATCTGCTTGCCAAAAGACATCAGGCCGGTTATTTGGTTCTGTGCCCATCATTCCGCTATCTCGAAACTTAATTGATTCATCGCCAAGGAAACGAAAATCATTAACACCAAGTGCGTCCATTGCATCTTTTAGTTCGATTACGCGATGTTCACCGAGTGAGTCGGTGTGAGTACTTGCCAGGTGGCTTAAATCTGAAATTAAAACTTCGCCTTCTTCTCCGCGCGTACAGGTTACAAGTGTTACGTGCGCTCCAAGGTCTGCATACATAGCCATTGTTGCGCCATTATTAATGGTTTCATCATCAGGATGTGCGTGCACTAAAAGTAAGCGAAAGCCTTTGTAACTATCTAGCACTTAGTACACCGGTAATGAGGTATCGATTTGTTTCGCCCAAGCAACAACTCCGCCACTGACATGGGTTGCATCTGCAAATCCAGCACTCTTAAGAATTGCCAAGCACTCTGCCGAACGCACGCCAGATTTGCAATGCAAAATAATTGGCTTATCTTGTGGCAAACCCGCCAGAACACTTCCGTCTAAGAAACCTTGCTTAGGAATTAAGATTGCACCAGGAATTTTAACAATCTCAAACTCGCTAGGTTCGCGCACATCAATAAGTAAGAACTTGTCTTTATTATCAATCTTTGCTTTGAGCTCGGTAACTGAAATTGTTGAATCTTTTACGGCTACTTCTGCCGCATCTGAGAGAACTCCACAGAAAGCTTCGTAATCTGGCAACAGCGCGGTTTGTGTTGGTTTGTCGCTGCACAATGGACACTTAGGATCTTTGCGCACTTTAATTTTGCGATATGACATTTCAAGTGCGTCATAAATCATTAGTTGACCGATGAGTGGTTCGCCAATGCCGGCAATTAATTTAATTGCCTCAGTGGTTTGAATTGAACCAATAGATGCGCAGAGGACACCTAGTACTCCACCCTCGGCGCAACTTGGAACCATGCCAGGTGGTGGTGGTTCTGGGTATAGGCAACGGTAGCAAGGACCGTATTCGGCCCAGAAAACACTTGCTTGTCCGTCGAAGCGATAAATAGAACCCCACACGTATGGTTTTTTTAACAATACGCATGCATCGTTTACTAAATATCGAGTTGCAAAATTATCTGTACCGTCAACGATGAGATCGTATTGTGAAAATATTTCCATAACATTGTCAGTATCTAAGCGAAGCTCATGCACGATTACATTCACATTTGGGTTAATCTCTGCGATTTTCTCTTTTGCAGAAATTGCCTTGCTCTTTCCAATATCACTTTGCCCATGAATAATTTGTCGTTGTAAATTTGATTCATCAACAGTGTCGAATTCAACGATACCGAGTGTGCCAACACCTGCAGCTGCAAGATACATAAGTGCAGGAGAACCAAGTCCGCCGGCGCCAACGCAGAGTACTTTTGCATTCATTAACCGTTGCTGGCCTGCCATTGCGACATCAGGAATAATTAGGTGACGGCTATATCGACGCACTTCATCAACTGTGAGTGCGGGACCTTTATCAACTAATGGTGGGATATTCATAACCGTCCTGATTGTGGAGTACGACAATGCGCTTATTCTGCCGTACTCAGGAGAGCACTGCCAATTTGAAGGCATTTGCCTCTACGATTAGCCGTGATGAGTACTTCAGCCAATCTGCGAGATAACAAACCTCGCTTGCCACGTGATGAACGCCGTGCACTTTTGCTATCTGCTGCCCTCGAAGTTTTCACTGCTGCCGGATATCACTCTGCTGCAATGGATGAAATCGCAGATCGCGCAGGAGTTAGTAAGCCAGTTTTGTATCAGCACTTTCCATCTAAGTTAGATCTCTACTTGGCAGTTTTAGATCTTCATATTGATTCACTTGTTTATGAAATCCAAAAAGCTATTTCTTCTACGCCAGATAACGCAAACCGAGTTCGCGCTACAGTCGATGCGTATTTTGGATTTATCGAAAGTGAAGGCGAAGCATTTCGTCTGCTCTTTGAAAGCGATATGAGTGTCGAACCCTCAGTTGCTGAAAGACTTAATCGCATGACTTATGACTGCGCTGCAGCCGTGAGTGCCATTATTTCCCTCGACACCGGTCTACCTAAAGAAGTTGCCATGATGCTAGGTGTTGGATTAATCGGTTGCGCACAAGTTACTGCTCGTCATTGGCTAGAACGCGATAGCAAATTAACACGCCAACAAGCCGTGGATTTAGTTGAAAATCTGATGTGGCGTGGAATTTCAGGCTTTCCCAGCAAATAATTTGGCAAACTCGCATGGTATTTAATCGGTAGTATTAGCAACTATGACTACAAAGAAAAGCGATAGCGCTAAAAAAGTTCAGGTTCGAATCTCTATAACTAATGTAAATTCAGATTTAAATTTTGAGAGCGAACTTGGGGCTGCCGAGATAAAGAGCGCTGTGAATGCAGCCCTTAAATCTGGTGAGGCTTTAACTCTAGAAGATATACGCGGTCGAGTCGTAATGGTTCCTGCAGACAAAATTGGTTACGTAGAAATAGGCGAACAAACCGATCGTCGTGTCGGTTTCGGCGCCCAATAAGTGTCACTAACTTTCGAAGACCTTCCACTTCGCCAAGAAACCAAGGCTGCTCTTAAGGAGCATGGCTTTGCTTCACCTTTTCCTATCCAGGAAATGGTTTTACCAATTGCACTCGCAGATGGAGATGTCATTGGTCAAGCCAAAACTGGCACTGGAAAAACGCTTGCATTTGGAATCCCGCTGATTGAACGAGTCATTGCACCAAATGACTCAGAGTGGCAAGGATTAGAACATAAAGGTGCACCTCAAGTATTAGTTGTTGTGCCGACGCGCGAGTTATGTATTCAAGTTGCAAAAGATATTGATGAACTCGCAAATAATCGCGGGATTAGAACGCTAGCCGTATACGGTGGACGAGCATTCGAGCCGCAAATAGATTCATTGAGTGCAGGCATTGAAATTGTTGTCGGTACTCCTGGACGACTATTAGATCTGTATCGCCAAGGACACCTCAAACTCAAAGAAGTTTCTCGACTTGTCTTGGATGAAGCAGATGAGATGCTCGACCTTGGTTTTTTACCAGATGTTGAAAAGATTTTTACGAGCACACCAAAGCGTTCACAAACAATGCTTTTTTCAGCCACGATGCCTGGCGATATTCTTAGCCTTGCGCGTCGATTTATGAATCAACCAATTCACATTCGCACGCAAGATAATGAAGATGAAGGCGCTGTTGTTTCAAAAATTGAGCAGCATGTTTATCGTGCTCATGCAATGGATAAGATTGAAATGTTGGCACGAATCCTGCAAGCAGATGGTCGCGGTCCAACAATTGTCTTTTGTCGCACTAAACGAACATGCCAAAAGACAGCCGATGATTTACTCGAACGAGGTTTTAGATCTGCAACCATTCATGGAGATCTTGCTCAAACTGCTCGAGAAAAAGCACTCAATGATTTCAAGGCGGGTAAAACAGATGTGCTTGTTGCCACCGATGTAGCGGCCCGTGGAATTGATATTGATGGAATCACTCACGTAATTAATTACCAGTGCCCAGAAGATGAGAAAACTTACGTTCACAGAATTGGACGTACTGCACGTGCAGGCGCCCACGGAATCGCAGTCACATTTGTTGATTGGGATGAATTGGCTCGCTGGAAGATGATTGATATGGCTCTAAAACTTGGTTTACCAGAACCAGAAGAAACTTATTCATCTTCAGAACATCTCTATGAAGTAATGAAAATTCCTGCTGGCTCAAATGGTCGTATGGTTAAAGCAAAAGCCGTGAAGGTTGATGCGCCACCTAAAGTTGAGCGAACTACTGAAAAACGTGAACGCACACGTACTAAGAAGTTTAAAAAAGATTAATGTGCTCGAGAAGCGTGTATGCCGCTTCTCGGTACGCTTCTGCAAAATCTGAACTCTTATCTGTCGATAGCACGCTGCGCTTTTGCGAAGTGGCAACATCTATGCCTGATGTAAATGGAATATGCGCATCAATTAAGATTGCATTATCAAAGAGTTTTACTTGATCTGTTCCAAATCCATCTATTGGAAGTATGAATTTTTTGGCTGCAGAATCAACTTTTAAAGTACTTATTGCGCCGCGGATACTGTGAATAGCTGCGCTCGTTGGAACAACTAACGCATCTGCGGCCACAAGAGCCATCGCCAGCCTTGAATCAATCTGAGCTGGTGTATCAACTATGACAACATCGTAGCGAGTCGATAAAGAACTCAAAAATGTTTTAAGTGCATTCACCTCGTTAAATGAGGCAAGTCTTGAGTCTGCACCAATAAAATCAAATCTTTCAGCAGTTGTAATGTCATTATTTTGTGAAAGTGACAAACCCTGAAGAATTTCAAGGATAGTTTCTCTTGATTTTTCATAACCTAAATTGAATGTGAGCTCTGCCCTGGGATCTAAATCAATTAATAAAACTTTCTTCCCGTATTCAACACTTGCTACAGCTAGGCAGTGCGCAGTCGTACTTTTATATGTTCCGCCAGCAATGTTGGCTACGACAACTACCGAACTCATGAGGCGACCCCCCATCTAATGAGGGCTTGCTTAAGCATGGGTGGCTGAAAAATGTTTTCGGGTACGAGCTTTAGTGTTGAACGAGTTGCAATAAGTGCAGCATTTGTAAGTACATCTTGTCCTGGTAAGGATGGAATTGCATAAAGTTTGCGAGCCCACAGCGGAAGAGACGCTGTTGCTAAAGCACTTAATGATGCCCAAGCAGGTGCGGCCGGAGTCGCAAATCGAATGGTATTTGGCATCGGAGGAAAAGTCAGAAACAGTGCCACACGCTTTGCGTCATCACTGGCAGAAAGTTCTGGTGCGATATTTTCAAAATATGATTTAAGTTCTTCTGTGTTTGATGGAACTGTATTGGGATCAATGCCAACTAGACGAGCAAAATCAACCATTTCCTTTACGTATTGGTCTTGATCTTGTGGGGCTAATTGCATTCCAGAACGAATAGCAACATCTAAGAATGAATCAACTAGTGCCATATGCACCCACAGAAGTAGATGCGGATCATCTAGACCTAGTTTTGTATGAACAGAACGGACTCTGGCTGCAAGGGCTTCTGCATCTTTGCGTGGAGCAAAACTCAATGTTGCAACGTAATCGCCAGTTCGTTGCAATCTACCCCATGTATCTTCACGAAAATTTGAGTTCTTTGCTACGCCATCCATTGCAACTGGATGCAATGCTTGCTGTAAGAGCGCTCTGATTCCACCAACAACCATTGATGGATCACTGTGAATTTTCCATACAACGCTCTGGGGTGAAAACAAACCTAGCTCTGGACTCATGCCGCAGTAAATGCCTTTATTGCATCAGCAATCATTTGGATTGCAATTGCTGCCAGCAAGAGACCCGCGATGCTAGCAACGAGATTTACACCAGTATCTTTAATTACCTTAAGAATTGTTGTTGAAGCCATTAAAGTAATAGCAATCGCAAGGTGAACGGCGATAACAGCGACAGCTAATCCAATTCCTTGTCCGACGTTATCTATTTTTTGTACATAAATCATCGTTGCAACGATTGCACCTGGCCCCGCAAGGAGTGGTGTGCCCAGGGGAACGAGCAATGTTATTTGATTTGCGATTTTCTGAACCTGGTCGACCACCCATTAATAATTCAAGAGACACAATTAGTAATAAAAGACCGCCTGCTGCTTGAAGTGATTCAAGTGAAATATTTAGGTAAGAAAGTACGAGACGACCAAAGAGTGCGAATGTGGTGATGACAACGAATGAAACTGCAGCTGCTTGCCATGCAAGTTTGCGGCGCGTAGCTGTGGATTTATCAGAGACTAATCCAAGAAAAATTGGTGTCGCACCAGGTGGATCCATGATGACAAAGAGAGTTACGAAAGCTTGCAGTGCAAATGTAACGGCGGTAACTTCACCAATGTTCATGCTCTGAGGACCCTTCGTTGATTCGCTTCGGATTCAAGACGTTCCCATTGTGCCTGATGGGTAAGGTTTTCGCCTAATGAATTAAGTTTTCCTGTTCCGTGATAGTCACTTGCGCCAGTAATAACTAAATCCAATTCGCGCAATATCTGCCAAAGCGTTGCGCTCTTCATTACTGTGATCTCGATGATTTACTTCAATGCCATTTAAACCAGCGTTTTTTAATGGTAAAAAATCTGCAACTGAGAGTATGTTTCCGCGAAGCGAAGCAAAAGGGTGTGCAATAACTGCAACTCCACCAGCACTTCGAATCATGGAAATTGCATCCTCTGGTGTGGGCGCAAGATGTGCGACGTAATATGGCGAATTGTTATGGAGTAAATCGGTAAAAGCTTCATCTCGTGAACCGACAACTCCGTTTTTAACGAGTGCATCAGCGATATGCGGCCTGCCCAGAGTTGCACCAGCAGGCTTTACAGCTTCAACATCTTCTATCGAAATTTTTATTCCGCCAGCATTTAGTAACTCAATAATCTTGTGTGCTCGTGGAATGCGTCCATCTCGGGTATTTTCCAGCATTTCT
>JGI12421J11937_10000059_pt1 | contig 34682 bp, 20 predicted proteins | sample LakErihyJuly2011_2_FD_11937 | JGI IMG/M metagenome (IMG submission 11937)
GCCTTTTGNATATCAATGAATTCGCTGCTTTTGAATTGTTTATTCTAAAAAGACCCGGAGCTGAAACCACCTATTCTGAAGCGCAGAAAGCAAAAGCAAAAGCGACTTTCGAAAAATTAACCGATGCCGATAAAATAAAATTGCAACAAAACATTATTGCTGGTTTGCCCGGTGCGGAAGAATCCTATACTGTAGCAGATTTTTTGAAAGTGCTTCAAGGTTATGACGGTATCGACGCAGCTAGATTGAAAGAAAATTTATACTATTTCTTACGTGAAATTATTCCTGTCGCAGAAAGTGCTGGCGTTTTAATGGCGATTCACCCTGACGATCCTCCTTATCCAATTTTAGGATTACCAAGAGTAGTTTCCACAGAAGCTGATTTGATACAATTATTGAATGCTATTGATTCTCCGTCTAACGGGTTTTGTATGTGTACTGGTTCTTACGGGGTTATTGCCGATAATGATTTGCCAGGAATTGTAGATCGTCATGGAGAAAAAATGAATTTTATTCACCTGAGAAGTACGCAACGTGATGCCGAAGGAAATTTCTATGAAGCCAACCATCTCGAAGGCGATGTAGATATGTATGAAGTGGTAAAATCTATTGTAAAGAAGCAAAAAGAAACAAAAAGAATCATCCCGATGCGACCGGATCACGGACATCAAATGTTGGACGATTTGAATAAAAAAACCAACCCAGGGTATTCAGGAATTGGACGTTTAAGAGGATTAGCAGAATTACGAGGTTTAGAAATGGGAATTGAGAAAAGTTTATTTTAATATAAATTATGGCTGAAAATATATTTATTACGGATGATTTTTTACTGCACAGTCAAGCGGCAAGAACCCTATACCACGATTTTGCAAAAGCACAGCCAATTTTTGATTACCATTGTCATTTGTCTCCAAAAGATATTGCCCAAGACCGCCAATTTGAGAATTTATACCAAATATGGATTGATGGGGATCATTATAAATACAGGGCGATGCGTGCCAATGGCGTGAATGAAAAATTCATTACAGGAGAAGCTAGCGATTATGAAAAATTTATCAAGTGGGCCGAAACTGTTCCTTATACGTTGAGAAACCCTTTGTACCATTGGACTCATTTGGAATTGAAGAATTATTTTGGAATTACCACTCTATTGGATTCAGATTCTGCCGATGCCATTTACAAACAATGTTCTGATTTATTGAAAAAGCCCGAGTATAGCGTTAAAAATCTGCTTCGCAAAATGAATGTTACGGTTGTGGGAACTACGGATGACCCAACAGATGATTTGCACTACCATAAACAATTGCAAGACGATAATTTTGAAATCAGAGTTTTACCTTCTTTTCGTCCCGACAAAGCAACCGAAATGGAAAAAGGACAAGCTTTTGTAGATTACATTCAAAAATTAGAAAAAACAGTAGGTAATAAAATTACTAATCTTGCAACTTTAATAAAAGCACTTCAAGAACGTCATGATTTTTTTCATGAAATGGGTTGTCGAATTTCTGATCACGGACATGCGAATTTCTATGGAGAGGACTATACTGAAAGTGAAGTAAATATCATTTTTGCAAAAGCGATGAAAGGCGAGTCAGTTTCTGTTTTGGAGATTAATAAGTACAAATCAGCCGTTTTATTTGAATTGGCTTTGATGAATAAGAAAAAATCTTGGGCGCAGCAATTTCATGTTGGCGCCATCCGAAATAACAATGCGAAAATGTTGCAGGATATTGGTCCCGACCAAGGATTTGATTCGCTTGGCGATCTAAACATGGCTAATAATATGAGCAAGTTCTTTGGAAGATTGAGCCAATGCGATGGTTTAACCAATACTATTGTCTATAATTTAAATCCCCGTGACAGCGAAATGTTTGCCTCGATGGTGGCTAACTTCAACGATGGAAAAGTGGTAGGAAAAATGCAATATGGTGCGGCTTGGTGGTTTTTGGATCAAAAAGACGGCATGGAAAAACAGTTGAACGTACTTTCTAACTTTGGATTATTGAGCCGATTTGTTGGAATGGTTACGGATTCACGTAGTTTTCTATCTTTTCCTCGCCATGAATATTTTAGACGTATATTGTGCAATGTTCTTGGCGATGAAATTGAAAAAGGGGAATTGCCAAACGATATGAAACTCATTGGAAACATGGTTGAAGCCATTTGTTATAAAAATGCAGAGACTTATTTCGATATAAATAAACTTTAAAAAAACGAATTTTTATAAATTCAAAAACTAACCAAACCTAAAAACCTACTAATGAAAGAAACGAATCAATCAATCGGAAAATACAGATGGACCATTTGTGCTTTGCTATTTTTTGCCACTACCGTAAATTATTTAGACCGACAAGTGCTGAGTCTTTTAGCACCAAGTTTGTCTAAAGAATTCAATTGGTCTAATAGTGATTATGCAAATATTACTGCAGTATTTCAATTTATTTATGCTATTTCAATGCTTTTTGCTGGAAGAATAATCGATAAATTAGGAACCAAAAAAGGATATATTTTAGCCATTACAGTGTGGTCTTTAGGAGCAATAATGCATGCGTATTCACTGCCTGTTGGAAGCGCATTTTCAACATTTATGGTTTGGATTGGAGTTGGGGCAGTACCAATTTCAATTGCTGGTTTTATGTTGTCCCGAGCTGTTTTAGGTTTTGGAGAATCGGGAAATTTCCCTGCTGCAATTAAAGCGGTAGCAGAATATTTTCCAAAAAAAGAACGTTCGCTTGCAACAGGAATTTTTAATTCAGGATCTAATGTTGGAGCTATTTTGGCGCCTTTAACAGTTCCTGTGATTGCATTACATTATGGGTGGGAATTTGCTTTTATTCTTGTAGGTGCAATAGGTTTTTTATGGATAATTTTTTGGTATTTTTTGTACGAGATTCCATCCAAACAAAAACGTTTATCAAAAGCAGAGTTAGATTATATTCATCACGACTGTGAAATTGCAGTTGAAGATTCCAATAAAAAAGAAGAAAAAGTGGCTTGGGTTAAACTATTAGGCTACAAGCAAACATGGGCTTTTGTATTTGGAAAATTCATGACCGATGGAATATGGTGGTTCTTTTTATTTTGGTTGCCGAAATACCTTGAAGCCCAGTTTAATATGAAAGGAACGGATATTGTTCTTCCATTAGCAGTCTTGTATAGTATGACAATGATTGGTAGTATTGGTGGAGGTTGGTTCCCAATGTATTTTATCAATAAAGGTTATAATCCTTACGACGGTCGAATGAAAGCAATGTTAGTTATTGCCTTATTTCCATTAGTAGTATTATTAGCGCAGCCTCTTGGTTATATCAGTTTTTGGATGCCTGTTTTGTTAATTGGAGTAGGAGCATCAGCGCACCAAGCGTGGTCTGCCAATATTTTTACAACTGTTTCCGACATGTTTCCTAAAAAAGCGATTGGTTCCATAATCGGAATTGGCGGAATGGCTGGAGGAATTGGGGGCGTGTTAGTTTCGAAATTGGGCGGCTATTTATTTGATTATTATGATGCATTAGGTCACATACAAACCGGTTATACTATAATGTTTGTTCTTTGCGCCGTTGCCTATCTTATAGCTTGGTCGGTGATGAAAATGTTGGTACCTAAATACAGTCCAATTACAGATTTGTAATTTTATACTATTTTTTTTGATTTTTTTTTGATTTTTTTTTTGCAGCCCCGAAGTGCTACTTCGGAGCTGCTTTTTTTACTATAATAAAAATTTTATAAAACAATAGCAAACTTAAAAACGTCATATATGTTTCAATTAAATAAATATAGTAATTGGTGCAAACCAAGATTTATAATCTTAATCAGTTGTACGGCAATGCTATTTTCTACGTCCTACTTACTTTCACAAAATTTACCCCAAATAATTACGGATAAAAAGATAGCTGCACAAAATTACTTCCCTGATTATAGTTACGCGGGCTATCATCATGGAGAAGTTAATCTTCCTCAAAAGTCAGAACAAGTAATTAATGCTTTAGATTATGGGGTTATAGCAAACGATATTCTAGACGATTCGAAAGCCATACTGAAAGCTATAAAAGCCGCAAATTCTTTAAAAGGCGATGTGGTTTTACTATTGCCGGCAGGCCGACTTATTTTAAGCGAGGTTGTGTATCTAGAACGCAGTAATTTTGTACTAAGAGGTGCTGGATCAGGAAAAGAAGGAACCGAGATTTTTTGTCCTCGCCCTATGATGTATTTAAAAGATCCGGAATCATTAAAAGAACTTAGGGAATACCTGGTCACTTTTGATAAAAGACAACGTGAAAAAGAAAACAATTTAGACTTGCCTTTTTCTCAATATGCTTGGTCGGGAGGATTTATTTGGACTCAAGTTCCCAAGGAAAGAGTAAAATCATATATGGAAAAATATGACTCGAAATTAAATGTTTTAGCTAAAGTTTTGACAGGTAAAAGAGGTGCAAAAACGTTTACAATTTCTGAGGCAAATGGTTTAAAGGTAGGAGATGTAGTTGAATTGCAACTTTTTAATAAAGAAGGTGAAGGCGGAGAATTAAATAAAAATTTATATAATGGTGCCAAGGTAAAGCCAGGTTCTCATCATTGGAAATTTCCAACATTACCTATAGTAAGACAGCAAGTAGAAATTGTAAAAGTGAGCAAGAACACCGTTACAATAAAAACACCTTTGTTATTAGAAATTAAAACAAATTATGATGCACAATTAGTCGAGTGGAAACATTTGTCAGAAGTTGGTATTGAGCACCTTAGTTTTAGTTTTCCAAATACACCCAGAGTCGCTCATCATGTCGAGCAAGGCTACAATGCATTATTTTTAACTAGAATTTATAACAGTTGGGTTCGTGACGTATTGATACATAATGCGGAGAGTGGCATTTTAACCGAAGAAATTGCAAATGTAACTATCCAGGATATTGTTACTGATGGTGATAATATTGCTCATTATACTGTTGCAATGGGTGGGGTTTATAATGTACTAGTCAAAAATCTTAAAATATATAATAATGCAGTACATCCTTTGAGTTTCAATACTTTTTCTTCAAAAGATGTGTACCAAAACTGCGAAATTTTTACCAATCCTTATCTAGATCAACATGCAGGTGCTAATCATCAAAATCTGTTTGATAATATAAAAGTTCATTTTACTCCAAAAGCGGATAATAGCTATCCTTTGTTTTTGGCTGGTGGTGCTGATTATTGGAGACCTTCTCACGGTGCTTTTACTACTTTTTGGAATATCAATATAGAAGTAAGGGGAAAATTCGATATTTCTAAACCGATATTGCTGAATGGTATGAATGATGGTCCTTTCGCAAGAATACTTGGAGTTTATGGGAATCAAGATTTAAAAATAGATTATGGGCCGGATGCTTATTTTGAATTTTTAAACAAATCCATAACCGAAACTCCTTCATTATATGATTATCAACTGAAAAAACGAATGGAATAACTTGATTAAATAAATATTTAATTAATTAATGAAAAATTTCAAAGCTATAGTAATTGTTTTTACTTTAGCAGTGAAAACTGCTATAAATAGGAAGAAGTTAGTAAATAATAGAATTAATTATCATTTTTGATGATGTAAACACAGTATGAAAATCAAACTTATTCTCCTTTCATTTTTATTTGTAGCTTTTGGAGGTTTTTCCCAAACCAATAGTTATAGATTGAATAATTTATCCACAGTTAATGGTCTGTCACAAAGTTCGATAATTGCAACACATCAAGATAGAATTGGTCAAATGTGGTTTGGAACGCGAGATGGTCTTAACAAATATGACGGGAATAAATTTACCATATTTCGAAATAATCCAAAAGATTCTACCTCAATTACTAATAACGACATTTTATCTATACAACAAGATAAATCGGGTAATTTGTGGATTGGAACCTACAATGGACTCAACTGTTACAATCCCGTAACCAACGCATTTAAGCAGTACTTTCACGCAAACAATGACATATCCTTATGCAATAATACCATTTGGGATATCAAAGAAATTAAGAATGAAATTTGGATAGCTACTTCTAGTGGATTGAGTATTTATAATAAAACAACAAAAAAGTTTCGTTCGCTTTTTCATTCCAGTCGGAATCGTTTTAGCATTCCCAATAATTTTGTTTTAAGTATTTTAGAAACCAAAAATGGGGCTATTTGGATAGGTACTGCAAAAGGTTTATGCAAATTAGTAAGTCGAAAAAATGGAATTTTTTCATTTCAGCAAATGTATTCACAAGAAAATAGTGAAGGTCTTTTTGTACAAAAAATTAAAGAAGATGCTACAGGCGATGTATGGATTGGTACAAAAACTAGTGGAATTTATAAATTCGATTCTTCCTCTAAAAAATTGATTTCACTTTTGGCTTATGGGAGCCAAAATGGTATCGATGTTGATGTTCGAGCTATAGATATTGATTCGAAAGGTGCTTTGTGGATAGGAACCTATAACGGCATTTGCGTAATGCAGCAGAATGGAACGATCCAGAAAATTACAAATAATGCGGATAAAAAATCAAATATAACAAAAGTTAAATCTGTTTATACTGATAAAAATGGTTCGGTTTGGATTGGGACTTACTATAATGGGGTTCATGTTTGGGATGTTTCCAATATCAATTTTTCAAGTTTAAATCAAAGATCTGGCAAGCAAGCCCTAAGTTTTGATGTTATAAGTTCTATAGTTGCCGACAAATACAATAATATATATTTTGGTACAGAAGGTGGCGGAATCACAGTTCTGGATAAAAAAACGCAAACTACTCGTTTTCTATCCCCTAGTAAACGTAGCGAGTTATCTGGCAATAGCATTAAATCGATGTATCTTTCCGAAAAGGGAATTTTGTGGATTGGAACATTTTCAGATGGATTGTCAGCTTACGATATCAACTCTAAACAATTCATCAACACTGCTATTTCATCTGATTTAACAAAATTATTGAAGGAAACTGGCGTATATGTTATTAAAAAAGGCAGAACAAACGATATTTTATGGTTGGGAACATTTGGGAAAGGGTTAATTCGCTATGACACTTCCAATAAAACCTATCAGATTATTGGCAATGATAATTACTCCGATAATTTTTTATCCAATAATAGAATTAGAACACTCCTAATTGATAAAAAAGATAATCTGTGGATTGGAACTCAAAACGGGTTAAATTATATCAATTTAAATGATTTTGATAATAAAAATTACATCATTAGGCATTTTTTCTTCGATAATAAAGTACTTTCTGGGGATGATATTCTGACCGTTTTTCAAGATAAAAAAGGAAAAATATGGGTTGGCACCAAGGCTAAAGGACTTTATTTGTTTAATGGCAAAATCTTTAAAAAAATTAACTTAAATGCAGATAATTCATACATCACATCCATACATTCTATATCAGAAGATTCCAAGAATAACTTATGGCTTAGTTCTAATTATGGAGTAATCAAATACAATCCTACTAGAAATAGCATGATGATTTACGATCAAAAAGATGGATTAATTAGCAATGAGTTTAATGACAATGCAAACTTGGTTTTGGATTCACATAAATTTTATTTAGGAGGCCCATTAGGCGTTACTTATTTCGATTCAGATCGCATTGCCTTAAATAAATATTCTCCTCAAGTGATACTAACTGATTTTAAGGTTAAAAATAAGTCTGTCTCTATAAATGATGGTCAAGATATTTTACAAAAAAGCATTTCTTATACTAAATCATTGAAAATCAGCCACGACAAGGCGAATATTGCCATTAATTTTGCGATACCTAATTTTATAAATTCAACAAGCAATCAATATTCTTATCGATTGGTTGGCTTAGAAAACAACTGGACAAATACCACTAATACAGAAGCAGTATATACCATACAAACATCAGGAACTTATGTTTTTGAAGTTAGAGGAGCAAACAACGATGGTGTTTGGAACACAGTACCTACAACACTAGAAATAGTTGTTGAACCAGCGCTGTGGCGAAGTGTATGGGCGTTCATCCTTTATTTTATCATAATTGTTGCTTCTTTATATTGGTTGGCTTGGATCATAAAGTCTAAAGAAATCCTTAAAAAGGAATTGGAATTAGAGTATTTAGAAGCGGAAATCAACAAAGAAAATACGTCAGCAAAACTGCAATTTTTCACTAATATATCGCACGAGTTTAGAACGCCCTTAACTTTAATTTTAGCACCATTGCAACAAATTCTTTCCAACTACAATGGAAGCAATGAAATGTACAAAAAATTGAAAGTTATCGAAAGTAGTGCTAACCATCTTTTGAGTTTAATAAATCGATTGATGGATTTTAGAAAATTTGAAAGTAACCAATTCACTTTGGAATCAGCAGAAGGAAATATCGTTAAATTTTTGAACGAAATATTTTTATCTTTTACTGAATTTGCTAAAGATGGAGGGTATCTTTATACGTTTAGTACCTCTGACGACGAAATCTTAGTCTATTATGATCGGAATAAATTTGAAAGAGTTTTTTATAATTTAATTTCAAATGCTTTTAGATACACTCCCAAAGGAGGTATAATTTCGATTCATGTAAAAAAAGAAGAAAATGATATTGTAATCGAAATCGAAGATTCAGGAGCAGGTATTGCCGAGGAATACATCGACAAAATTTTTGATTTGTTTTTTGAAATTCCTTCGAATAAAAATTTTGAAAATAATTATAATAAAGGAACCGGAATAGGTTTGTCCATCGTAAAAAACATTGTCAATCTCCATAAAGGAGCCATAACGGTACAAAATAAAAGCACAAATGGAGCTATTTTTACCGTAAAGTTGCCCCTTGGCAAAGAGCATCTATCTGAAAATGAAATTTTAAAAGACTTCAAAATCAGTGACGATTTAGCGCTGTACACTTCCCAATTTGGTTGGCCCGAAGCTAAAGAAGACGAAACCATCAATGATTTTGATTTTGCCAGCGACAAGCTCACTATTCTGATTGTCGAAGACCACAAAGTATTGCGATCTTTTATGAAGAAACTACTCAAAGAGACCTATAATGTAATTGCGGCTGAGAATGGAGCAAAAGGATTGAAAAAAGCCTTGAAGTATGTCCCAGATTTGATTGTGAGCGATGTGGTTATGCCCGAAATGGTTGGAACTGAACTTTGTGCCAAAATAAAAGAAAATATAAAAACAAGTCATATTCCCGTAATATTACTTACTTCAAGATCTTCATTAGTATATAAAATTGAAGGATTAGAAAGCGGCGCTGACGATTATATTAGCAAACCTTTTGATGTAATTGAATTTAAATTAAAAATTAAAAATTTATTAGATTCGTCCCAACGTTTAAAATCAAAATTCTCCGGTGAGGGCAATTTTATAGCCAATGAAATCGCCGTTTCTTCTTTAGATGAGCAATTGCTTAAAAAAGCATTTAAAATAGTAGAAGATAATATCGCCAATGAGCAATTTGACATCCAGTTTTTTTGTTCAGAACTAGGAGTGAGCAGAACGATGTTATTTACCAAAATAAAAGCATGGACTAATTTTACGCCTAATGAATTTATTCATGAAATTAGGATGAAAAGAGCCGCGTATTTCTTAGAACAAAACAAGATGAATATCTCTCAAATTAGTTACAAAGTGGGTTTCAATAACCCAAAGTATTTCAGTAAATGTTTCCAAAAGAAATACGGAGAAACCCCTTCGCAATACATGAACAAATTTTCTACCGATTTTAAGGTTTAGATAAAAACTACTGTTTCCGCCTCTAATTTGGATATTTGAATACCCTTTTTTGGATTTTTGATTCTCAGTCTCATCTTACATTTGTAAAATGAACGGTAAGAAAACAAAAATCAGTATTCTTGAAATGGTACTAATTATTTTGATAATCTCGATGAGTTTATTGCTAATAAATTTTTACTAGAATTTTCAATTATTGATTTTCCTTTCATCCACAAATTTTTTAAATATTCAAATTGCATTATGAAGGTTAGTAATTTATTTTTGTTTTTTATGCTGTTGATTTTTTCTAATTTCAACTGCCAAGCCCAGAATACTGTTGATGATTTAACTACGAATAAACAACTCAATAATAGATTTATCAAGCTACTCGAAAACCCTATTGATTCCGTTGGATTCCCTCGAAGTATGAGTATAAAAACTGGAGAAATAAAAAAAGTACCGTCTAAAGATTGGACTAGTGGTTTTTATGTGGGCAATCTTTGGCAATTATATGCTCTAACGGCCGACTCCCAGTATAAAGAAAGAGCTCAAAAATGGATTCCGTTCCTTGAAAAAGAAAAATTCAACGGCGGCACTCACGATATGGGTTTTAAAATCTATTGTAGTTTTGGAAAAGGATATCAAATCAACCATTCCGAAGAGTACAAAAAAGTAATTATTAAAAGTGCTCAAACACTTTGCACCAGATTCAACAAAAAAATAGCTTCCTTGAAATCTTGGGATAATAGACGATGGGAGTTTCCGGTGATTATCGACAACATGATGAATCTCGAATTGCTTTTCGAAGCTTCAAAATTAACTGGAGATGATTCCTATAAAAAAATTGCCATTCAACATGCTAACACCACCTTAAAAAATCATTTTAGAAAAGACAATAGCTGCTTCCACGTGCTGGGTTACGATACGATTTCCGGAAAAGTAAAAAGTAAAAACACACATCAAGGATATAGTGATGATTCGTCTTGGGCAAGAGGACAAGCTTGGGCAGTGTACGGTTTTACAATGTCCTATCGATACACAAAAGATAAAAATTATCTGAAACAAGCCGAAGCCACTGCTCAGTTTTTTATCAATCATAAAAACATGCCAGACGACGGAATTCCATATTGGGATTTTAATGCGCCAACCATTCCAGATACTACAAGAGATGCGTCTGCAGCAGCAATAATGGCATCGGCTCTTATTGAACTGTATACAATTACCAATAAAGATGTTTATTTGAAGTATTCCAATAAAGTAATCAACTCTTTAAGTTCTGCGAAATATCTTTTAGCTGATGCTGTAAACGGTCCTTTTATTTTAGACCACAGTACTGGGGATTGGTCAAAAAAAGCCGAGTTAGATGAACCTATTATCTATGCTGATTACTATTTTTTAGAAGCAATAATCAGAAAAAAAGCCTTGTAATACCATGAAAATATTTATTTCGAACAGATTAAATCCCATTTTTATTTATCTTCTTTTAAGTTTTGGTGCAATCAATGCTCAAAATTCAGAAAATGTGGTGCGAAGTAAAACCAATATCAATTTAGATTGGAAATATTTAGAAAATGACGCTAAAAACTTATCCGAAATAAATAATACTAAAGATTGGATTGGTATCAATTTGCCATACAGCTGGAATAGTCAAGACGCCACTGATAATACGCCTGGCTATCGAAGAAGCGCCAGTTGGTACAAAAAGAACCTTGTTATTGCAAGTATCGACCCGAATAAAGTCTATCAATTGTATTTTGAAGGGGCGAATATCACTACAAAAGTGTATGTAAATGGACAAGATGCTGGTGGTCACATTGGCGGGTATATCGGTTTTACCATCGATATTACAAAATTTATCACTGCTGGAAACAATGACGTTTTGGTTCGTGTTGACAATAGTTACAACATCGATATAATCCCATCGCAAAAAAGTGATTTCTTTATTTATGGTGGCATCACGAGAGATGTTTGGTTATTATCATTAACAAAAACACACCTAGACAATCTCAAAATAACAACGCCAAAAGTTTCGGAGAAAGCAGCTACTTTAATTGTTGTTGCTTCAGTTAAAAACAGCAAAAGTCGGAAAGGATTATCTTATTTGGCGCAATTGACCAACCCGAAAGGCAAAGTAGTAGCCACTAAAAAAGGCATTTTATCAGGTGACGAAACAACAATCACATTCAACGAAATTAAAAATCCTGAATTATGGGATGTTAACAAACCTAATTTATATGCTGTAAGCGTTTCGTTAGTAGAGAACGAAAAACTAATAGATATAATCAGCGATAAAGTAGGTTTTAGATGGTTTGAATTTAAAGAAAACGGACCTTTTTTTCTTAACGGAAAGCGGGTATTGATTCGCGGAACGCATCGTCACGAAGAAATCGCTGGAGTGGGAGCTGCAATGTCAAACGAGCAACATCGCAAAGATATGGAATCTATAAAAGAGATGGGCGCTAATTTTGTTCGTCTGGCACATTATCCGCAAGATCCTGAAATTTATAAAGCCTGTGACGAATTGGGATTGTTGGTTTGGGACGAATTGCCTTGGTGTCGGGGAGGTCTAGGAACCGCTGTTTGGCAAGCCAATACCAAAAACATGCTTTCTGAAATGATTCAACAAAATTTTAATCATCCTTCCATTATTATTTGGTCTATGGGTAATGAAATGAATTGGTTGCCTGATTTTCCTGACGGAGATAATATCGAAAAAACGAGTGCTTTTTTGAAAGAAATTAATGCTTTAGCACATCAATTGGATCCAAGTCGTAAAACGGCTATCCGAAAATATGAAGAAGGTTCTAAAATTGTCGATGTTTTCTCACCTTCTATTTGGTCAGGATGGTATTCTGGCAGTTACAAAAGCTATAAAAAAGCAGTTGATAAATACAAATTAGATTACAAGCATTTTATTCATGCAGAATATGGCGGCGACAGTCAAGTAGGTCGTCATACTGAAAACCCAATTACTGGTGAAGGCGTAATTAAAGTTGAAGGTTGGGAAGAGGCAATCGTTCAGTCGAAAGGTGCCAATATCGCACAAATTGGCGATTGGAGCGAGAGTTATATTGTTGATTTATTTGATTGGCATTTGAATGTTGCAGAAAACGATCCAACATTTGTGGGGAATGTACAATGGGCTTTCAAAGATTTCGGAACACCTTTGCGTCCCGAAGATGATATTCCGTACATGAATCAAAAAGGATTGGTGGATAGAAACGGAAATCCAAAAGATGCTTATTATGTATTTAAAAGTTATTGGAGTGACAAGCCCTTTGCCTATATCGAATCTCATACTTGGACGGAAAGACAAGGACCGAAAGATTTGGCTCGTATCCTCAATGTTTTCAGTAATTGCGCTAAAGTTGAATTTTTTCATAATGGCGTTTCTTTAGGCGAAAAAACCCGTAATATAAAAACATATCCAGCATGTGGTTTGACTTGGAATGTCAATTTTATAGAAGGTAAAAACACTTTTGTAGCCATTGGAACAACAAAGGAGGGACAAAAAGTAAACGATACCATTAATGTGAATTACCGTTTTACCAAAAATGAACCGGCAGTAGGCTTGAAACTGTCAGCTGAAAAAATGACAAACGGAAACTATTTGGTAACGGCTATTGCTATTGATAAAAATAATTTGCGTTGTCTCGATTATGAAGATCGCGTATATTTTCAATGTCTTTCGGGAGGTCAAACACGAAAAAATCAAGGAACGCCTACTGGAAGTGAATCGATAAAAATGGCAAATGGTAAAGCAGCTATTGAAGTAATTCCAGACAATAAAAGTGATACAATCGAAATGAATATTCTAAATCAGAATTTCAAGGGAGAATACTTAAAGTTTAAGAAATAATTTACTTTTTTAATTCTTTAAAATGAAAAATAGCGCTACTGTAGTTTTAATATTATTTTCATTTGCCTCTCTTTTGAGCTGTTCCAATATGAAAATGGCTTTCAATTTAAATGAAATTGAAAGAAGTAGAACACTTGAAAATGCAAACCGCTATATATTAGAATCCCCAAAAACTATTACGGCTTCATTTTGCGAAAGAAGTGCCGGTAATACACACGATTTTTATTCGGAAGGCGATTATTGGTGGCCAGACGATACAAACCCAAATGGTCCTTATATCCGTAAAGATGGTCTGACCAATCCTGCAAATTTCACTGATCATCGTGAAGCTTTAATCCATTTTAGTCAATTATCTGGAGCTTTGGCTTCCGCTTATGTTTTAACAAAAGATAAAAAATACGCGTATAAATTAGCCGAACATTTGAAAGCTTGGTTTGTGAATGAGGATACTGCAATGAATGCCAATTTGCTTTATGCCCAGGCTATTCAAGGCGTTGCTACCGGAAGAGGAATAGGAATTATTGATACCGTTCATTTGGTCGAAGTTACTAAAGCAATTCATGCCGTCGAGGATTCTTCCGTTCTTTCAAAAATAGAATACGATACAATTATGCAATGGTTTACCAATTATTTAAACTGGATGACCACTCACGAATATGGCATTGCAGAACGTGAAAATGGAAATAACCACAGCGTTTGTTGGACCATGCAAGTGGCTGCTTTTGCCGATTTGATTGGCGATGAGAAAACCATGGATTTTTGTAGAAATTTTTATAAAAATACCTTACTCCCGAATCAAATGGATAAAGACGGTAGTTTTCCATTGGAATTAAAAAGAACAAAACCGTATGGTTATTCTTTATTTAATTTGGATGCTATGACGAGTATTTGCCAAATTTTATCTACAAAAAAAGACAATCTTTTTGCTTTCTCCTCTAGCGATGGAAAAAATATTGAATTGGGAATAAAATTCATGTTTCCGTACATCGAAAATAAATCTCTTTGGAAGTACCAGCAGGATGTAATGTATTGGGATGAATGGCCCGTTCGACAATCAAGTTTGCTTTTTGGTGGATTGGCATTCAAAAACAAAAAATACATCGAATTATGGAAATCGCTTAATGCTAATTTCACCACACCTGAAATTGTTAGAAATATGCCAGTTCGAAATCCTATTTTATGGGTATTAAAGTAAGTGTATCGTTAAACCAAAATCAATTGTACTAGTCTTAACAATAAATAATCAACAAATAATGAAAAAATTAATCGCGGCATCACTTTTAGGAATATTTTCTTTTACTATTATAATTGCTCAAGAAAAAACAAAACCAAATGTACTTTTCATAGCTGTTGACGATTTGAAGCCACTTTTAGGATGTTATGGTAACACATTGGTAAAAACCCCAAACATTGATCGATTGGCGAAAATGGGAACCGTATTTCAAAACAATTACTGTCAACAGTCCGTTTGCGGACCCACGCGTGCGAGTTTACTGACCGGAATGCGACCTGATTATACAAAAATCCGCGACTTAAAAACAAAGATGCGCGACATGAATCCTGATATTGTAACACTACCGCAGTATTTTATAAGTCAAGGATATACGACATCGGGTGTTGGTAAAATATTTCATCCAAGTTGTGTAGATAAAAAAGTGGATCCGCAATCGTGGTCTGTTCCTTTCTTTTTCGCTAAAGATTCTGATTATGCAAATGGAGCTCCAGTTAAAAAACACTATCAATCTCCCGAATTAAAAGCACTTCAAGCTGCTGAGGATGCCGCAAATAAAGACGATAAAGAGAAAAATAAATCGAAAAAAGAAGATCTAGATGAAGACGGAGGAAGCGCAAGAGGCCCAGCTTTTGAAGGTCTTGATTTGCCTGATAATGCTTATGAAGATGGGGTAATCGCTTTGATTGCCGAAAAGCAAATAATTAAATTATCTAAAGAGAAAAAACCGTTTTTTATGGCGGTTGGTTTTCATAAACCGCATCTTCCATTTGTATCTCCAAAAAAATATTGGGATTTATACAATAGAGAAGATATGCCTATTGCCGAATTTCAAGAACATGCTGCAAACGGAAAAACCTTCCAGTATCAATATCCTGGCGAATTGACGAATTATTCTGGCGTTAAAGAATTTGCTAAATTTGTTAAAAACGATAACAATGAATTTGGCTTGGCAATCGACAAGCAAAAAGAATTATTACATGCTTATTACGCCGCTGTTTCTTACGTGGATGCGCAAGTCGGGATTTTATTGAACACTTTAGAAAAAACAGGAACTGTAGATAATACTATAATTGTGCTTTGGGGTGACCACGGCTGGCATTTAGGTGACCATGATATGTGGGGAAAACACACTAATTTTGAACAAGCGACAAGAGCACCATTAATTATTGCCGCGCCTGGATTGAAAGCAGGTCAAAGCAAATCGATGACTGAATTTGTCGATGTTTTTCCAACCCTTTGTGAGTTATCTGGAGGAGCGGTTCCTACCTATTTAGACGGAAAAAGTTTAGTTCCTACTATGAAAAACAATAAAGTTTTAATTAAGGAATATGCTATGAGTCAGTATCCAAGAAAAATGCCTAAATCAAACATTAAAAAAGAGGACGGAAAAGGAAAGTTAATGGGATATTCTATGAGAACTTCTCAATATCGGTATACGGTTTGGTTAAACGACTTTAGCAGTGACCAAGTGTATAATGCAGATAAAGTTTATACCAAAGAATTATACGATTACGACAAAGATCCATTAGAGAAAGTAAATGTTTCCGAGGATAAAAAGTATGCTTCGATTGCTGCTGATTTGGATAAAAAAATGGTGATTTACTTTAAATCAAAAGAAATAAAATAATACTAAATATACGATCATGATTAAAAATAGAATTTTTAAATATGTAATAATTTTGTTGTCAATGACAACCAGTTCGGCTGTATTTGCACAAAAGAAAGCAGCGTCTAAACCCAATATTTTATTCATTGCAGTTGATGATCTAAAACCGATTTTAGGATGTTATGGTAACACTTTGGTGAAAACTCCAAACATTGACCGATTGGCAAAAATGGCAACAGTTTTTAATAGCAACTATTGCCAACAAGCGGTTTGCGGTCCAACTCGAGCTAGTATCATGACCGGAAAAAGACCGGATTATACCAAAATTTGGAATTTGACTACTCAAATGCGCGATATGAATCCGGAAATAGTTACACTTCCGCAATATTTAATCTCGCAAGGGTATGAAACTTCAGGAATTGGAAAAATATATCACCCTTCGAGCGCGCTTAGCGGAGTGGATCCAGTGTCGTGGAGTATTCCCTATTTGAAATTAGATGAAAAAGATTTTCCTGCAAATTTAGGAGAACCGGCAAACGGACAATATCAGTTGGCTGAAACAAAAGCTTTGATGACTCCCGAAATGATCAAAGAAAGAAAGCAGCGAAATAAAGAAGTAGCTCAGGAAAATGATGAGAATCCAAAAAGTATCAAAGGACCGTCAACGGAATGTATTGATGTGCCGGACAACGCTTATAATGACGGCGTAAACGCCTTATTGGCCAAAGACCAAATCATTGCCCTTTCAAAAAAAGATAAACCATTCTTTATGGCCGTTGGTTTTTCTAAACCCCATTTGCCATTTGTAGCTCCCAAAAAATATTGGGATTTGTACCAACGGGATGAAATGCCAATTGCTCCTTTTCAGGAACATGCTAAAAACAGTCCATTAATTGCGTATCATCAATCAGGGGAATTGCGTAATTATCCAGATATTACTGATTTTGTTACGCTACCAGTAGATTCTCTTCGCATTGGTTTGAAACTCGAAAAACAAAAAGAACTAGTACACGGCTATTATGCCGCTGTTTCTTATATGGATGCGCAAGTAGGAGTTTTATTAAACACATTAGAATCATTAGGTACTTTAGACAATACCATTATTGTGTTATGGGGCGATCACGGTTGGCATTTAGGCGACCACGATTTATGGCACAAGCATACTGTTTTTGAACAAGCTACGAGAGCTCCTTTGATTATAGCAGCACCAGGAATAAAAGCGGGTAAAACAAATTCTCAATCTGAATTTGTTGATGTTTTTCCAACAATTTGTAATTTGGCGGGACTTCCAATTCCAAATCAATTGGATGGAAAAAGTTTAAAACCTTTAATGCTAGATAATAAAGCTTCAGTTAAAGAGTATTCTGTAAGTCAATACCCGCGTAAATTGAAAAAGGACGAAGTAAAAAAATTGGGATATGAAAAAGGGGATTTAATGGGATATACTTTGCGTACTAATAAATATCGATATACCATTTGGATGAATAATTTTACCAGCAAACAAGTTTTTCAAGCTAATAAAGTATATGCAACCGAATTGTATGATTATGAAAAAGATCCTTTAGAAAAAGTAAATGTGGTAAAAGATAAAAAATATGTAAAAACTGCGTTTGATTTAAATTCAAAAATGCTCGAATTCTTCAAATCACAAGTCGAATAGCAGCACTAATTGCAATTTCTTATAATGGTATTTTTTTGACGTACTATTTTATTTTTACTTTCACAAGTAACAATATTAGTTATCTAGGATAAATTTTAATTATTTACAGAAATGTAATTGCGGCATTATTTGTTGGCTAAAGCCGGTCCAAGATTTTGCTTTTAATATTTACATCCAAGGGGTTATTTTTAATACGATTTCATTATGAAATTCTTATTTTTAATTAAAATAGTAGCGCAATGAATAAATTTAAGTTACTTCTGATTTGCTTTTTTTTCAATTTTGCCTTTTCGCATAACAGCCATTATGAAAAAGTGGTACTTCGGCAGTGGTCAATTGAAAAGGAACAACAGACTGTAGCTGGAAGTTTTCAGATGCTTAAAAACGGAGCCGTTTACATAGAAGATGCTAACGAGAAAATTATTCATTTTCCCTTGTCTTCATTTTCCAAAGAAGATCAAGCTTTTGTCCTAAAAAAAGAGGAATGGGTTAGGGAGATAAACATTGATTTAAATGCTAGAAGTAGTATAGCTCATGCAGAAAATCAATCGTCCTGGAATAAAAAACTGTGGATTATTGGTCTTTGTATACTTTTAATAGTAGGTATTATTTTAACTTTTGCCGATAAGAAAAAATTAAACTATTTAATACCAATCGCTTTATTAGGAAGCCTTCTGTCTTTTTATGGTTTTGCAAAAAATAATACTCTTACAATCACTGATCCTACTTTCTTAAACGCTGCATTTGCGCCATTTAAGGCAACTGTAAGTACTTCGTGGGACAATACTTATTTTTATGTGCACTCTAAAGGAATTCCAAATCATACCATGATGGTAGGAATTTCAAGCACAGGTTGGCAACAACAAATCCCAATTCCCCAATGTTATATTGGTACAAATGCGTGGAGTATTCCTTTAAATCCTGAATTAGCATTAACACCAGTGCCTGTAAGTGCTTTTCATTTTACAAGAGGAGCCATCGCTATCGCTGCCAATGGTGTAGCCATTTTTAATTACCACACTAATACCGGAGTGGATTCTTTTCTTGACGGACAATTAGATAATTATGGAGGACACTGCGGTCGCGCCGATGATTATCATTATCATACCGCGCCCATGCACTTGATAGAATCGAGACAAACTACTTATAATTTACCCATTGCTTTTGGACTAGATGGTTTTGCAGTTTACGGAAGTTTAGAACCTGATGGTAGCCCAATGGCAACATTAGACGCCAATCATGGTCATAATGGAACCAATAGTGTTTATCATTATCACGGTACAGCAAACGCTCCTTACATGATTGGGAATATGGTAGGAAAGGTTACTGAAGACGCCAATTTACAGATTATTCCACAAGCTTCGGCTAAATCTGTAAGGGCTCCAGGGGAAGGGCAAGAACCTATGAAAGGCGCTTTGATTACCGCTTGTGTTCCTAATGCAACAAACAATGGATATAATTTATCTTTTTCTTTTAATGGTACGCCTGGAAGTGCCACTAATTTTAGCTGGAACGGAACTGCTTACACTTTTAATTATGTAAATTATCCGACAATTAATAATAAAATAATAACCCCAACTATTGGAACTACAACAACAAATCATATAGGTTTTGCTCAATGTACGGTTCCAAATTTGGCAGCACCATCCTTTAGATTAAACGATAACAACATTTCCATTTATCCCAATCCAGCAAGTGATGTTTTGAATATAAAAGTTAACAACGGTATTACAGAAAGTGATGTGCAGTCGATTTCGATTTATGGAATAAAAGGCGAATTGATTTCAAAAACCCTGCATTATAAACAAAATATTGATATTAAAAATCTTTCTAAAGGGATGTATTTTGTTAAAATAATTTCAGATACCTTTGAAGTTACAAAAAAATTGATGGTTGAATAATTTTAAAACTTATTTCAAATGAAAAAAATACTAATTTTTGGAATCATTATAATAAATTCTACTTTGTTTTTTGGACAAAGTGTTACTAAAACTATTCAGTTATTGCCTGACACTGGACAAACTCAAAGTTACACTACTACATTTGGCGAAGACCACGATTATTTGATAAATATGCCTTCATTTACCAATAACAACAATTTAACAATAACAGATAATGTAACGGGATTAATGTGGCAGAAAGGCGATGGTGGTGAAATGACTTTTGAGAACGCTATCACTTATTGTAATACTTTAACTTTAGGGGGTTTTTCAGGCTGGCGATTGCCAACTCCAATAGAGGCCTATAGCATTCTGAACCATCAAAATTCGAATCCTGCAATTGACACAAACTATTTCGCTTCGACAGCTGCAGAATATTGGTGGACAAGCGTTTTTGAATTGAATTCTACAACGAAAGTTTGGTGTGCCAATTCTGGCGGCGGAATTGGAAATCATCCAAAAGCAGAAACCATAAGTGCCGGTGGAACAAAAAAATTCCATGCTAGAGCAGTTCGAAATGTTACCGCACCAACAACCATTACCAATCATTTTACAGATAATGGGGATGGGACTATAACCGATAATTTAACACAATTGGTTTGGCAAAAAATTCCAACTACAGAGACATTTATTTGGGATAGAGCTTTGGTTTATGCTGAAGGACTCACGATTGGAACAAATTCTGATTGGCGATTGCCGAACATCAAAGAATTGCAATCGATAAACAATGAATTGGCAACAAATCCATCTGTTTATGCACCTTTTTTTACAGGATTAGGAGTTCACAATTATTGGTCTTCAACAACACTTCCAAACCAAACTTTAAGTGCTTGGTATTGGAACACACAATTTGGAATTACTACTTATGATACAAAAACAAACCCTAATTATGTGATTTGTGTTAGAGGAAATCCTTCCCTTTCATTAAATACTATTGAACCTCATACTTCAATAAAAATTCATCCAAATCCATCTTCTGATTTTGTTTCCATTTCATTTCCACGCTACACAACTTCAGCAAAAATTGAAATAGCCGATGCATCGGGAAGAATAGTTCTAAACAAAGAAATTGTCGTCAATTCTAACGAATACTTGTTAGACACGGAAGGAATTTCAGGGGGAATCTATTATTTATCAATCATAAATGGAAATAATAAGAATACGTATAAAATCATAATGAAAAAATAATGAAAAAAATAGTTGTACTATTATTTCTATTGGTAATTAGTCATTCCAATTTTGCGCAACAACACAATGTAATTTTTGTTATAGCAGATGATATTGGAGCCGATTATTGTGGATTTTATTCCAATTATACACAGTATAGCCCCATTCTTGATACCATTGCAATGCCAAATGTTAGGCGTTTATTAAAGAGAGGGGTTCGATTTAAAAATGCATGGTCAAATCCCGTTTGTTCTCCTACTCGTGCTGGAATTTTGACTGGCAGGTATAGCTTTAGAACCGGTGTTGGGAATGCAATTGGAGGCGGTACTACCTCTGTTTTAAATACAAATGAAATTACCATTCCAAAATTATTAGACGAATATTCTAAAGATGGGATTTCAAAAGCATTAATAGGGAAATGGCATTTACAATCACCTTCACCTACAAATTATAAAAATCCAAATATAATGGGTTTTAACCATTACGAGGGAAGTCTATCAGGTTCAATTACCGATTATTTCAATTGGCAAAAAATCACTAATGGAAATCCTTCAACCATTACAAATTATGCTACAACGGAGGTGGTGGACAATGCTATTTCTTGGATTTCTGCACAGCCAACTGCAAAACCGTTCTTTCTTTGGATGGCTTTTAACGCACCACATAGTCCATTCCATTTGCCACCTGCGGGATTATATTCGAATACCACTTTGAGCGGAACAGTAACAGATATTTCGGCTAATCCAAAAAATTATTATAAAGCCATGGTTCAAGCTATGGATCACGAACTTGGACGTTTATTTGATTATTTGCAAAGTAGCGGAAAATGGGTAAATACAGACATCGTTTTTATTGGAGATAATGGAGATGATCCTGCAATTAATCAAGGTTCTGGGAGTGCAAAAGGAAGTGTATATCAGAAAGGTGTGAGTGTGCCTTTTATTATTTCAGGACCAACAGTTGTAAATCCCAACAGAAGCAGTGATGCGATTGTTAACACCGTCGATTTATTTGCAACAGCATTAGAATTATTTGGATATTCCGATTGGCGGCAATCGGAAATACTTTTAAATAAACCAGTGGATTCAAAAAGTTTAATGCCAATACTATTAAATACGGCAACATCGGCTAGGCCATGGGCGTTTACGGAGGTTTTCAAAGACTCTCCAACATCCGGAGATGGAAAAGCAATGAGAAATACGGAATATAAATTGATAAAATTTGACGACGGTACAGAAAAGTTTTTCAATTTAATTACTGACCCCACCGAAAAGACTAATTTGCTGTCGGGAACTTTAAACACCGCGGCAACTGCCAATTATACTTCTCTTTGCAGCGAAATGACCACATTAGTCGGCGCTTCCAACTATTGCAACCCTGCATTCTTAAATGACGAAAGTTTTGAGGCTAAAGAAAACATGGTTTTCCCCAATCCTTTTCAATCTACCATCCATCTAAAATCGTATTCGGGAAACGAAAAATATGAATTGTATTCTAGTTTTGGCCAGTTGATTTATTCTGGTTTACTGATTGAGAAACAAGATTTTTCGGCTTTTCCAAACGGAGTTTATTTCTTAAAAATTAAGGATAAGTCAACCACAACTGTAAAGCTTATTAAGGAATAAATTCCCTTTTATAGGCAGTGACCGAAGCCATAATTGCAGAAATAGTTCGGGTTTTATTTGACTGTTTGATTTTTTTGCGTAAAATGAAACAATACCACTATTATTTCTGGACGATAGTACTCTATTTCAGGATTTTTAAAAAAAAGATAGCTATTATATTTGGCAGTTGCATTATTGAAATTGTTTCGTACCTTTTTCAATTAGTAGTTTGTTAAAATTATGACCAAATGAAAAAATACCTAAAAAGCACATTGTTGCTTTTATACTTGCTTATTTCTTTACAAGTTGTTACCGCCCAAACATCTACTTTAGTTGCTGTAGGGAATAATGGTAAGCTAATCTATACTCCAGACAGCAAAGGAAACGTAATTCCTGATTTTAGTGGAGTTGGGTATATGAATAGTGAATCTCCAATTCCAACTGTGGCTGTAGTAAAGACCATTGTCGCTGTCCCGGGCGATAATTTAGCCAATATTCAAAATGCGATTAACGAAGTTTCTACCTATAGCCCGGATTCAAATGGGTTTCGAGGTGCTATTCTTTTTAAAGCAGGAACTTATAATATTAGTAACAGCATAAACATTTCGGTAAGTGGAATTGTGCTTCGCGGTGAAGGATTTGGCGTAACAGGAACAAATTTTGTAGCTACTAGAACTGCCCAACATAATTTAATCAATTTTGCTGGCCTATTAGGAACATCTGTTGTTTCAGGCACTACAAAAGCTATTACAGATGCTTATGTGCCGATAGGAAAAAAACAAGTTACCGTTGCAGCCAGTCATTCTTTTATGGTCGGAGATGCTGTTTTGGTGCATCGTATTCCTAATGATGCTTGGATTAACTTGTTGGGAATGAATACACTTACTACTTATGATCCGTTAGCGACTAATTGGGTTGCTTCTTCTTATGATTTATATTCCCAGCGAAAAATTACTGCAGTAAATGGTAATTTAATTACGCTTGATGCCCCCATTATGGACATTATCGATCCCATATATTCTGAAGGAGAATTGATGGAATATACCGATGATAGAATTCAAAAATGTGGGATTGAAAACATGAGAATTTCTTCTTTTTATGCTTCAGAAATTGATGAAAATCACGGCTGGGAAGCCATTTCTTTTTCCAATATTACCAATTCCTGGGCTCAAAATGTTGAAGTCTATTATTTTGGGTATTCAGCAGTTCACATTAAAAGCACTGCCTCATGGATTACAGTCGACAGTTGTAAAATGTTGGATGCCAAATCTACCATAGACGGCAGCAGACGTTATTCCTTTAATGTGGATGGCCAGAGAAACCTTATACAAAATTGTATTACTAGAGAAGGACGACACGATTATGTAAACGGAAGTCGCACTTGTGGACCCAATGTTTTTTATAATAGTTCTTCGACCAATCAAAAAAATGATATTGGACCGCACCATCGCTGGTCGACAGGAATTTTATTTGATAAGATTGTGGGTGATGGCCGAATTGATGTACAAAACCGCCTCGATTCTGGTTCAGGACACGGTTGGTCAGGAGGTCAAATTATGTTTTGGAATTGTACAGCAGCCCGAATGGTGGTGCAAGATCCGCCGGGTGATCAACGCAACTGGGCTATTGGATGCAAATCTCCCGTGATAACAAATATAGGAGATTGGAATTCTGAATCATTGGGAATTGTTGAATCTCAAGGGACTTTTATTGCTGCTATCCCTAGTTTGTTTCAAGCGCAGTTAAACGAGCGGTTGATTTCGCTTTCTGTACATGAAATTAATTTGCCAGATACGAAAAATGAAATTAGTCTGTTTCCAAATCCGGCGACAGATTGTATTACTATAAATACTGGGGTAAATGTGGAAACTCCTTTAGCCATTACTATTTATAATGCAATAGGTCAGCAGCTTAAAAATTTTCAATTCAATCAAAATAATACTAACGAATATTCTATTGCAGATTTGACAGAAGGAATTTATTTTGTGCATTTTGCAACAACAGCCATTAAAAAAACCATTAAGTTAGTCGTTAAGAAGTAAATACAATTAAAAATGAAGTCAACTATGAAAATATCAAATGCACAAACTAATTTTATAATTAATAAAGCAATAGTTTGTTTTTACCCGTTAATAATTTTATTGACTTTGAGTTCTTTACAAGCTGCACCCATTACAGTTTATTCAGTTCCAAGTTTGCAATCGGCTATAAACAATTCAAGAACTGGAGATATAATTATTTTGGCCAATGGAACTTACCGCGATAATACTTTAAATATTGGGAAGAGCAACATCACAGTAAGTGCAGAAACACCTGGAGGCGTTTTTTTGAATGGAACTAACGACATCAACATAACCGGAAGTTTCATTACCTTTAGTGGTTTTCAATTTACTGAGGGTAATATTGGAACGGGTTATCTTATTGAACTTTACGGTAGAAACAATCTTTTGACACAGTTAAATTTTAGTGGTTATTTTGCAAAAAAATACATTGAAATGAAAGCGGGAAGCCAATACAATGAAGTTTCCTATTGCAATATAGAAAAAAAACCTGAGGCTGCTGAATTAGGATGTACTATACAAATTTTAACATCGACAACAACTCCAGGCTATCATAAAATTAGATACTGTTCCTTTAAGGATTTTTATGGATTGGGTGGAGATAACGGTAACGAACCTATTCGAATTGGTCTGGGAGCAGAATCCCTAAATGTTTCTAGAACTGTTGTAGAAAACTGCTATTTTAATAATACTGGATTGGGAGATAGTGAAAGCGTGTCTGTGAAATGCCAAGAAAATGTAATTCGTTTTTGCACCTTTACAAATCAGCAAAATGCGATGTTAGTTTTTAGAAATGGCGATAATAATGTTGCCTATAGTAATTTCTTTATTAATGCAGGTGGTATTAGAGTAAAAGAATCCAATAATATCTATGTTTACAATAATTATTTTGAAAATTGCGGAGATGGAATCCAAAGCGCCCCTGTTAAATATTTATACGACGAAAAGTCGATAAAGAATCACTTGAATAATCTGAATTTTATTCACAATACTTTTGTTGGAGGCACATCCATTGAACTAGGAAAACTTATTACCCTTAATAATGGCGGTATAATTGTTACAACTTTTACAAATAATACTTGGGCCAATAATATTTTTATGAATACCAAGGCGAGAATATTTTCTGAAATGGTAACAGGTAATTCCTTTGCAGGTAATATCTATAATGGAACTTTAGGAATTTCTATTCTTCCAGTAATGACAAATGCCGATCCTCTTTTGGTTACAAATGCGGATGCTTATCAAGGCTTGTCTGCATCAAGTCCCGCGATAAATGCAGCCAGTTCTGAATATCCTCCAATTTTAGATATTGCCAACCTAAATGACGACCCTGGTTTATTATTTGATATAAGTGGGCAAGCACGTCCCTCAACTGTGACTTCGAAAGATGTGGGTTGCGATGAATACACAACGGGAGCAAAAACGAATCATCCATTGTCCTTATCAGAAGTTGGTCCTTCTTATTTAGGAGGCCCGTCACTTTCAGTCAATTCAAAAGAAATGATAGATTCCCACAATGGGATAATGATTTTTCCAAGTCTAGCAAAAAAAGAAATTACAATATCAACTTCTGCAGCAATCGGTAATGTATTGTCAGTTTCTTTTTATAATTCAATTGGACAGAAAGTAAAAATGGATACTGATTTTCAAAATCAAGGCGGCTCTCAGCAGTATGATGTTTCGGATTTGAATAATGGGATCTACTTTGTAAAAGTGACTTCAAAAGAATTTTCTAAAACGATGAAACTTATCATACAAAAATAAAGGATTAGCAACGTTAATTGCAACTTTTAAATGGTTTATTTGTAGTTATGTGGACTTTTTCTCCTGTGAATAGTACTTCTGGAAGCGAAACAAGTTGTAATTTTATTCTGTAATAGTATAAAGTTTTACACTTTAAACCAAATTCAGTAACAGTAGTCCGATTCTAATTCAAACAATAAAAAAATGAATAAAAAAAACATTGTTTTTCAGTATTTAATTCTTGCCATTGCAGTCGCAATTTCGGTACCAATAGCAGCACAGCAAAAATCAAAACCCAATATTTTATTTATTGCAGTCGATGATTTAAAACCAATTTTAGGTTGTTATGGCAATACTTTAATAAAAACACCCAACATTGATCGATTGGCAAAAATGGCAACGGTTTTCAACAGTAACTATTGCCAACAAGCCGTTTGCGGACCAACACGAGCCAGTATAATGACCGGAAAACGTCCAGATAATACAGGCGTTTGGGATTTAAAAACCAGAATGCGCGATGTAAATCCCGATATTTTGAGCTTGCCACAACATTTAATTACACAAGGATACTCCACGCAAGGCGTTGGAAAAGTCTATGATACTCGTTGCGTGGATGACGCTATGGATGCACCTTCGTGGAGTGTTCCGTATTATAATTACTTCAAAACAGAAGATCGGTTTTATCCCAAAGATTTAGGAGCGCCGCTTTCAGGACAATACCAATCGCCAGAATCTAAAAAATTGGCTGAGAAATTTAGACTTGAAGCGGAAGCAAAGGGAATGTCTAAAAAAGAAATTTCAGATTACGTTTCTAAATCTGTGAAACCAGCTGTTGAATGTGTGGATGTTCCTGACAATGCTTATAATGATGGTGCGAATGCTCTAAGAGCCATTGAAATTTTAGAAAAACTAAAATCAGAAACACAACCTTTCTTTTTTGCAGTGGGATTTTCTAAGCCACATTTACCTTTTGTTGCCCCAAAAAAATATTGGGATTTATACAAAAGAGAAGATATGCCCGTGGCTGCTTTTCAAGAACAACCCAAAAACTATGTCGATGTTGCTTTTCATAACTCTGGTGAAATAAGAGCGTATACTGATATTCCTGCCTTATTGTCCTTCACGGACCAAAAAGACTATGGTTTGACCTTACCTTTAGACAAACAAAAAGAATTAATTCACGGTTATTATGCTGCTATTTCCTTTATGGATGCTCAAGTGGGTAAGGTATTGGATAAATTAGATGCTTTAGGATTAACAAAAAATACGATAATCGTGCTTTGGGGAGATCACGGTTGGCATTTGGGCGACCATAATCTTTGGTGCAAACACACTAATTTTGAACAAGCAACTCGTACACCTTTAATTATTTCAGCGCCCGGAATGGCGGCAACTACATCAAATTCGCCATCAGAATTTGTGGATGTTTTCCCAACGATTTGCGACTTGGCTGGAGTAAAAATTCCAGATGTTGTTGATGGAAAAAGCCTTAAACCACTGATGGATAAAACAGCTCAATCCGTGAAAGAATTCTCTATTAGTCAATATCCCCGAAGTGGGACTAAAAGTGAAACGGAGCGTCAAGGCTATGCTTCTTCAAAAGTAATGGGCTATTCTTTGAGAGACAAAAGATACCGTTACACCATTTGGTTGGGAAATGATTTCAGAAGCACACAAGCCTTCGATGACAAATTAGTAGTGGGAATCGAATTGTATGATTACGATAAAGATCCTAATGAAACCGTGAACCTGGCTAACGATATCGCGTATCAATCTGTTGCTTCCGATTTAAAAGCGAAGATGTTGGACTTTTTTAAGTCACAACTAAAATAATTTAGAAATCTATTTGTACGTAACTGATAAAAAAAATGAGATTAATAAAAATCTATTTTTGGGCACTGTGTTTGGTTTTGTTCTGCATAAATACAAATAGTGTTTGTTCGCAAAATCAAGTTCAAAAACGGGCAAAAGTCATTTTTTCTGATGATTTTAAGACCGATAACAAACAATGGGCAGCTGAATTTGAACAAGCTGCTACTTCGTCGATGCAAATCACGGGCGGAAAATTAGACGTAATTGCAACTGCTGGCGGAACGGTTTGGTATAAAAATAAACTGAAAGGAAACATCATGATTACCTACAACGCCACAGTGGTTGATGCAGCTGGAAAAAATGACAGAGTTTCGGATATGAACACTTTTTGGATGGCAACGAATCCAACCTCAGAAAATATTAATAATCAAAGCGGAAAATTTGATTCCTACGATAATCTTCATTTGTATTATGCCGGAATAGGAGGTCACGATAATGAAACGACTCGCTTCCGAAAATATACTGGAAATGGGCAAAAAGCGGTTTTAAAAGAATATACAGACAAAGCACATTTATTAGAAGGGAATAAAAAATATGCCATAAAAATAATAGTCAATAGCGGACTCGTTCAATATTTTGTAAATGACAATTTGTTCTGGGAATACCAAGATGATGCGCCGTATAAGGAAGGCTATTTTGGTTTTCGAACCTACATGAGCCACCAAGTTTATGAGGATTTCAAAGTGTACCAATTGCCTGAAGCAAAGTTGCTGAGCAAAGCTGCTATTGCATTAGAAAACGATTATGTTCGAGTGATGAAAAATGCAACAGTGAAATCAGCTACTGATGTTGCTGTTTTTGGCAAGAGAATTGTAGTAGCCTTGGATGCATTAGACTATAAAAGTACCGCAGGAATAAAGACCTTAAATAGAGGCGAAGTCGCAGTTTTTAACCCTGAACAATCCTATTCTATACCAAAAGGAGACTATTTTGAAGTCGCTTTAAAACTAATACATCCCGAACCAAAAGGCCCAGACGAATGGCTTGAACCGCTTAAAAACAAAATTGTTTATGAAGACGAATTGTTTCGGGTTTTTGAAGAAAGGCTTGCTCCTGGCGATACTCGAGCACTTCATAGTCACTCGCAACGTATTGTGGTTCGGCTCAATAATGTACAACTGACAGATCCAAGATTTAAACCAAACGGAACGCCAGGAGAAGGAATGCAAGTTCCCAACACCGTAAAATTTGCAGAGCCAATGGTTCACGTAGTTAAAAACTTAAGCACAGATACGGCACTTTTTAATATTATTATTGAATTCAAAACACCTATTTACAACAATAAAAAATGAAAAATAAATTTATTCTAACAACCTGCATCGGACTTTTCTTTAGCTGTTTCGCCTTTTCTTCGAATAAAGTTAGCAAAGAAATTTTGGTTTCGAATGCAGTAGAACTCAATTCGGCTATTGCATCATCAAAACCTGGCGATGTAATTGTGATGAAAGACGGCATTTGGACGGATGTAATCATTGATTTTAAGTCTATTTCTAACGCAACCGAATCGATAACCTTACGTGCGCAAACCGCAGGAAAAGTAGTTTTAAATGGAGGTTCAAAACTCATTTTTTCAAAACCCAATTTAATTGTAGAAGGGCTGTTATTTAAAAAAGGAGTGATTACCAAAAAAGATGCTTCAGTGATCAGTTTTGAATCTGAAAATTGCAGACTAACCAATTCGGCTATTATTGATTATAATCCCGCTGATTTCAACACCGAATATTTTTGGGTACTTTTTAACGGCAGCCATAATAGAGTAGATCATTGCTATTTTACCGGAAAAAGCAACAAGCAACCTGTCATACAAAACGGGGAAGAAAACGCACGATACAATCAAGTAGATCGATGCTACATCAAGGACATTCCTTATGTTGCCAAAGCAAATGGACGAGAGATATTGCGAATATTTGGTTATGGGCACGCTGACCAAAGCGGAGATGATGGTGCCTATTTCACTGTAGAATACAATCTTTTTGATCACGCGCACGGCGAAGGAACTGAAATTGTTTCCTTAAAATCGAATCATAACATCGTTCGTTACAACACGGTAATCGCTTCAAAAGGCGGCCTTGTAGGACGAAGAGGGAAGTACAACACTTTCGAAGGCAATTTTATTTTTGGAAAAGGAGAAGCTGGAACCTCTGGAATTCGTGTGGCGGGTCCGTACCAGCGGGTTACCAATAATTATGTTTCAGATGTTACGGAAGATGGATTGCGATTGATTGCCGGTGAGTATTATGAGAAAAGTTTAACCGAAAATTTCGCAGCCAAGAAGAAAAACTTACCCAAATACCTTCAGGTGAAGGAATGTTATTTTGCTCACAATACCTTTGTCAATTGTGGCGAAAACGGCATAAACATCGGGTACAATTATAAAAATCAATGGCCAAGTTTGCAAATGGTGTTGTTCCCGGAAAACAATAAGTTTATCAACAATTTGGTGTACAACTGCGATGGAAATGCTGTAAATATTGAAATTTTAGACACCACTTCGCCTTTAAATACCTTTACATTTAAGCGTAATTTTTTTGATGGAAACTTGGTTTTTGGTTCACAACTTTGCAATGTTGCACTTCCTTCTGGTATTACCAAAGCGGATCCAAAATTAAAATTAGGAAGCGATGGATTGTACCGTTTAGTTTCTAAAAGTCCTGCTATAAATAATGGGGCGATTTCTGACGTAAAAGATGATGTTGCGGGTGTGGAAAGAGATAGCAAAAAAGATATCGGTGCCGAAGAGTACGAAGGTGTAAAACCAATACGCCATCCCTTAACGCCTGCTGAGGTAGGACCTGATTGGCTATCAAAAAAATAAAAAATTAGAATACTAATTGGATTTTAATGGTTAAACTATGAGAAGCACACCCTATTATAAAAGATTGTTTTTGGTATTGATGTGTTTGGGTGCTGAAATTGCCGTTTCACAGCCAAAGAAATCGACTACCAAAAAACCCAATGTAATTGTCATTCTTACGGACGATATGGGTTTTTCTGATATTGGTTGTTTTGGTTCCGAAATAAAAACACCCAATATCGATAAGTTGGCCTCAAACGGACTCCGATTCACTCATTTTTATAATACCGCACGTTGCAGTCCATCCCGCGCTTCATTAATGACGGGGCTTTATCCGCACCAGGCGGGTATGGGATTTCTTTCGAATTATAATTATGAGCAAGAAGGCTATGCTGATGATTTGAGTAAAAAAGCGGTTACTATGGCCGAAGTATTCAAACAGGCCGGTTATGCGACTTATATGTCTGGAAAATGGCATTTAAACAAAGAAAAATCAATTCCCAACGATACATCGAATTGGCCTTTGCAAAGAGGATTTGATCGTTTTTTTGGCATGTTGATTGGTTCAGGAAGTTTTTATGATCCAGGAACCCTTATGAGTGATAATACTTTTATTGCACCTGGAAAAGATTTTTATTTGACTCATGCCATTACGGATCATGCCGTGAAATTTATAAATGAAAACCCAAAAGACAAACCATTTTTCTTTTATATCGCTTATACAGCGGCACATTGGCCACTCCAAGCGCCTGAAAATGAAATTCAAAAGTACAAAGGGGTTTACGATAAAGGTTGGGATGAAACCAGAAAGAACCGTTTCNAAAAACTCCAAAAACTGGGAATCATAANCAANAAAGCCGTTTTGACAGCACGTGGAGTTGACATTCCGGAATGGAAAAATGAACCGATGCAAGATTGGCAACTGCGCCGAATGGAAGTATATGCCGCGATGATTGACATTATGGATCAAGGTATTGGAAAAATTATTTCAACACTAGAAAAAAAGGGAGAACTAGAAAATACGGTTATTTTTTATATGCACGATAACGGAGGTTGTGCCGAGACTTTAAACTCAAACGAAGCTGAAATTCCGCCTACCGACGAACAAAAAATAGGAAAACCTTTTGCCAAAGATTCTATATTTTTAGGAAAAATTCCAACCTATACTCGTGATGGAGAATTCATCAGAAGTGGGAAAGGAGTTATGCCAGGTCCAGCCAATACTTGGACAGCTTATGGCGAAGAATGGGCCAATGTGAGCAACACCCCATTTCGTTTGTATAAACATTTTGTTCACGAAGGCGGAATTGCTACACCACTTATTATACATTGGCCAGAAGGCATTAAAGCCAAAGGCAAATTACGTTCACAATCCGGACATCTTATCGATATTATGGCGACTTGCGTCGAAATTGCGGGACTTCAATATCCTACAAATTTTAATGGAAACGCAATTAATCCTCTGGAGGGCAAAAGTCTTGTTCCGGCATTTACCAATAAACCCCTCAATCGAGAATTTATATTTTGGGAACACGAAGGAAACCGCGCTCTCCGGATGGCAAACTGGAAACTGGTAGCCAAAACACAAAAACAGAGAAAATTCATCGCAGCCGATGAAAACGCCTGGGAATTATATGATATGGAAAAAGATCCATCAGAAATAAATAACCTGGCCTTGAAATATCCGGATAAAGTAAAAACAATGGCCGCGATTTGGGAAAAAGAAGCACAAAGAACATTAGCAAAACCTTGGCCTTGGGGTTCAAGTAAATAAATACAAATAAACTCCATAAAAATTGCAAACTAAAGCAAAATATAAAATTTCAAAATGACACATAAAACCAAATACATCGCGTTAGTTGTTACACTATTAAGTTTAAATCTTGTTGCAGCACAAGATGTAAAAGATACTCCAACTGATTTTCCGAAAACTTTGGTGCTAAAAGGCGAAGTATTAGATCGAAATTACCGTTTGATTAAAGCGAATGATACGAACAAAACAGCAGCGTTAAAAAGCATATTAAACAAAGCAGATAAAATACTAAAGGAAGGAAAACTGTATTCTGTGATGAATAAAAAACAACTGCCTCCCAGCGGTGACAAACACGATTATATGAGTACTGGACCGTATTGGTGGCCAGATCCATCTAAGCCCGACGGCTTGCCCTACATCCGTAAAGACGGCTTGCGCAATCCAACTTATTACGACATCAGTGATACGCAGGAAATAGACAGAATGAAAGATGATGTGGAAACATTGGCTTTGGCATACTATTTTACGAAAGAAAATAAATATGCAAAATTCGCTTCAAAATTAATCCAAACCTGGTTTTTAGATGCTGCAACACTTCAAAATCCTAACCTTAATTTTGGGCAGGGCATTCCGGGTATAAACACGGGTAGAGGCATTGGCATCATCGAAACTAGAGGGTTATTTCGGGTGATCGATGCCGTAATACTGTTGCAAGAATCTAAAAGTTGGTCGAAAGACAATCATCTTGCACTTCAAAAATGGTTTTCAAATTATTTGACCTGGCTCACCCAAAGTCCAATAGGAAAAGACGAAGCCGACGAACACAATAATCACGGAACCCATTACAGCGTTCAGGTCATTGCCTATGCCTTATTTACAGAACAGCCTGAAATTGTTGCATCGGAAATTGAAGTTTTCAAAAACCGAATGGAAAGTCAAATCAAATCGGATGGGAGTCAACCTTTTGAACTAGAACGAACAAAGTCATGGGATTATGTCAATATGAATCTGGACGGTTATTTTTTAGTAGCACAATTAGCTGAAAACAAGGGTGTCAATCTATGGCAATTCGATACGAAAGAAGGAAAAAACATCAAAAAATGTGTCGATTGGATGTTGCCCTATTTGCAAAATGAAAAAAAATGGGAATTTGAGCAAATTAAATCTTTTGGTTATGCAGAAACGATTCGCATTTTGAAAATTGCCTCCCAAAAATATTCTAATGCAGCCTACGATGCATTGGCAAAAAAGGTAGATGTAAAAACCTATCAATCGGATAACAACGAACTGACTTTTTAAAAAATAAATATTAATTCAATTAAATCAATACCAATGAAAAAAGCACTTTATCTAACGATTCTTTTCCTTTTTGCTATCCTCACTGGGGTTTCTGCCCAAAATAAAAAAGCGAAATCCAGTAGCACGAAGCCCAATATCATTTTTATACTTGCCGATGATTTGGGTATTGGTGACCTGAGTTGTTATGGTTCCGACAACAACAAAACACCCATCATTGATCAGTTGGCCAAAAGCGGCATGCAATTCAAAAATGGCTATACAGCACCATTGTGTGGACCATCCAGATCACGAATTTTAACCGGTCGTTATGCTTTTAGAACAGGAGCTGTAAACCAAGATCGGGTGGGAGAAATAAAACCTGAAAATGAAGTCATGATTCCAACAGTGCTAAAAGCAGCGGGATACACCAGCGCTATG
>JGI12421J11937_10000061_pt1 | contig 34437 bp, 30 predicted proteins | sample LakErihyJuly2011_2_FD_11937 | JGI IMG/M metagenome (IMG submission 11937)
GAGTAATCGCGATGAGGATGGTTTAATATTGCCTTAATAAAAAGGTTGTTTTGCTACTAGCAGGATTTGAACCTGCGAGTGCTATGCACGTGACAGCTTAAATGTCATGCCTTGGACCTGGCTCGGCCATAGTAGCAAAAGCTCATAAATCAGAGCAATATTAAGTGAAAAAATAAAATTAGTATTATCACATAATAGTTTTAATTATTATATGAATATACTAAAGATTTAATGTATATATGGGATATACTTGAGATAATAATATATATGATGTAATCCTTATATGTTTTTTTGTTTTTACAATCATATAAAAAATAGTTCTAATATATATATCAAAGGATGAACTATATTTTGCTAGGATTTATTGCGATTTCAAATATTATTACTTCATATGCATTTGTTAACTTTAACTATGGTAATGGCGATAGATTAACAATAGAAAAACGCAGCCTCTATAAACCTGTTAATAATATTCAATGCGCCGCGAATGCCGCGAATGCCGCGAATGCTAAGATTGATAGACGGGGCGTTATAAAACTCATCCCGCTAATTAGTATAATTAGTTTATCAAAGAAATCATATGGCGCTACATTGAAACCGCAAAAAATAGTTGTATTTGGTGCATCGGGATATACGGGTGGTGATACGATACGTGCGCTATTAGAAAAAAACATTAGTGTTGTAGCAGTTACGAGGAGAAAAGTGGAGATTGTTGATAGAGAACACGCAAAATTAAATACATTAGTTATAGATGATTTAGATAAAAAAGGCAGTATTACTAGTGTTGTAGCAGATGTTCTCAGTCCAAATACGCTGGTTGGTATTATGAAAGATGCGGAAGCAGTAATATTTTGTGCAGCGTCAAGACCTAAAGTGAAAATTACTGCTACACCTGGTGTTGATATCTCAAAAAAAACTATGAAATACGATACTGCCACAAATGTCGCCGAACCTAGTGATAATGTCGAAGATATTGGATTGGTAAATGTAGCAGAAGAGGCTATACGTTCCAATGTTAAACGCCTTATTATTGTATCTTCTATATGTGCAAAGTGTCAAAAGAATGACGAAACATCAGGTAATGGATATGGTGAGGCGATTGATAGAGGTTTTGCAAGCTGCGATGCGTGCTATAAGAAGCAAACAGGTGAGGAAAGAATTCGCATATTATACGAGAAAGCACCCAAGCATCTTAGTTATACTATCATTCGTCCGGGTATGCTATCGCCTGGCGAAAGAAGAGGAGTTTCGGAAATCGAGTTTAATCAAGGAATATCTAAAAGCGGTATTATATCTCGGTTAGACTTGGCAGATATATTGGTATCAGCTGCATCAACTGATAAAGGAGCAAAGAAAACTTTTGAAGTATACTACAAAGATACTGCGCAACCCGTTGATATGTATAAATCACTAAAAACGTGCAAGGAATTAGGGCATTCGATTAAAGAGTGCTTTTTTGGCGAAGGCTATAATGAAACGGAACCATTAACAATGGAAAGAATTATGAAAATGCCGCAAACAGGTTCAATCTTCATTTCAGGCACTGAAGTGTTAGGCAATAATTATACTGAGATGCTTGGTAAATTGCAAAAGGACGTATATGTCCCTTATGATATTAACGCGCTTAGCTCAAATGATATTATGTGATTAAATTTGTTAAATTTTTTATGCTATATTATAAAAATTGATATAGAAGCAATGAGGAGTTATGCACGTATGATAAGAGAACCTCGTGAAAGTATGACCGAAACACACAATAACTGCGCCGAAGATGCGCGCATCAGCGAACTAAAAGCCAATGGGATTATTTGGATTGAAAAGATATTGCTCAAAGACTTAACATGCACAAAGGCAGGTTCTATATCGCATTTGCTATATGGCGAGAAGCCTAGCGAACAATCCATAAATATAAAACTAGGGCGTTTTGGCGAGTTCATAGCGAAGGAACTAATAAAAAGCGATGAACGTTTTGATTTGCTTGATTGCGGTGTCCAGATGATAAATAATAAACTGAAGGATGTCGACTTGATATTTATGGATAAAATTAGAAAAATAATATATTATCGCGAATTGAAAGGAAATATTGAGTTGGATACCGAAAAAATACCAGCGACAATCGCCAAATGCAATGATATTACAACATTCCTCGCAAGTAAATATGGGGATTATAATATAAATTGCGCTATTCTAAACTGGAGCATATATGATAGGAGAGAATTAACTGCGGGACTTTCGAATATAAAAACATTCGAAAAAGCAGGTATGAAAATAGAACATATGGGCGATTTCTTTGCAATTGTTGGGACTACTTGGCATAAAGAGGACTATTACGCGTATTTCAGAATGATAGGCACTAAAATAATTACGCGGTTCTTAAAGTAGATGGCAATATGTATCACTATCGTCTGCTTAATAATTCTTAATAATTAAATGCTTGGTATTTATTTCGTCGCCAATGCGGTTATTATATAATTTAAATTTATATTTTTTATCATATTCGGCTACTATATAGCCACTATATAGTTCTTCTATGAATTTAGTCTTGCCGATTATCATTAGGCATTTTATTTTTGTTGTTTTGAATAGCGATGCTAACTTATGCTGCTCTTCTTTGCCAAATAGACAATACCCGTAATCGGTAAATTCGCTATCATATGGAGGGTCTAAGAACATAAAATTGGTTTCATCATTGTATTTTTCAAATATAACTTCGAACCTCTCATTGTATATTTCAGTCCTGTTTAATAATGTCTCATAATCTTTATTAAGTAATTCAGTATAATTAATAGTTTTATATCGACCAAAAGGGATATTGAATTTCTTATCCTTGTTGTATCTTAGCATACCTCGAAAGCAGGTTTTCCTCTGATAGTAAAATCGCTTGGCAATGTCTAGCGGGTCGTTCATTACCATTGTATCTCTTATATTGTAATAGGTTGCTTCGTCATTTGGCGAGTTCTCCATAAACTCATAGATGTCTTTTGCTTTCCCTTCGCCAATACATTTGTATAAGTCAATTAATTCTGAATGAACATCGCTGATGACCGCTTTGCTTGGGTTTAAATGAAAATAAACTGCTCCTCCGCCTATAAACGGCTCAATATAAATGTTATAATTGTCTGGGAAATACTTGTCGAATATCTTGATTTCATCTACCTTGCCACCGCTCCATTTGATTAGCGGCTTTAGCAGCAGATTTCTAGTATTCTCTGCACTTAATAATTCAATGAGTTCGCTCTTATTTTTTGATTTATAATTAGAAAACCCGCATTCTTCGCATTTAGTTAGAAGTTCCTTTCTAGATTTATTTGCGAGTTCCATTATGAATACTTTATATTATCATTTTATATATTTATATATATCAGTTTTTATAGTTGAAAAAATATAAATATTATATAGAAGTATAAATGTTTGGAAGAAGACGAACTACTATTCATAACGAAGGAATACCTGCACAAATAAATAATGGTAATACTCCATCGCGTCATTCTAACACTACCTATATTTAAAGAAGATGACAAAGTATCAGTTGTAAATGAAGCGATGGATAATTTGCAACCACGATTAGATAAAGGCGACCTCTTATTTAATAGAATGTTTCCTTATAGAGATGGAATGAATTGGAATAAAATAATTAACTTATATCCTTTTAAATTTGATATAGACGAGGATGCAAATGTTGTATTTGAGCGATTTAAAATATACAAAAGAGAACATCTATATCATTGAACATAAATATAACAATGTATATATACCATATAAAAATAAACCTTATTTATATAGTAAGTAATATCTACTGCAATCCAACTAATGACCTTCTATAAAATCCTTATCATAACCTTTATTACCTTATCAGTCAGTTATGATGTTTTAGCATTTACAAATACGATTAAAGCGATAAAACCATTGCATATTAGTAATTCCAATAAGGACGCAGAATTAGTAAAAATAAATCGCCGAGATATATATGGGATATTGAGTATCATACCTTCGCAATTCTTTCTATCTAAACGTGCTAATGCAATTAGTCCTAAAAAAGAGAAAACAATTGATGAATTGAGGGCTGACGCAATGAATATCATTGATATCATTGAAGTCCAAAAGAAAACTATTACGCTACCTTCATTGAATACCGACAAGGGCGATAGTGTTGAAGCGGATATAAAGACCTCAGATACTACCTTCAATGTTAATATGGAAACAAAAATAAAGATTGACGGGGTGCTAGGTAATATTATGAGTAATTTTAAGGAGAATGGCAATAATGATCCTGTAAAATCGGTTAGCAATCTGCAAAGATATTGCTCGGCTACTAATATCATCAAGAATAAAAATACAAGGGGATTAACTGCATCTTTTCAAGATGGTAAATATGCGCTATTGCTAGGTAAGTTTACTAGTTATGAAATTACCGAATATCAAAAGAATATAGATAATGATAGTGATGATAAAAACAATGTATATTATGATGTTGATATGAAGGTAAGCGCCCCTTATAAAACGATGCTTCAAAACAGCATTCAATTTACTGATATGTATTATCCTAAAAATAGAGATTACAATAATATCTGCTATGTAATATATCGATGGTCGCTTAAAAAATATGAAGATAGCAATTTATATTTAGAAGGCTGCTATCTTGTCCCGCCGCCGCCCAAAGTGTAATAGATGTGGTATTTTAATTTATTTTTTCATATTATTTTAGGATATATTTAACCTAAAAATACGTAAAATTTATATTAGTGGTTTATTATGAACTTAAGATTGATAAGATGCTCCGTAGTTTTATTAGGAATAAATCGCGCAAAATCAAAAATAAGTTTGCTGAATATACAACCGCTTATTGCATCAAAGTTGCTCTAAGCGAATGGAAAAAAACTAACTAATTTGCTATCTATATGTATATGTATATGTATATGTATATGTATATGTATTTTGTTATAATTATAATGGTTTTAGTTCAATTTAGGTTGTATTACAGGTTCTAGGTTCTTCAGAGGTATATCTACAGGTTTCCTTTCATCATCAAAGTTTTTCCCTCGCTCATTCTCTAGAAGTGTGAAAGTAGCACCTTTATAACTGCCTAGTATCAATGATGTAGTATATTCCTTATTATTTCTCAAATATTTAATAATAATTTTATCATTTGGCTTAAAATTTTTAAGTATTATATTTAGATTATCTGGATTATTTATAGGCATATTGTTAATAGCTATAATAATATCGCCTATGCTTATTACCTTCTTTGTTTTTTCATCTCTAGTAATACCTTGCAGACCTGCTGCATATGCTGGAGATTGCTTAGGAACATCTAAAATCAGAATTCCTTTAGCAATAATCGGGATACCACTTTTCTCTGACTCAACAATTGACGGGTTTCTTTCCATATATGAAATACCTAGAATGGCTTTTTGAACGTAGCCAGTATCAATAATGTCGCTTATAGATTTTAACGCGGATGATATGGGGATTGCAAAACCAATACCTGCTGATACTCCCATCCCAAGAGATGCTGTGTTAATACCTATGATTTCGCCATCGCTATTCAAAAGCGGACCTCCGCTATTACCTGGATTGATTGCAGCATCTGTTTGAATTATACCAAATATCTTTCTTCCCGTCGGTGCAGTTATTTCGCGGTTGATTGCAGAGATTATTCCCGTAGTAAATGTATGGTCTTGACCGAACGGATTACCTATAGCGAAAGCAAACTGCCCTATACGTGGTTTAACATCCTTATTATAGTTAATCACTTGCAGTTCGCTTTCAGGTGCATCTATTTTTAGAATAGCCAAATCAGTATCAGGATCGACCCCAGTTAATTTTGCAACATAAGTTCTTTTAACTCTATTTATATCAGTTATCGTAACTAATGCTTTGTCGACCTTGTTTATTACGTGAAAGTTAGTAATAATATGCCCTTTTTTATCCCAAATAAATCCAGTTCCTACGCCTTTTGGCAAATCCTCCTTATTCAGATTGTATTTATCTGCCATACTAGAGTATTCAGTGCTAATATAGCATACAGAAGATATTGATTTTTCAAAAATATTTGTCTGCTCCTCTTCAATATATTTTATGATATCTTTGGAACTTATTTTATTATCAATTACTGATTGCTCAGCATTTACCTTTTTACTATTTAGCGTATTCAAGGCTATGCTATAAAATATCATTTCACGCCTCTTAGTTATCAACGAATGCTTCAGGTTTGCTCCGTCCAGTTTCATATACATCGGCGTTTTATTAGGTATATAACAATACATAGATTGGATATATTGAATTATTACTAATCCACAAAGCAATGCGTTCTTGAGTTCTTTCATATGATATTTATATATTATATAGTTTTATATATTATATAGTTTTATATATTATATGAAAAAATGATTTCATTCATATAATACTTACTACTACTAATATAACTAATATAACTAATGACAGATATTATAAAAATGAGTAGATTGGAACTATTAGAGAAATGTAAAAGCATAGGTATTATAAATTGTTGTTCAAAAAATAAAAAGCAACTAATTGAACTTATTAAAACTAAAATGCAACTGCTCGAACATAATGCTCTTTTAGAGAATACAGAACAATCATATAATATCACACAATCAACCCCATTAAATGTGATTGACTTATTTTGCGGGTGCGGAGGTATGTCAAAAGGCTTAACTGATGCGGGACTAAATATAATAGCAGGTATAGATATTTGGGATAAGGCAGTAATAAGTTATAATAAGAATTTTGAACACAAAGCATACTGCGAAGACTTAACACAATTATCTCCTGAAAAGTTTAATGATTTATACAATAAGGATAATAAAACAATAGATGTTTTAGTTGGAGGACCACCTTGCCAAAGTTTTAGTATTGCAGGGAAACGTGATAAGGATGACCCGCGAAATGCCTTATTTATGGAATATGTAAAATATCTAGATTATTTTAATCCTAAAGCATTTATTATGGAAAATGTAATTGGAATGCTGTCAAAAAAAACTGCAAACGGCGAACAGGTAATTGATATTATAATGGAGCAACTAAATAAAAATTATAATTGTATAATAACAAAGTTATACGCTAGCGATTTTGAAGTTCCTCAGAATAGAAGGCGTGTAATAATTATAGGTGTTAGAAAAGATTTAGATATTTATCCAAAAGAGCCAGAACCTACAATAAAATCCGTAGATGAGAGAATACCTGTTAAAGCTATATTGCTAAATAAAGAGGACATTGATGCTAAATATTATTTAAGCGAAAAAGCATTGGCTGGAATAGCAAATAAAAGAGCAGTGAGCAAAGGGAAGGGTTTTGGGTTTGGTGCCCAAATGCTAGACTTAGACAAACCATCATATACAATCCCTGCAAGATATTGGAAGGATGGCTATGACGCTTTAGTTAAATATAATGAAAAAGAAATTAGAAGATTAACAATAATTGAACTAAAAAGAATACAAAGTTTCCCTGATAATTACGTGATAGAAGGGACAAAAAAAGACATTATAATGCAAATAGGTAATGCGGTTGCTTGTAAGTTGGCTTATTATCTTGGTAAATATTTAATCAATACACTTCGTTCTCTTCGTTCTCTTTGTTATCTTCGATAATCAAATTATTTTATTTTTCCATATATACAAAATACAAAAAATGAATACATATAATATATATTTATATTATTAGAAATAATGAATAAAAACAATGGATGTCCTGAGGGGAAAGTTATTAATCCTATATCAGGAAGATGCATAAATAAGGAGGCTCTTGATAAAATAAATAAAAAGAAGGAAAGAGATGACCAAAAAAGGTTATTGCTTAATGACCTATTGCCGAATAATAAGAAAATTATAGATAACCTTAAAATATTAGCAGACTATGAAAGAATAAATAATGAGCCATTCAAAGTGAAGGCTTATGAAAAAGTAATGGAAGCCATAGAATTGCTCGACAAAGATATAGAAACTTTAGAGGATATTAAAAGTATTAAAGGGGTTGGCAAAAAGATAGAGGACAAATTAATAGAGTTCCTGAATACAGGAAATATTACGGAGGCTGATAATGCTCAGAATGACCCTAGATATATTTTAGGGAACAAACTAAAAAGTATTTATGGAGTTGGTCCCGCAAAGATAAATGATTTAATGGCGAAAATTAAGGATTTTGACGAACTTAAAGAGCATCCCGAATTATTGAATGAGAAGCAGAAAATAGGCTTGAAATATTACGATGATATGAATTTAAGGATACCTATCACTGAAGGGAGAAAACATTTTAAAATAGTAGATAAAATATTGAAAAGTCTGGACAAAGACATTGAATTTGAATTTGTAGGCAGTTATAGAAGAAAGAACAAGGATATGGGGGATATTGATATATTGATTAAAAATAAGCAGGGGTTAGTTTTAAAAGACATTATAAAACAACTAGAAGGGTCAGGCTATATAATTGAAAAATTAGCATTAGGTAATAATAAATTTATGGGATTATGCAAGTTATCCCCTGAATTACCAGCGCGTCGCATAGACATATTAATAGCAGACCCTTCGCATTATTATTTTGCTCTCCTTTATTTCACAGGCTCTTATAGTTTTAACATCTATATGCGCAAGATAGCTTTGAAAAAAGGCTTATCATTATCTGAATATGGGTTCAAAGATATTTCTAATTCTAAAATTATCATTGACACTTCTGATATTATCCATAGCGAAGAAGACATCTTTAAATATTTAGAGATGACTTACGTAGAACCTAGTAAAAGATGAATATGATAAGGAAAACTACGATACCATATAAGGTTTATTTAAATAATATAATTAAATATCCTAATAATTTACTACCTATCCTGATGGCTACCATTACAATGTTTTCATACAAAAGTGATACTAAGATAATCCTATCGCACGTTTATGATTTGTTGGCAAAAGAGAACCAATATATAGATTGTGAATACCTTGAAATTGATAGAAAACATTATAGGGATTATAAAAAGGAGAACTCGGATTATATTTTTATTCATAGTTTTGTCCCTGAAAGTGGCAAATATGTTATTAAGGATAAGGACAATGATATTGAAATAGAAATTTGCGATTACATTTTAAACGACAAGGTTCAAGTATTCGGATTTAAAGAAGAATTCTTTCATATTAAAAAGGTAATTTTTAAAAGCGGCACAATGGGCAATATTACTTCTTTTATTGAAGATGCCATTAATAAAAAGTTTAAAGAGAAGAAGGAGAAGTTTGCCGAAGTTTCTGGAGATAAAATTATTAAAAAGAAGTGGACTGGGTATTGTTGGGCATATGATTCGTCTATTCCCAAAAGAAAATATGAGAACATCTTCTTGAAAGAAAACCATCTAGTTAAAATCAAGGAGCCTATTGCGAAATTTATAGCAAAGGAGACGTATAAAGCCTATAATAAGCACGGGATACCATATAAAATGAATATTATGCTTCACGGGGCTCCCGGTGTCGGTAAAACATCGCTTATTCATAGTATTGCATCCGAATGCGGCGCTAATTTATGCGTTCTTAATATCAATGCAGAACTCAAGGAAGAAGCAATGATTGAGGCGATTTCGCAAGTTAATGAAGATGATAAGAGGTCTATCCTCGTGCTCGAAGATATCGATTGTATTTTTGTGGACAGGAAAGTAAATGATAGTATGAAAAATAATATTACTATGAATGGTATATTGAATTGCTTGGACGGATTTAATAATCCCGAAGGGCTGATTGTTATTATGTCTACGAATTTTCCTGATAAATTAGATGACGCACTTATGAGGTCTGGGAGGATTGATTTAGATGTCGAATTGACTTACCTTGATAAATACCAAACACGTAATATGTTTTTATCATTCTTTAATAACGAAGAGCATTTTGAGCAGATGTGGGAAAATATCAAAAAGTATTCTATTGAACCCGCGACAATGATGCAGTTCCTATTTAATAACAGAGACACTGAAGATATTACTAGTAAGTTTGACGACCTTTATAAAATTATTGAGAAAAAGTTCTCATCAAATAAAAATGCTATTTATATGTAGTTATTATTTCATTGATATTTATATTATATATTATATATTATATATTATATATTATATTATTAAGATAAATTATAATGGGACAAAAAGCAAGTAAGCCCGTTGCTGAAGAAGTTGATAAGACTAAAGAACAGATAGAAGCAGATTATAATGTTTTTAAAAAAGCAGAGGAATTTCAATGTAGAGAGTATAAATATGATGCTGGTATTAACATAATTAATATGAAAATGCTTAATGTTTTTATGCTACTTTTTATATTATTTTGTATTGTAATATATATTTATTTGTTATTTAGGACTAGGAAAAAATATAAGTAAGTAAAACATATAAATACATATCTAGATATATATCTATATATACATACATACAGATACAATATAAGATGGACGAAGCAAATAAAATAGTCATCAGTATTGATATGCGTGAAACCAATGTATATAATGATATAATAGACAGAGACCTCGATAATTACAAGGATAATATCCAAATTATCTCTGCAAACTTATTGCTAGGAGATATCCATATAACATATAACAATAGCCTAACGCACATATTCGAAAGAAAGACTTTGGCAGATTTACAAGCATCTATTTTAGATGGCAGGTATAAAGAGCAGAAAGCCCGACTATTATCAAATACCTCTCAAAAATACATAACTTATATTATTGAGGGCGACAACATACTATCTTCTAACTGCTTTTCAAAATATAAATCAATGATACAAGGTGCCTATCTTCATACGATGTTTAGAGATAACATACGCATTCTATATACTAAAAATATTGTGGAGACTACTACATTAATCTTGTTAATATCTACAAAAATTCTTGATAAACCTGATAAGTTCCTATATGAAGAATATACGGCTGATAAATGCTATACGGATTTTGTAAAACTGAAAAAGAAGAAAATAGATAACATAGATTTAAAGACGTGTTTTATAATGCAGTTATCTCAGATACCTATGATATCCAATGTAATCGCTAAAAATATTTATGCGAAATATAAGTCGATGGGAAACCTTGTTAAATCGCTTGCGCCTTTTGAAAGTGCTGAGCAGAAAATCAAGGAACTTTGTAAATTAGATGGTGTAGGAAAAGAAAAGGCTGCTAGTATTGTGAAGTATCTTTTCACTGATACTGAAGAAGAAACAGAAAATTAATTTCTTTTTTTTATATATAAGATTAAAAAATAAATATTATTAAAAATAAATGAAGAATGAATGTATTGATAAAATAAATAAGGAAGCAACTCTAGAGGATATTATTATAAAGTATGTGAAAGAGAAAGATGAATATGACGAAGAGCCATTCTATATTGTCGATTTAGACAAAGTCGCAGAGCAGTATAATAAGTGGGTCGAATATTTACCTAATATACAACCATTTTTTGCAGTTAAGTCAAATCCCGACAATATAATAATTAATATGCTGGCAAGACTAGGATGCAATTTTGATTGTGCTTCTAAGAATGAATTGAGGAATGCTTTAAGTATCACGAATAACCCTGACAGAATAATATTTGCTAACCCGTGCAAAGTGTCGTCGCATATAATATTCGCTCGTGAAAATAACATTAGCAGGATGACTTTCGATTGCTTAGAAGAATTAGAGAAAATACATACTATATATCCAGATGCCCAAATAATACTAAGAATATGCGTAGATGATACAAATAGCAAATGTAAATTTAATTCTAAATTTGGCTGCCCTCTATATAATATTCCAAGTATATTTGAGCGTATAAAGAGTTTGCAAATGAATTTAGTGGGCTTTAGTTTTCACGTTGGAAGTGGTTGCAGCGACCCCCGTAGTTATTATAATGCTATTAAAGATTGCGCGGTAAGTTATAAGTTATCAAAGGATTACGGGTTTAATATTAGTATAATAGATATTGGCGGGGGGTTTCCGGGTGTTGATAAGAATATCAGATTTGCTGAAATATGCGAGAATATAAATGAAGCGATTGCTGACTTTTTCGCATATGAAACTGCTAATAATACTATTAAATTCATTGCTGAACCCGGACGATATTTTACGGAAGCAACACATACGCTAGTAATCAACGTGATAGCTAAGAAAAAAGAAGATAATGTTATTAAATATTATTTGAATGATGGCGTATATGGGTCTTTCAATTGTATTAATTATGACCACCAAACGCCTGAATTAATCCCATTATTACCTCGCGATGCCAAAAAATACAATACAACATTCTTCGGACCCACTTGCGATAGCTTAGATTGCATATACAAAGAAATACTATATCAAGAACTTAATATAGGTGATTGGCTATATGTTCGCAATTTTGGGTCATACACAATAGCACCAAGCACATCCTTCAATGGTTTTGAAGTAAATAATAAAAAATATATACATACAACACTAACTATTTAATATTATATTTTTTCTTACTAAATAATGATAAATTCGGGGTATTTCGCATCAACGTTTTTAAGTTCTTCCTGCGAAATTGTTTGTGGGTCTACAAGAACTAAGAAATATAATGTAGATTTATCTTTTGTATCTTTATAGCAGGGCCAAACTCTTCTAGGCGCAGGTTTTTTGTGCGCATCAACGTGCTTAAGACCAGCAGTTGTATCTACCGCTTTAATAGCATCACATAATTTTAAGACATTCTGATTTGTAGTTATAGTAGCAATAATAAATCCTTCCTTATTTTTAGAAAATGTGTGATTATAAGGATGTTTATACAATTCTAATAAAACACATCGCATAGTTTCCTCTGATTTATAAATCCTATATAATTTTTCATCAGTTTTATCTTCAACAACTGGTAAATCTACAGGTTCTAAATTAGGAATATTCTTTGCAGTAAGCATAGTTGTTTTTGCGTTTATTTTCCCCTTTTTCTTCGTGAAGCCAGCTGACTGGTAATCATTTACGCCATATGGGTCATTGTATGTTTTTTCATATTCTTCTATTGCTTTTATTGAAGTCCTATGAGGACCCGTTTTATGCCCGTCTTCAATAACATCGCGCCAATATCCAGACATACGTCCTGTAAGACCTTGTATTTGGACGTTATTATCTATGGTCTTTGTAAAAAGTTCGTGTGTCGCACCAATGCGAAGTTTCCAGCGATTAGGGATAAGGTTAGCCCTGCGAAAGAGCCCCTTAATACCGATGACAATATGCTGCTTTAGAGGTTCCTTAAAGAAACTACTTATTTCTTCTGGCGAAAGACGATCTTTGGATGTGTGGTTTTTGAATAAAACCCCTTTGCGAATACACGCATCCTGAACCATATCAGCATTACCTTTGCCCTTATTGCCTTTTACACGAACAATATGAACTCTGTAATCTTCGCCGTAATTCTCAATAATATCTTCACTAACCCATTTATCAGCACCTTCCTTCTTACTAAGGTCATAGTATTCCTTGACAATACCCATATCCAAGAAATCCTTGTGTCCTATGTAAGAAGAGGGAATAGTCATCTTGTAGAGTTCGTGAAGGTCGCCCCACCTATATAGGTCATAAAGTTCCTTAATCATCGTTGCGCTGATGAATACAAAACGATTGTTATTCTCCTTCATATGCTTTGCATCCAATATACCAGCGTCCTTGAGAATAGTATGAAGAACTTGTTTTTCGCCATCTCCAGTGTCAATCTCATCAATAATAATGAGGCTGTCCCTAATATTGCTATGAAGACCTGCGTTTTTAAGTTGTCCATGATGTTTGATTTTATCCTTAAAACAACCTGGTGCTTTGCAAATCATATCTTTCTCCCAACCAGCATTACTCATACCAGTAAGAATTCTAACATTCTTTGGATTTACTACAAACTCATCGTCATTATGAGTTGTTAGAAGTTTTGCAATCTCAATCATAAGACCATCTGCACCAACCTTTGTCTTCTTTTGAATGCTGATAACACGGCAATTTTTGCTATAGAACATATTTACAATATTGTATGCATCTTCCATTTGATTGGGGTAGATGTATTCAGATGTTGCAGTATCATCTCCCTCTTTGAATAATCTGTAATTTGTTGCTATTGCTGACTTGTATGACTGCAACACATCTTCACGTCTTGCTGATATTACTTCACTATCTTCAATCTGGCGAGACATACTAATATAGATGTCTTATAGATTTCAGGTATATGTTCAGGTCTTGTTCACAGGTATTTGATATCTTCAATATCAGGCGGTATACTCAAGGTTCTTAGTAATAATAAAAAAATAACTTATCAATTTTTAATATATTTTTGATATTTTAGAACATATTTATTCTACACAATATATACCATTCATATATCACAACTCATACACCTAAATCAATTTAGTAATTTCCTCTATCATATCTTCTAATTTTGGCTCTACAAGTTCGCTATAATTTATTTTAAGTGTTGCATCTCCATAATTTTGAGGTTGTAATCCATTAACTTTAACAGGATATGCCCAATGCGATGTTGTTCTTTTGTCCGCAAAGTATTTCTGTCTCTTTTCAAGCATCTTCTTAGTTAAATTAATACGTGGTAAATAACTAACATATTGAACTATTCGCTCTTCATTGTTATTACCATATTGATTTTGGTGAAATGTTCTGGAATCCCATAATACCAAAGAACCTGCTTTAATATTTAACACCTTCTTTTTATCACTAATCTTATCTAGATATTGCTGCTCTATAAGAAGCCAATCTTTTGTTGATGTTAAATTATATTCTTTTGCATATTCTTCGTGTAGTTTATGGCTACCTTCATATACTACAAGAGTTCTATCAGAATTCGACGTTAAAGCCACAAATCCCTGAATACATTTTAAACCCTTTTTTGTAGGTGCTTGGTCTGTATGCGTCCACGTCTTATCCTTCTTTTTACAATTTGCAGGTATATAGCAACACCCATCATAACTAACAACTACGTCTTCCGTATCCCAAATATTTTTGAAAACATTACTTACATTTGGACGTGTTCTAATATACCACGCGTGCCTTTGATGCCCAACTTCGTGAAACTTAATAATCCCGTGAGGACTTATTTTGCTATGCACACCTTCGATTTGCGGATGCGAAGCAAACCATTCCCTAAAATATTCAATTGATGTTGCTACTTCTTCAGCCGTCAGAATATTTTTGATTACACAATAACCTTTCTCAGCGAGTTCCGCTTGCACTGCTTGCACTTCTTGCGATGCAGAAGACATTTGTATAATTGTCTGTGGTATAATTATTAAAAGCGTTGCATCAATTTTTATCAATTATCATAAAAAATATTACAAATTTATATTGGTTCCCTTTATCTTTTCAGTTTGTATAATATAAAAAAATTGATAATCTATATAAATATATTTATATAGATATATAAAATGGATTATTTTACAAAAACGCGTGAAGAATTAATAACGATTTGTAAGGAAAATAATATTAAGGGATATAGTAGTAAAAAGAAAGATGATATCATTAAATTGTTATCAACAATTTCAGATGATACAGATGATACAGAAGATACTGAAGAGAAAGAAGATAATCACACAAGAACAAACCATAAATTTACATTTATAGATTTATTTTGCGGAATAGGCGGGTTTCATCAAGCATTAAAAAATATAGATGGTGAATGTGTATTTGCTTGCGATATTGATGATAATTGTAGAATAATTTATGAGAAAAATTATGGAATTAAACCAAAGAGCGATATTACAAAAATTAAAATAGATGAGATACCATATTTTGATGTATTGTGTGGAGGATTTCCTTGCCAACCTTTTAGTAAGGCTGGATTTCAAAAGGGCTTTGACGATGATAGAGGTAATCTATTCTTTAATGTATGCAATATAATAAAAACACATATGCCGAAATATTTATTATTAGAAAATGTTAGAAATTTAGCGACGCACGACGAAGGTAATACGTGGAAAGTAATATATGAAAGCATTGATACGCTTGGGTATTATACTTACGAGATGCCTGTAATTTTAAATACATTACATTTTAATATTCCTCAAAATCGCGAGCGTGTTATCATAATGTGTAAAAGGAAGGACTTAGGAGAATTACAAACATTACCAATCATTCCAAAAAATCCCAAACATAATTTAACAAGATATATTAAAGATTTCTTGTGTGATAAGAAAGATACTGAAAAATATTTAATAAATGGAAAAATGAAAGATATCGAAATTATATGGGATATATTTATTAAATTATTGATTGAAAATAAAATAGATATTCCAAAATTTCCAATATGGACTGATTGGTGGGATAATATATATGAAGATGATGATACATTTTATATCAAATATAAGTCGTGGATAGATAAAAATCGTGACTTCTATAATAATAATAAGGCAATCTTAGAAGATTGGTTAATTACTTCAAGAACAAATAAAAATTGGTTTGGTTCAGTAAGAAAATTTGAGTGGCAAGCAGGTAATTTATTAGATAATGATAGTATGAATAATGTTTTATGGAGTGCAAGAGGTTCGGGTATTCGAGTAAAGAGATGTGATTATATACCAACTTTAGTTGCGATGGCTATGATACCCGTATATGGGCCAGAAAGTCGTAAATTGTCGCCTAGAGAATTATTAAGATTACAATCATTTCCCGATACATTCCAATACAATGAGAAAAATATATATAAACAGGTAGGGAATTCAGTTAATGTAAGAATGATAGAACGTTGTGCAAGATTTTTAATAGATAATGAAGAGTTATTATGAAAACGCATTCAATATATTAAATTTTAGATCTTTGTTTGGAGTTGGCAAATCTATACATAATTTTTGAGAAATACTGCGTTTTAGCATTATATATACAAACTGATGGTCTATAAGGGTGTTTGTTTTATTATTACAAGATAATTCAATGAAATATTTACAAAATTGCTTATCAATTAAATATATACCTGATGGGATTACGTCATTATATGTTATTTTTTTATTTGATTTAGTTTTGACCAAGTTTTTAACCCACCATACCCCTGTTTTTAGATTTATAATTAAGATGTTGCTACTAAAATGCTCTCTCGTTGTTTTTGTTTCATTTTTAGACCAGTCCAAAGCAATTGAAGATTTGCCGTTAATCTTTTTTTGCGATAGAGGAACTCCGCATATTTTCATATCACTTTCTCCATCGTGATAATCGCTATATAAGGATAATTTTGTTTCAAATAACTTGCATAAAAGCATATCAATTAGTGTTCCGCCAGATAACCCAGCACCATCACCTTTGCAATGTTTTGTGATTGAATGGCATTTATTAGATAAATCCTGCAAATCTTCCTTACTTAAAGAGTTGCTTAAATAATTATGTATTATTCTTAGTTCTTTTGTATTTGTTCTTCTTCTCCACCATTTTTGCAATAATATAGCAGAGCTTTGTTGCAGTAGCATCTTTATTTTATTTTCAACTAATTTTCCAATTTCTTTGTCTCCCGTGTTAATGCTCATCGTTTCTTAGTTTTCTAATAAAAACTAAGACTATCAATTATTATTATAAATTATAAAAATAGTATATATTTAGATATCTAATTTACCTTGCGTTTTCCTTGTCTTTTTTCCACCTACAAGAGTTCCTGTAGTAATTTTAGGAGACCCTCTAGAAGACCCCTTCTTATATTTACTAATTAAGTTGTCTATATATTCTTCGGCTTCGACATTTAAACTATAATCTAACCCATATGGCATTGCAGAAATCAAACATTCATAAGCGCTATGGTCAGGGCACATAGTGCACCACGCTATTCCTACAAGTGTGCTTAATTCTAAGTCATACCTTTTGAATAATAAACACGTTTGTATTATCATATCTATAGAACCAGCGGGTCCGCTAATTAAATTATTATTGTATTTTTCAGCAATTGGCACTAGAAAATGTTTTTTATTAATTACCCAACTCATTTGCCCCGTCACCCATTGAACGTGCGTATCACTATCTCTTATTTGCATAAACTCCTTTTCACGTGTGCTTAATTCAGGTTTAATATCACTTATTAATACTTTGTATTTTTCTTGTTCATCTTGAGGACGACTTCTTCTCAAGTTTCCAGCACAACCAAAAGGAAACCCTACAACACGAGATAATAGCAAGACACCTGTTTCAGGAGCAATAACAACATTGCATAAGGCACACGCATCTTTAGTGGTAGTAGGTTTTATAATATCAAACAACACGGCATCATCTTTAGTTCCTATTAATCTTTTTAATTTATTCTTAATAACTCTCAATCTATCGTGATTGATATAAGGGAACCTTGTTTTTGCATCCTTCATACATATTAAATTAATGATAATATAGCAATTATTTATAAACATAGCAATCGCAGTTGTTTTTTCCCTAATATTCCCGTTGTTGATTACATCAATAACATCCTTTTTGCTTACCTGCCCTGCTTCTTTTATATTATTACGATGCAACATTTCTGCGATTTTTTCATCATCATTCCCTAAATCACTTAACAATCTATAAATATCACCAAGTATTAATGAAGCATAATTATGCATTTCTTGAATTTCATAAATCTTTTCGTAAATCCTTCTTTCCTTCCCCGTTTCCTTTTCCATCTATATAATATATATCTAATAAAAATAAAAAAATGATTATCAGTTATATTATATAAATCACATACAGATGTCTATATCAAACTTGATATCTAACGAGGAAAAAATATCAAGAGTTGGTAAGAAATGGGTAGATGAAGAAGATGCTATATTGATTGAAGAAATTACTAATAGAATACCATTAGAAGATATAGCATTAGAACATAAAAGAACTATTGTAGGTATTAAATCACGCATTATATCTAAAATTATGTATCCTAAATACAAGAATGACAATGTTAGTATGGATGATTTATCAATTGAATATAATATTGAAAAAGAATTGGTAGAAAAATATATAAATAAACTCGAGGAGAAGGAAAAAAGTCCAAAGAAGGAAGCAAACAATGCAAACAATGCAAACAATGCAAACAATGCAAACAATGCAAACAATGCAAACAATGCAAACAAGGTAAACAAGGTAAATAATGTTGGTGATAATAAAACAGAAGAGAATGAAAAAAGTCTAATAATAATGCACGGAAAAAAATGGGATAAAGAACAAGATATGCAATTACTCGATTTATATTCTGAAGGATATGATATTGATATAATGGCAAATAAATTTAATCGAACAAAATCATCAATAAAACTTAGGTTATCGCATTTATGTTTTAATTATTTCAAAGATGATATGATTAAAATTAAGGATGATGTTATTTGCAAATATCATAATATATCTCTAATAAAATAAAAAATATATACACATACCCACTCATTTAACTATCCTACTATCACATAAATATGAACTTGCTATTGAGAATTATTATTTCATAGTATTTACGGATATTACCAATATCTTTAAGTCTCCCCGTGTCTTGGGTATTCATTATTTTACCCATTATATTATCAATGTTATCTTCGGTATATATCTGTCTCTTTTTAACAAATTCATTGTATAGGTGATGCGCTCTATTATATTCGTCTTTTAGGTTTTTATAATTTAATGTTATGTAATATATATTATTGGGGTTATAAGCAATTATCTTTTTTATTAATGATATTATTTCGTTATCCTTATCCCTACAATCCTCATTAGTCTCTTCCCATATCTTTCTATTTTTATCATTCTTAATAAAGGCATTTGATACAATCTTATTTGTCTTGATTTTCTTAGTAATCTTAATGGTCGCTTCCAAATTTAGAGGCAGCGTATTATCTATAATATTGTTATCCTTATCATCTACCTTGCTAGATACAGCCACATTAGTCGCATTAGCCGCTTTCGCTACTTTTGCTACCTTAGGAGTATCCTTAGGAGTATCCTTAGGAGTATCCTTGATTGCCTTTTTGCTACTTTTCCTGACTTTAGGCACTTTAGGTTCAGTTAGCATATTGATGAACTTGTCGAATAATAACTCTTTCACCATCATTAGTTTCAGGTTATTTATTCTGTTTTTCCTTCGTATATCATTCTGATACAATGGTTTTTCTAATAAAGCCTTTTCTACATCATCCCAATATTCATCGCATTTATCATAGCCTGGCAGTTGGTCTAAACACAATGCATAGAGTTGCAATACAGGTTTCATAATTTGATTAGTAATATAATGTAAATAATCAGGTATCAAACTATTCTGCACAATATAATCAGGATGTTCTATGCGGTCTCCTTGCAATGATGTAGTTTTCGCATTAGCGCTACTGCTGCTACCGCTGCTACTGCCGTTATCTCCAGCAGTTTTAATATATACAAAGGGAATACGCTCATTCACAACAGGGCGATTNCCCGGATCCCTTGCGCCTATTCTATCNGCCAACACNTTATGAGCAATTTTTGANGGGTCTTTATAGGTTGCCCTTAAACTTTTGGTTATCACAAGCTCTTTAATAGATGTTTTGCCATCTACAAGATTACTCAGTTCATCTTGTAAAAATTCGATAGAGCCGTCCAAATCTTGCTTCTCCAATATGATATTTATTACACCGCCGTATATTTTCTTGACTATCTGAGCATTGTCTCGGCGTTTCAATACAATACCCATAGACTTCTGCTTATATTTTGTGGTATCCATTTCATACAAATTGCCTACATATCGCTTCTTGCTAAATAGAATAAACGGATATAGGCATTTCTCATAGTTCAGTTTTTGCGGACTAGGCATAATATCAGGAACATTTATATGTTTCTCAACGTCCTTTCCGATATCAATGGCGAACTGCAAAGCATCTTTACCAAATACCTCGTTTCCCTCTTTATCCGTCAAAGGGAACTTGCAAAATATCGAGTCTGTGTCCCCGTATATAACCTCAGCACCATAGTTTCTCTCAACATAATCTTTCGCAAGCATAATCATATTTCTTCCTGTTGCAGTGGTGCACGCAGCAATCTCCTTCAAATAGATAGAAGATGTTCTCGCGCCTATCTGTCCATATAGCGAATTCGCAGTAACCTTATAAGCTACTTGCAGCGCATCCAATACGTCCTGTTCGAATATATTATAGGTATCTTTGATATCCTGTATATTATCTTTGGATACTAATATATTACTTTTAGCATCTATATTATATACTTCGTATTGTTCGCCTTTATCCACGCAAATACCCGAATATACTTTTCCATCAATCGCAGTAATCGTTTTGTATTCTATCTTTTTCCGCGTATTCTTTCGCTGCTTTAGCAACATATCTAAGACATCTGCAATAATACCTTTGCGCCCGTCTTTGTATTGGACAAATACGCAATCCTTCTCTCCAGTCTTCTTTTTCTTATCCCCGACACCTTCATATAAATCATAGGATATCGTTTTATACTCTATGTTAGGGTCTTCGACGCGATATTTTTCATCCATCAAGTAGCAATCGTGAGAAAGATTGCATGAAATCATCGATGAAGGATATAGAGAGCCGTAATCAAATACTACAATCGGCTCGTTCAAATATATCCCTTCCTTTGGCTCTAATACAACTGCGCCTTCGTATCCGTTGTCCAGTTCCTCCATATTTTCGCGATAAGATTTAATCGTTGGTATAAGATATTCCCTGTCCATACATTCTTTGGCAATTAAAGAGAATATCTTGATACCTTGACCTCTGCGAAATAGGAAATTGAGAGGAACGAGGCATACGTTGCCCATACCAATATTATTTTCAAGTATCTTTAGTTTATGTATCAGCCGATTAACAAGGCAACAATCTTGAATACAATATTTGGCAATAACACATCTATCCTCGCTATTCCCTTTGAATTTATCGAATATCTCTTGAGGTTTCAAGTCATTCTTATTGTCGCCAAGAAATATTGATGCAACATTGTCTAACTTATAGCTATCTAATTTCTGGTCTCTTTGCATAACTTTGAGCAAATCTATCAATACAGACCCGTCAATGTCAATATATCTTAATATATTATCACCTAGAGCCGACGAAGATAGCTTTAATTCTACGAGGGATGACTTGCGTGTTATCAGTCTCCCAAAGCCCACTGAAAATTCTTCGAGAATATTTAACTCGGTTGCTCTCTGCCAAATATATTCCATATCAAACCCAAATATATTATAGCCAGTTATAATATCCGAATTAAGGTTATTCATAAGTTCCTTCCATTTAATGAGGACTTCCTTCTCAGTATCATAATATTCTACGTCGCATCCGTCAATCTTATCGCAACTATTTAAGGTTATTATGTTTTTATAAACGATATTATCAGACCCATAGATATGGCAGGTAGTGCCTATCTGAATTATCTTGTCCCCCTCAAGAGGCACCAAGTTATTCGTCAAAATATCTGTTAGTTTCAATTCCTGAGCATTCAACTCGCGAATAGTCATTTTATTTCCCTTAATGTCTTCGTCGTCTTCGCCATCGTCGCCGTCATCTCCGTCTTCTGCATCATCGCAGTCATCTCCGCTACCGCCGCCACCGCCGTCATTTTTCCCAGTAGCCGAAGATTTCTTGATGGATGCAGCGATTACATTTAATATATCAAGTATTTCAGGAATATGTTGCTGTATTCTTTGAGAAATAGATGATATATAATTATGCGCCAGTTTATTTTTAGCATATACTTTGTTAATCTTAACGTCCTTTGTGCTATCTATAATAAAATCTTCAAAATATATAGTTTGCAACCAGCCTATAATAGTATCCGCATCATATTTATAGCCTAGCTTAGCGACTATTGCGAGGTCTTGAGCGACCTTACTATAATTTTTCTTGGCTACTGGGAAATCGCCGTGACTACTAGAACATTCTATATCAAAAGATGTTATCAGCAAAGGGGCTATCTTATTCACTTGGATAGGCATAATATTATTATAGTCGGTTATAATATTAAAGTCGCACCTGCTATTATCTTCGTCCATATCATAGGTTCCCTTTTCTATTCTAACCCAATCGCAAGGTTTGATATTTTGCGTATGAATATATTTTAAGAAAGGGTCTATGTTCGTTTCATAAAGTTTGAAATCATTCTTCTCAAGACTTTTGAAGTAATACTTAAGATTATTATATAACTTAAGAGATTTCACGGATACCTTGAGAAAGCGGAATATCTTGTCATTCGTAAAACCCCAAAAGTCCTTCTTCTTAACCATCTTGATATTCACAAAATGGCTTTCGAGATTATTTGGTATGATTTTCTTGCTATATTCTTTCCATACGCCGTTGTTATTAAATCTCGTCTTATAATAATCGTTCAGCATACCCTCTTTTAACTCGTCCACCTTAGCCTTGAAAGCAGTCTTATTCATAGCCTCCCAATTATCTGGTGGTTTGATATAAAAGTAAGGAACAAACCCTTTTACATTAACGCAATATGTGGCACCTGATGCTGCTCTGCCATAGATTAGAAGTGAATAAAGGTCTGTAGCGTCTCTCTGCAAATTAACTTTATCTGATTCGGGGTCATAGATATCCGTTATTTGAAACTCGACACAATCAGCATCTTTATCTATTGGTTCATGTATTTTTTTGAGTAATTCCATTATACAGAGTATATTGCTTTAAATATTTAAATACAAATCATTTTTTAATTTATTATAATAAAATAAAATAGAATATTATGAATATAAGTGCGGAAGGGTTGGTTATATTATTCATAACTATTTTAGGCATATATTATGTATATAATTTTTATATAAATGCTGGGTTGATAAAGGTTAAAAGTAATATAGACAATGAGGAATACGTTGTGCAAATCAAAGAGGATGCTAAAGAGGCGGCTGACTTAATAGCGAATATCAAAGGCAAACTCAATACATTATTAGAACATTTAGAGAAATCCTATGGGAATAGTGATAAACGCGTCGATATGCTTAAAAGCAATTATCGTCCTGAGAAAATCAGCGAAGGCGTTGATACACCAGGCTATACCAGCTATTCAATTAATAAAGGAGAGCAGATTGTATTGTGTCTCCGAAATAAAGATAAATTAATGGATATCAATACGATGATGTTTGTGGTGCTGCACGAGTTCGCGCATTTAGCGACGGAAAGCATCGGGCATACTGAGGAGTTTTGGACAAATTTCAAATGGATTTTAGAGGAATCGACTAATATCGGAATATATACTAGACAAGACTTTAAAAATAATAATGTGGATTACTGCGGTATCAAAATAACGTCGTCGCCTTTGTGAGTGGGTGTGTGGATGAATGGATTATATTCATTATATTCATATAAATCTAAAAGAGCCGCCATCGCTGATGTCAAAATATCCGTCCTTATTTATCTTTGCACCTTTATAATATTCCTTAAATGGTTTTGGCATCGCTCCGTATTTCCGCATATCTTTAGAACCATCAATAGGAATATTTTTAAATGCTTCAAATAATTTTAAATGATCAATTTTTTTGCTGCTGCTGCTGCTGCTATCTGACTTTATGCGCGTATTTAGTTTATTGATATCATTTATACTTAGAAGACCACCTGATATACTATTTTCCAGAATTAACTCTTCCAAAATGGCTTTTTTGTATAATTTCGAGTTATGTATATTAATACGCCCGTCGCTTAGAATTACTTTAATTATATCTATAAAGGATTGAACACCAGAAGAACTCGTGCAATTTTTATAAAACGTCGCTCTTTTTATTAGAATGCTTGATAGTTGTTCGAGCATTTCATTTAATTCCACTACTCCCTTCGTATCTATATTTTTATCCTTTACTTCACCATCCAATGTTTCATTAATAAATTTTAAATAGTGCTCTTTTGTCGCCTTAATTACTTCTATCAATTTAACAAGTCTATTATTACACCATTTAAAATGTTTAGTTAAATCATCATTGCTTGCTATTTCATATTTAGTGAATAAGTGCTTCCAGTCCCTTATATATTGTATATGTTCCCCTACATTAGCATCCTTATTGAACAAGGGATTAATAGAGCCATTGCAATATAGACAAGCATCCCTAAACCCTTCTATCTTGTCCGCATATGTGTCTTCTGCAAACACGTCTGCATCTATAATATTAAGTTCCTTGTTTTCTGTCTTTATGCTATTAAACTTGAATATACAATCGATAAGGAAATTATTAATATTGTATTTATATTGGGGTTTTCTATTATTTTTATAATCATCTAATAATATACCTGTTGATACAGCGTTATAGGTAAAGGTAGCGTGTATAAATATGTAGTCTAAGCAAGGTATGTCCATCGCTTTATAGCAATCTTTAATAAAATGCTGGTGTATGCTGTATTTTATATCTTCGAAACTACCTAACTTTACGTCTAACCCTCTATCAACGTATAATTCATACTCTTGCCCTAGACTAAAATACGCGTATGTTTCTTGTAATCCTTTCGAAGATATTGATGTATTATTTATAAACTTATTATTTAATCTCCCGCGCCTTATTTTATATACTTCCAAATTTTCGTTTGCTTGTCTTTCCTTATTTGTTTCCCAAAATTTGCTTAACATAAAAGCGCATACAGGCATAACATTATTGTTCGTTTTTATTCTATAGCTAACGTATTTATTAATACTTGCGTTCGCTTGTTGAGGATTTATTAATTTATTATATAATAAGGTATTCATTTTTATCGTTGGTGTTCTAATCAACCTACATAGAACCACGCAAATATTGCCAATATTATACTGGTCAATAACTCTAAGTATTGAGTTGGGCAAAAGGACAACTTGTTGCAATTTATCGTTGAAATTTATATATGTGTGCGAATTGTCAACCTCTATTATATAAACAATTCCTTTATATTCTGAATATGTTATTGCTACGTGCGCGCTTACGCTAGTTGATAAAAAACTTAATAGTTCAATGTCTTCATTATATTTCCCAGTTATATTATGTTTCCTATTTAAACACCCGTGATATAAGTATATTGTATTATTTGAATAACTAGGGTTTATTGTTTTATCCTTATACATCCCAATCGTATTCTTAATTCTCATTATCATTTCTTGTATTTTTTCTTGATGTTCTGCAGGTGTTATTTTAATATGCGTATATTTTTTGGCATTGAAATAGAGCATATCAGTATTAAAATTCTTTTCGGTTATTGCTTTAGATACCACGATATTAAGCCCTTTACTTAATGCTCCTCTATTATGGTCTTTGTAATTATCTTCAATTAGTTTAACGTTCGACGTTGCTAGTTTAAATGGTTGCCATTTATCCGAATTGGAATAATTATATATTGGGTTCCTATCCACATCCGCAGGTATTATAGGGATCCACGTAAATAAAGGGAATGTCCCTGAAAACTCATAATTATAATATATTTCATCATATATTGTAGGGATTTGTTTGATATTATTTGTTAACGCAGACGTTATATATGCATTCATAGAATATAATATATTCTTGCGTATCATATCATTACCCCCGTATCCTGTTTCATTATTGCCATATGAATTATTTCTCATATTTTCTATTATATTATTATAATAGTCCTTTTTCATTGTATATTCTGTTGCAATACCAGTTATAACTGGGAATTTTTTAATTCTATCATTAACTAGTGTAATTATATCAGTGAAATAATTATGAAGGGCAGTATTATCGTTTATAAATATATATTGAGGTAATACGCAATTTGTTATATTATAATCAAAGTAATATTTAGTTGCCGCATCGCTTTCGAAAGCTTCTTTTGCGCTTTCAAGGGATTTAGGGAATGTTTCCATATCTAAGATTATACTATTGTTTTTGTTAAAATAAAGCGAATATTGATCAATAGGTGTAGGATTAGAAGCAGTTTGTGTTTTTAGAAGTAGTTTTCTAGGATATTCAAATACATATTGACGATTATACAATGTATTCAAATAATATGTGTCTACATTATTTGGTTTAAGATTTTGTGCATCTACAAGTATATCTGTGTCTACATTTTGATATACTATTTTTTTTCGTAAATTATAATGATATACGAATGTTTCCCTAACATTTAATTGCTTTTCTGATAAATAATTATGGAACATTTCATCATACATATAGATTTGCAATGGTTGTTTATCCTTTATAACTAAATTACTATATAAGTTATTAAGATGCATATATTTGATATGTATAATAGTCATAATAGAATTAACTACGTTGGTAATTAAAAGATGTTCTTTAAGTATTCCTGTGGCATTACAATTGGCTTCTAATTCATCACAGCATTTATAGAAGTGTTTAATTGCATTATCAATAGCCTCGCCTATAACAAAAGAAGTATTATCTATGATAGGCTTGGCGGTTTTAGAAGGTTTCTGTGGTTTCGGTGGCTTCGGTGGTTTAGGCGCAGCTGCAGCAGGTTTAGGAGGCTTAGGTTGTTTAGATGGCTTTGGAGCGGCAGCAGGTTTAGGAGTTTTAGGAGCGGGAGCAGCGGGAGCATTCATTAAATCACTAATATTTGTTATTTCGTCGATAATATCTTTGACTTCCTGATTACTAAAAGAAGTATAACATTTAGACAAAAAACTTTGAAGAACAGGACTGCTGATACCAATCTTTAGTTTTGTTATAGGATTGTCAAATTTTAAATTTTTTAATTCAGTAGATGTCTTTGCACTTAAAACCTTATCTTTTATGTATTTTACAAATGTTAGGCAATCTTGTTCAGTGAGTTTTGCTGAGTTTTTATTTTGCGTATTTGTTCCTTTTAATTTAAATACAATGGGTTTTATTAAGGACATTTATCTAATAATATATAACATATTAACAATGGAAATATATATAAGATATTAACAATTATTAAAATAATGTAAATATGTCAAATATAACTTGTGATACTAGTATATCCCTTGTGAATAGTTGTAGCTATAACTACAACCATTTTGAGATATTCTTTGCGACCTTTGTAATGTTAATGCCTATCAGCAAGAGATATACGCAATATATTCAAAATGACCTAGTGCGAAGGAAAATAAATCAATATACAAATTGGAATATTTTGATGATTATTGCCAATAGCGCCTTATATAATATTTTCGGCATAGATAATTATATTATATCGCGATTTATCGCTATCAATTCAGTGCAAATTATGACGTTATTCCATCTATTTATGATATATGACTGCAATGTCTTGTTTTGCGTGATGAATGCTACCCCGTTCTTATTAAAACACTCGATTTTTAGCAGGATTTCAAACGACCTCTTGGTTCGCTTTGAATACTTCGTCGCAAATATTGTTATCCATATATTACCTGTATATTACTATGGCGACTATTTAACACTAAAAGACAATGACACGAATGTTATATGCGATGATGTAGGATACAAGATACATATGTTTCATTATTTAATAATGTTCAAATTTATGTGGGTTCTAAATATATTTGGCGACTTTAACATAACTTCGATATATGTGCCGACTTTTAGCGGTTGCAATGTAAAACTTATTAATCTCGTAGTTATAGTCGACTATATCACATACAAGATTGTAAATTATGCTTTATATAAGATTTGATATATATATGATATATATATATGATATATGATATATATATATATATAAGATTTATTGTAATTATATATAATTATACTTAATGATCCCTAAGATTATTCATCAAACGTGGAAGGATAAGAACCTCCCGCCAATTATATATAAGTTAGTCAGCGAGAATATCAGTTTCTTGAAAGCAAATGGATATGAATTGATGTTCTGGACGGATGATATGATATTGAAATTAATATCTGAAGAATATCCAAACTTCTACAATATTTATAAATTAGCCCGCACAGGAGTGCAAAAGGGTGATATTGCGCGCATTCTCTTAGTATATCATTATGGCGGCATATACATCGATTTGGATGTTCTTATCCTAAGAGATTTCAATGAAATACTAGATATGACTTCGAATAAATTATATATTACCTACGAACCATCGGGGCAAACNAATGCATTATATAATAGCGATAAATATATTTGNAATGCTTTCTTTGCGGCGAATAAACATAATAATATGNTGCGACTTGTATTAAANAATATCCCAGAGTATGTTAAGAATTATACGGAGAACATATTCCAGAAGTTTGATATATTCGGNGGCTCCTATTTTAAGGCGATTATAGAAGACCCGATGAATAGCCAGTTTAAGGACGACGTATATGTTATCGACGACAGGGAACTATTTTATCCTATTAATGACCTCAAGTTCGACAATATGCCTTTCACAATAGGCGATTGGACGATGCTTAAAAAAGGCGAGTATGGCAAAGATACTATAATGGTTCATTATTGGATACACGGCGACTTCGAGTCAAAGGCGCTATTAACCACATTCTATCCCGAGAATAACAAAACGATACACAATAATATGTATAGTTTTTTCTCTAAATTATATCCTAGTATCGCAAAAAAAATTGATAGTATTAATATAGAGTAGAAAGAATATAACTTGAATGTATTTATTAAGGGCACTGATAATACTAGTAAATATGAGTTATATCAGAGGATTTCCTTATACGAACATAATAAAAAAAACAATACTTCACGATATGAAGATGCCTTCTATATATTTGGAGAATAGTTTCTTTGGCGATAACGACGCAAAGTTTAAGAATAAGTTTTTTTCGGCAGAGCACATATTCCCGCAATGCCTTCTAAATATTAAACACAGGAATGATATGCATAATATTGTTAGGACTATTAATACGCTAAACGTCAATAGGTCAAATTATATGTTTGTCGAAGATATTAATTGCAAAGATAAAAACTGGGTAGAGCTAGATTTTGATAACCACGTAAATCATAAATACAAGGTATTCGCTCCTAATCATTATTCGCGCGGTTTCATATCGAGGGCAATTCTCTATATGTGCTGGGAGTATGACTATAATCACAAGAAGGTCATCGACAGAGACTTGCTTATCAAATGGTATTTTGAAAATCCGCCATCAAAGGAGGAAAGATACCACAATGAGATTATACACAGGATACAGCGAAAGCATAATATATTTATAACAAATTATTGCAAGAAGAATAATGTCATCATTAAGTTTATTAATAAGTTATAGTATAGTTATAGTATAGTAAATATGAAAAATTGATTAGTATATTTAATTGATTGTAATGAATACATACGTATACCTATGGAGTTGCTAAATAATAAGCAGCGATTAGCAGCGGAGCAAACAATGAATGGGGAAAATATATTAATTACGGGTCCCGCAGGAACTGGCAAGTCGTATACTATAAAATTTATTATTGATTTATTGAATAGCGACAATAAAAAGGTAGGGCTAACTGCGACAACAGGGACTGCTGCATTTATTATAGGCGGGCAAACAATACATTCTTTTATGGGATTTGGAATAGGCACTGAAAGACTGGCGGATATTTTTATTAACATTAAGAAACATCCTAGCATATACAAGAGGCTCGTCGAATTAGATGTGCTAATTATCGACGAAGTATCTATGTTAGATTGTGCATTATTTGAGAAAATATCTGATATACTTTGCTATATTAAATCATATAGCACGAAAGACACTGGATTACTTAATAAACCATTTGGAGGTGTTCAAATTATTTTGATTGGGGACTTTTGTCAGCTAGCGCCTGTTAATGGTTTCTATTGTTTCCTATCTAAACTATGGGAGGCTGCTAATATAAAGGTGGTTTTACTTGATGAACTCGTGAGACAGACTGATGACCTCTTGTTTCAACAAATATTGCAAATTATTAGGAAAGGCAAATGCACCGATAATATTTTAAAAGTTTTAAATGCTCTTAAGGATACGCAATTTGATGATGAAATAATCCCTACAAAGTTATATCCTAAAAATATTAATGTTGATAAGATAAATGATATTGAAATCGCTAGATTGAAGGAGGCTGGTAATAAAACGCAGATATATAATGCAGAGGCGACAAAGGATAACATAAAGAATATTAGCAAATACAATGTAGAACTTGTAGAGAACTCCCAAGTAATCGTTACGCGAAATATTGATATATCTACAGGTATTGTTAATGGAATGCGTGGTGTTGTAAAGAAGTTATTTAGTGATTTTGTGATGATTAAAGATGTTGATGGCAATCTGCATAATATCTTGTATTACAAGGATGTTGTTGACAAGACCGATAGGGCGGATAAGACCGCTAAATCTCATATTTCTCATATGCCGTTAAAAGTGTCATATGCGCTATCTATACATAAATCGCAAGGTATGACCATTGATGCTCTAGAGATTGACTTGGGTGAAAATATCTTTACTTGCGGACAAGCATATACTGCGCTATCTCGAGCAAAAAGCCTGAAAAACATTAAGGTCATTGACGTTTCAAAGCAATCCTTTAAGATTAATCCTTATGTTAAAGCGTTTTATTCTAATATTGCAAAATAATATGAGGGGGTTATATAGATAGAGAATGGGTGATTATAAATACACAAAGACTTGGTTTACGCATTGCGAATTAAAATATAATTTAATAAATTTTTTGGATAAATCGAAGGAAAATAGGATATTAGAGATTGGCTGCTATGAAGGATTGTCTAGTGTTTTTTTCGCTGATAATTTTATCGACAATCCTAAATCGTCTTTAACGTGTGTCGACCCTTTTTTACATATCGATAATAATGACCATAGAAGCCTTTTGCAGAATGATGAAGAATTAAATTTTGATTATAATATTTCAAAATGTAAAAATACTGCTAGGATTACAATACACAAGACAACTTCTGACGTATTTTTTGAAAATAATGAGGATGGTGATACGTATAACCTAATATATATAGATGGTTGCCACGAACCCGATTATATACAAAGAGATATGGAAAATTCCTTTAGATTTTTAGATAAGGATGGTATAATGTGGATGGATGATTACGGCGGTGGTAATGATGGTAGTATAGAGAAAACGATGGATGACTTCCTCGTAAAGTATGAAGGACAATATGAACTAATCCATACAGGTTATCAACTAGCCATAAAGAAACTGCAGTAATGCCAATGAGATAAATAATATATTACAAAGGAATAAGATAAATAAATCAATGAAAATTAATAGAGTAGGAAACTATAATACTGGTTTCAAATATTATAAAAATAAAATAGAGATTACTAATGAAGACGATATAGAAAGGATAAGATTGTTAAAAATACCACCAGCGTATGAAAATGTTATTATTATTAATAATAAAAAAATCATTGCATATGGGTATGATTCTAAAAATCGTAAGCAGGTATTATATAACCCCGCTTTTATCGCTAAACAAAATGCCAAGAAATACAATAAAATAGCGGCATCCGTTAATATATTTACCAAGTTAAAGAAGAAGATAGCGGCGGATTTGAATAGCGGTGATGAAAAAATCAAAGCAATTGCTATTATAATAACCTTAATATTAACGTGCGGTTTTAGAATAGGCAATAAAAAATATGAGAAGGAGAACAATTCGGTCGGTCTTACTACATTAAAATACAAGCATTTGAAGTTTGAAAACAATAAATGCCTCATCGATTTTATAGGTAAGAAAGGTGTCCGCAATACGGCTTTTTGCGATAATAACAAAATATATGAGTATCTCCATAATAAATATAAGAAGTCCGCTGCCGAAGATTATATATTTACTTATGGTGATGTAGATATTAAAATAATAACGTCTAGTGATGTTAATGAATACCTAAAGATTAATAGTAAATTGTATTCAAAGGGAGATGATATTATAATAACCACAAAGGATTTGCGAACGTGGAATGCGAATACCTTGTTTATCCAATATTATAATAAATTGAGAAAGCGGAAGGACGCTGGGGATGTGGATGACGTTAAAAGGGACAAGGAGAATAAAAAAGATATTAAGAAGGCTATTGAGTTAGTCGCTGAGAAACTGCACAATACCTATAGCATATGCAAGAAAAGTTATATAGACCCTGAAATAATCGCAAATGCCGAAAAGCAAATAAAATAAAAATTGATTTCTTTTTATATATTAATATAAGATTTATATAATATAGAATATTAGATAAATATGGATATCAGCATCGTTATTAGCAATTTAAAAGATATGCTCAAAAGTCGCGGAGATGATATAACATTATTTGAAGAACACGAGGCATCTATCGAGAAAGATAAGTATGAAAGCGATGCTTGTTGCATTGAATTTGAAACATCGAATACTACGCTCATCTTTGCGCTAACTAAGAAGACCCGTAAAAATATCATAGATGAACTCAAGGATGACGATACAAATGTAGCAAACTTCATTAAAAAACACAAGGGGAAACAGAATATAATATTGATATTCAATAATGACACAGTGTCGCTGCCGCTAATATCGCAATTGAATAAGTATGATAAATTATTTCAAAAAAACGGCGGGATGCTTCAATATTTCCAAGTTAAGCAGCTTATGTTTAACCCGACAAAACACGAATATGTCCCTGAGCATATCAAATTGAAAGAAGAGGAGATTGCCGAGTTTATGAAAAAGTATATGATACGCAGTAAATTGGATATGTCTAGAATATACCCAATAGACCCTATCGCTAAATGGCTAGGGCTGAAACACGGAGATATTGTAAAAATAATTCGATACAATGAAAATAGCGGCGTGTCTTTTTACTATAGATCTTGCTTCTAAAATAAAATATATATAGTAATAGAGAGTATAATTGAATGTCATCAACTGCTAATTTAACAAATGCTAAATATATAGATATATTTGATGAAAAATTAAAGTCTTATAATAATATTTTTTTTAAAACATTGCAAGACGATGGTTTACTAAATGAAATAGATGATATTAAAAATGCATCAAATAATTTGAATATTCCTACTGATGCAAGTAGTAGTTATAGTACTTCTCAATTCAACAACTTTATAAGGAAAATAATTAATTTTGATATTAAAAATTATGATGGGTTGGGTGTAACAGGAACTAATTTAGAATTTGTAAATAAGGCAAGTGCATCTAGTAGTTCTCAATATACTTTTAATGACAATGTTGGAAATAATATTATTGATACATTAAAAATATTAAATGTTTTTGTGGATATATTAGAAGCATATAAACATTGTATAGATAAAGATATTGATACAATAAATACAGGCTATTTTAATGATATAGTAATAGACAGAATTGAAGTTGTATCATCTGGAACAAGATTTTATACATCTGGGAGTGCTACACCAGTTCCAGATATTAATACGTATAAAAATGTTGGATATATAAGAAATACAAGGGTTTCTACGTCTGCGACTGCAAATAACGTATTATATCTATCTATACAAAGTTTTTACACTGGGTTTACTAATGCAAATTATAACACTATATTTGATAAAAAAAACATATCAGGCAATTATAGTGCATCGGAAGCATTTGATAAAATAACAATGCAAATCTTTAATGTATCTGATACTCCAAATGCAACTCCTCCAATACAAGGTTTAGAACTTGTAAATAAAGGTTATGCAAGGC
>JGI12421J11937_10000064_pt1 | contig 34174 bp, 46 predicted proteins | sample LakErihyJuly2011_2_FD_11937 | JGI IMG/M metagenome (IMG submission 11937)
GATTTGGTTTTCCGTATTTCGTGACACGCAATTCAAAAAATTGATTTTGGATTGGATTCGATACGATCAATTGTTCAAACATGGTGTTGATGAAGATGGTGACATTATTGGAACCTATTCGGAATGGACTGAAATGATGAATCCGGAAAAGGTTGCCGGCACACCTTACACGTTGTTTGACACCGGTGATTTTTATGAATCAATGATTGTTGTTGTGAACACAAATGCATCGATTTTGATTGATGGTGATCCAATAAAAACGGATGAAAATGGTGAAAAAACGGATTTATTTCAAAAATTTGGTGATGGTATTGTCGGACTTACGGAAGAAAATAGGCGCAAATTGGCGCAAGAATGCATTGAACGATTCAATAAACATGCAATCCAAATACTACGCAACAATGGATGAATTGTCGTTGTTTAATTGGATCAAAATCAATGATGGAAACATTCATTTTGTCCGAAAAAACATTGATGATGGAACACCGGCATTGGATGAATTTTGGTTTTCAAAAATTTACGATGAGTATTTGGCGGATTTTGGTTTGTCGGACATGCACATGAAATTGTTGAAAACGATGAAAAAACGCGCATTGTTGGAATGTGAATTTGCAATCACGCGTGATCGGTTCAAATTAACGGAAATTGATTTGGAAATCGCAAAATTGGATTCCATGATGAAAAACAATGGAACCGGAATGACAATTGAACAATCATTGATTCACATGTCCAAATGGATGAACACATGGATCAATTCAAAAAATATAAGTATTCGTGATTATTTTAATCTATTAAACGAATTTAAACGATCGCATTAACATAAAATAAAAAAAAACAAATGGCAAAATTGATCAAATCAACGGACATTTTCGAAACGGATGATATTTTTCGCGGAATTCGTGATTCGGCATCCAAAACGATTGATGAATTAAACAAATTGAATGGTGAAATCACCGAAACCGCAAACGCATTGAAAAAATCAATTGGCGGTGCAAATTTCGATTCATCAAAATCAATTAAGGAATTCACCGATGCGACATCCAAATCCAACAAATTGGCAATGGAAACCATCAAAATCGAAGAATTAAAACAAAAAATGATGCAACAATCCGAACGTGCATCACAAGAATTGTTGAAAACCGAACAACAACGATCAAAATCGCAACAACAATCACAAAAAATCAATCAAGAATCCGAAAAAACGGATCAACAACGCATCAAAACCAAACGCGAACAAGCCAAATTGGAACGTGAATTGGCGCGTGAAACGGAACGACAAAACAAATTAACCGAACGCGCTAAAAAATTGGCGGATGATGAATCATCGGCATATAAAAAACTCGTAAAAGAAACACGCGATTTGAAAAATGCATCCAAAGAATTGGCATCGCAATTGTTGATTTTGGAACGCGATGGAAAAAAAAACACCGCCGAATTCCGCGAAATGTCGCGACAATACAACGAAACGACACGATCCGCACAACAAGCGGATGCAACGTTGAAAAAAATTGATTCGCGTGTTGGTGACAATTTTCGAAATGTTGGTAATTACACCGGCGCAATTTCAAAATTGTCAAATGGATTGGGAATGTTGGGTTTGTCATTTGGCATCGGATCAATTGTTCAAACCGCCGGAAAAGCAATCATTGAATTTGATCAAAAAATTGCGGATTTATCCGCGATCACCGGTGCATCCGGAGCCGATTTGGAATTTTACAAACAACAAGCAAATGAATTGGGAATTGGTGTCACCGGCGGTGCATCTGCGGTTGTCGAAGCATACAAATTAATTGGTTCCGCAAAACCGGAATTGTTGGCAAACGCGGATGCATTGAATGAAGTCACAAAATCCGCAATTATATTGTCACAAGCATCCGGAATGGAGTTGCCGGAATCCGCAACCGCGTTAACCGATGCAATGAATCAATTTGGCGCGCCGGCGGAAGAAGCAAGCCGGTTCATCAATGTTTTAGCAAATGGTGCCAAATTCGGTTCCGCCGAAATTCCACAAGTTACCGAAGCATTATTGCGATTTGGTGCGGTTGCAAAAACATCAAATGTGTCGATTGAAGAATCAACCGCATTGATCGAATTATTGGCGGAAAAAGGATTGAAAGGTGCGGATGCCGGCACCGCTTTGCGAAATGTCATGTTGAAATTGTCGGCTCCGGATGCATTGCCAAAAAAGGCAAAAGAAGAATTAGAAGCATTGGGAATTTCATTCGATGTTTTGACAAATGAATCGATTCCATTTTCGGAACGATTGGAAGAATTGAAACCATTATTGGACAACAACACCGCATTGGTTCGAACATTTGGTGTTGAAAATGCCGTTGCGGCTACATCAATTTTAAGCAACACCGATCGATTGAAAGAATTGGATGCGCAAATGTACACATCCGGAACCGCAACGGAACAAGCCAATCAAAGAACCAACACATTGTCACATGCATTGATGGAATTAAAAAATTCATTTTTGGAAATGTTCACATCGATGGGTTCCGGTTCCGGATCACAACAAATTTTCATTGATGGTTTGAAATTTATTGCATCGAATTTGTCGACAATTTTGGGAATCATCACACGCGTTGTCACCGCATACATCGGTTATCGTGTTGTTTTGGCATCGATAAAAGCATATCAATTTATCATGTCCGGCGGTTTAAAAGAATTAGGTCAACAATTTTTGGCAAATCTAAATTTGACCAAACAAGCCACAAAGGCACAAAAAACGTTTGGTGATGAATCGTTGGTTGCCGGTGACAAAGTATCGCGTGCCGGTCGAGCAATGCAAGCAATTCCTTGGATGTTGATCATCGGTTTGTTGGTTGAATTGGCAACGAAATGGTATGACATCGCATCCGGTAGCGCGGAAGCGCGCCGACAAGCCGATTTGTACAATAACGCAAAAAACAATTTTGATGATTCAAAATTAGGAACCGGATTGGACAATGAAACAAAGGCAATTGCGGAAAAAATGCGTTTGTTGGATTTGGAAATCCGAAAACGAAAAGCGAATGGTGAAGATGAAAAAAAATTGGATGTCGAAAAGGCGCGAAGAATGGCGGAATTAACCGCACAATCAAAACAATCGATGCAAAACACGTTGAACCAAACCAAAGCCAAACGATTGGAACAAGAAAAAGAATTGGCATTGTTAAAAAAAGAAGGTGTTTCGTGGGAAACAATTGACAAATACGCGCGAAAATACAATGTCGAAAACACCGATTTTATGGGAAATCACATGCGCGGAATGGAAAAAATTCGAACGCAAGATCTTTTGACAAATTCCATCAACAATGCAAAAATTGGTGAACAAAAATATGCGGAAGCAATCAACAATTCATCATTGGCATTGGATGAATTAAACGTGCAACATTTGGAAGCATCCGCACAAAACGAAGATTATTCGGTGCATGTGGAAAACAATTCCGGAAAAATAAAAAACAACATTAACGTTCAAAAAGAATATGTCACGCAATTGAAAATTGTTGATGATTATTTGGAAAAAACAATCGATTTGATGCAACAATTGAATGTGATTGGACAAGATCGCGAATTGTTAAACATGGACAAACAAATTGAATCCGCGATCAACAATGCAGTGAAATTGGTCAATGAAACCGGTCAAATCAATGTTGGTGTTGAAGCCAACACAACAACCGGTGCGTTTGGTGATCAATTTGATCCGATCGAAAAAATGTTGATTGAACGCGCGGAAATGGAAAAAAAATTCACGCAACAACGTTCACAATTTGCAATTGATGAAATGGTGAAACAATTTGAACGTGAAAAAGAATTGGCAAAACAAAAATTGATTTCCGAACGTGATGATTTGTTGGCACAAGATGGAATCGGTGCAAAAGATAAAGAAAAAATCAATAAAAGTTACAATTTGCGGTTGATTGAATTAAAAATCGAACAAACGCAACAAGACATCGACATGGAATTGCAAAAAAAATTGAATGTTGAAAAAACCGCAAATGACATCGTAAAAATCGAAGAAAAAAAATTCGATGAAATTGACAAATACAACGAAAAATTGTTGTCAAATCAAACAAAATATGCCAAAGATCAAAAAATCGATGTAAAAGAAGAAGCCGACATTGAAATCAAAACCGCAAAAGACAAATACAAAACAATTTCGGAATTTGTCACCGCATCCGCCAATTTATTCATCAAACAATCGGAAAAAAAGGTTGCGCAAATTGACAAAGAATTGGAACACGCGGAAAAACAATTTGATTCATTGAAATCATTGGCGGAATCCGGAAACATCAATGCACAAGATTCATTGGCGGAACAACAACGGATCATCACCGAAAAGGAAAAACAAAAAGCCAAAGAATTAAAACGACAAGAACGAATTAAATTGGCGCAATCGGTGTTTTCCACATACGCATCAAAAGTTGATTCCGGATCAAAAAATCCGTTGATGGAAACGATTCGTGACACAACATTGTTGACACAATTCATCGCATCATTGCCAACATTTGAATCCGGAACCGAAAACACCGGCTCCAATGGCAACGGAATTGATGGAAAAGGCGGTTTTCACGCGGTTTTGCATCCAAATGAACGTGTTGTTCCAAAATCATTGAATGATCGCATTGGATCGCTTACAAATGCGCAATTGACACGCGTTGCGGTTGAATATCAATCCGGAAAATTGATTCGTGATGGTGATTCAATCGCAACACCAATGGAAACCGCATTGTTGATCAACAAAATTGATGAATTAAAAAACGTAATTTCAAACAAACCGGAAACAAACATTGAATTAGGTCAAATAACACAATCCATGATGGAAATTGTTAAAACAACCAAAACCGGAAACACAACAATGTTCAATCGATATAAAATAAGAAAATGAAACATTTTTTGAATGGAATTGAAATTTCACCGCGAAATCGAACGGAAATTGGCATTGTTTCCGATTTCACCGGCAATCCGGACATTTTATCGTTGACAACCGATTCGATCGTTTTGACACGCGAATCAATGGTGATATTAAACAACCACATTTCGACAATTGGATTGTTTGAAGCATGTCCGTATCGTGTTGAATTGGATTTTGGAATCACAATTGAATACTTTGTCGATTTAACCGATCAATTGACAATTCGCGACAATGAAATTGAAATCAAAATCAAAAAACGAAAATCAAAAGACCATTTTTTTGATGATGCAAACGGAACATCGTTTGAATTGATGTTGTCAAAAAATGTGCAATTTGACAAATTTGATGTGCCTTATTTCATCATCATGGACAACCAATTGGAAACCGGTTTGATGTTGGCATTGTCATTGTTTGTGATGGTTGAACAATCCATTTCCGCCGGCAAAGAATTGGTCGAATCTATTTCGGAAGTTATTCAAGCATCAACACCTAATGTCGGTTTGGGAATCACAATCGACACCGGTGATGTCATTGTTGCGGTGTTGAAAGCGGTTGCGCGTGCTATTTATTTTGCATTGTTGGTTGTTGCAATCATTAAATTGGCAACGAAAATGTTTTTGTTGTTATTTCCGCCACAACGAAAAATGAATGGTGTTAAATTCAAAGAATTATTGTCAAAAGGATGTCAGTATTTAGGTTATTCATTCGAATCCACAATTTTTGACACCGAAACCGGATGGACAATTGTTCCGGTTCCATTGGTCAAAGATCGAAAATCAATTTTTGATTATTTGCCGGATGAATTCAATTTGGCATTCAACAAAGGTGTTCCATCCGCATCCGACACAACATCAACATTGGGTTCGTTTATTGAAGCGGTTGAAACAATGTTCAATGCGGTCACACGCGTGAACAATGGTGTTGTTCGAATTGAAAGGCGCGATTGGTGGATGAATCAAACAACAAATCAAATCATTCCGGCAATGGTTTTGCAATCCGAACGATCGGATGAATACACATTCAACACCGATGACATTTGGAAACGTTACTATATGCACTACCAATTGGACATGTCCGATTTGCATTGCATGGATTCACCAACTTACGATTTTCATGATGCGGAAATGTCATGTGAACCAACAAACGTTGTCAATGCGGATTTGGTGATGATAAAAGGGTTGAATGATGTGTCAATTCCGTTTTCATTGGGCGCGCGAAAATCAAAATTGAATTGGTTGGAATTGTACGCAAAAGAAGTTTTTGAAATGGTTGATTCGGTTGCAAATTTTTTTGGCGGTTCATCAAATTACGCGCAACAAATCGGTGAACGAAAAAATGCAATGAAAATTTCACAACAATTTTTTTCGGTGACAAAATGTTTGTACACAACAAATGGTCGACAACAACCAAANTATGATGATTTTGTTTCGGCAATGTCATTGTGGAATCGTTTTCANTACATTAATGAAATACAACGCAATGATTGGATTGTNAAAACAAATGCGCGAATTAGGATTTCATCATTGGATTTCGTAAATTTGCTACAAAATAATTTTGCCGAAATTGATGGTCAATTGTGTGAAATTTTGAACATTGAATGGTTGGATGAAACAAAAAACGCAAAAATCACCTATCGAATTCGGAAAAATTACGCATCCGGAAAAGTATTCACGCAACAATTGAACACATAAAATGAAAAACATTGATGATGAAATGAAACAAAATTTGGAAATCATGAATCAAATGAAACGAAATTTTGATCAAATGATGCAAATCAATCAACAAACAATCGCAAATTTGCCGGACAACATAAAAATCGACAAATCCGATGTTTTGAATGATTTAAACAAAATTAAAAAATTGGTCATGAAAAATGACATGGATTCATTAAACAAATTAGCGAGAAAATATGCCAATAACGATTCTAAATAAAAAATTTACACAACAACTTGGTGCAATTACGAATTTTTATCAAGGCAATGTTGGTGATAAAATCACCGCCGAAATTGAATTCAAAACCAACATTTCGGTCAACACCGCAAATGGTCATTATTTGACATTGAATCCGGTTGACAACATCATCACATGGTCTTCCGGTGATTTTGAAGTCGAAGGATTTCGTGTTGGTGATTCAATTAATTTCGTGAAATATACATCCGGCGGTGCAATCATTTCACAATGGACTGCGGTTTGCAATAGTGTCAACGGATCACAAATTGATGTCACAACAATTCCATCGTGGATCAACGCATCAAATGGTGAAATCATTTTGATGCAAACAATCACGTTTGGATCAAATGCGCACAAAAGAGAAGGTTTGATCGTTGATGTTAATCACGTTCAAAATGGAAATGCCGGAAACGAATTTTCGTTGATTGATGGTGATGTGACACGATTTTCATTTGATTTGCGAACAATGAATGGAACCGGAAATCAATTTGGTTCGGCGGTGGGAAATCAATCCGGACAATTTGTGGAAAGTATTCAAATTTTTGATGAAACAATCGCAAAAACCGGAAACGTTGACAACAACGAAAAATACTATCGTTTAAAAATCATTTTTATACAATCCGGTCTTTATCAACCATCGTATTTTGACTATGCAAATTGTTTGAAATTATTTTCGCGATTACGATTTCAATCAAAATTTGGTGAACCATTTGACAATTTAATCGAAATATACAATGATGATGGTGACACCGGCTATTTTGGTGAAGCATTCAATTTAGGTGTCGTAAATTCGACATTGATTCAAAGTGTTGGTGATTTGTCGTTTGATTCAATAATGTCCGGACAAATCATTGTGAATGGTGCAACACCATTGGCAATTGGTTGTTCGTACATTCCGGATGATGAAACATACTATAAAAACAAACCGGAATCACAACGAAATTTGGGAATGACAATCCAAACATCAATCATTTCGCTCGGATCAACAAATGTTCCAATCACATCACCATTAAATCCATCCGGTGCCGGTTACATTTTTTTCATCAATAGTGTTGTTTCGGTTGGAACAACACGAACAATCAATTTCCAATTCATGCCAAATCCGGCATTCACAACATTCATGGAATCGCGCGATGTTGGTGATCGTTTGTTTCGTATTTGGGCGCGAATTGGAAACACAAATCATTTGGTGTTTGAAAACCAATTGATTTCAAATCCGCCTATTGCCGGAAACATCGACATGGTTGTTTCGGAGTATTTGGATCATTCGCAAAACTATCAAAATGCGTTTGATTTAGATTTGTTGGTAACTTACAAAGCCAACGTTGAAGATGACATTGCGTATTGTGGCAAATTTCGAATTGATTATTTTGACAATTGCGATTTTTTGAATGCAAAAATTGAAGCATTTAATGTCGTTACAAATGAAAAATTCACAATACAATCAAATTATTTTGACATTTCATCGATTCCGCAAATTGCCGGAAAACACATTTTGAATGAAATTCAACCGGTCAATTCACAATTTTTGACAACATCGGAAAAACGTGAATGCATTTTGACACTCGATCCATTGATTGATGATGTTGGTGCGTATGGTGTGAAAATTTACATGCCGATTTTATATCGTTGGGAAACATGGATTGAACAATTGAATGCAAACAACGATTTCTATCCGGATGATAAAACGAAAAATTGGGTTCCATTTGGAACATTTCCAAATTGGATTTTGCGAACACGAATTGAATTGTCAAAAAACGCGTTGCAATATATTTTCACGCAACCAATAGATATACTTGATTACGATTCCGAACCTTTAATTGATCAAACAATTGAATTGTTTGTTGATTCAACAAATCAAAACGTTCAAATTGTCACCGATGGTTTGTTGATGCGTGTTGTTGGAACACATACACTTTTGAATGGTTCATCATTTGATCCATTGAACACATTTGGAATGATTACAATTGAACCAACGGAATCATCACCGCGATGGATGTGTTCATCCGTTGTTCCATTTGACAACAACATCAACAATCCATTGACACCAATGTCAACATTGTTTTGTGACATGACATTTCCGGTTCCGGATGTTTGTCGATTGGAATGTTTTTTTGATCCAACAAAAATTGATTTGTCAAATGGTGTAAAATTTACAACCAAAATAAAAACTATAAATTAAAAAAACATGTGCAATTGTGCGAGTATTTATTGGGAAACATCAAATTCAACCGACTACGCGGTTGTTTCGGCAATTAAAAAATATAACAACAAACCGGTGTTTAATTTCACAATCGACAATGTTGATTTTGAATTAAAATGGATCAATGGTTTTTGGTATTTGATGGAATTGGCAACGCAAAACGTTCAATACTTTTATGAATCAAACGATATTTGTCCGATTTCAAATTTGGCAAATTTTTCACCAAATCCATCCAAATTTTTGAATTTGATTCAATTTGGAATTGTTGCACCAACAATTCCATGCAATGCATCATGTAATTTTGAAATGTTCATCAATAAAGATGGAATTGACATTGCGGTTGCGGTCACAACAAATGGAACCAAAAACCAATTTTCAACATTTCAATTTTTGTTGGATGGAACATGGACATTTGTTCACGTTGGATCGGATTGGAATTTGTATTTCAACGGAACAACATTGGTTTCGGCAATCACATCGATGGACAATTTGCCAATTGGTTATTTTGGTTCTTATGGCGCGCATTTTTTATCAATAATTGCGCGAACAAAATCATGTTCAAATAAGGAATGCGGTTGTGGTGTTTATATCGCTTTTAGAAGTCAACCACATGCATCATTTGTTGAAAATGGAACATTCAATGGTCGACAATTATTTGAAACAACAATTGCCGGTCAAATTTGGCAAATTTATTGGGATTCAAGCGATTCATGTTGGTATTTGGTTGAAGGTGATGTCAATGTTGGTTTTGTTACACGTTGGAACAAATACATTGGCGCAAATCCATGTCCATTTGGTAACAAATACGATTGGGAAAACATGGCTTTGCCTTTTGATATTAATGAATCAACGGAAGTTGTATGTCGTGAAACAATTTTGCAAGATCGAATTTACAAAAAATATGATGCGGTAAAATTGCCAATTCCAATTGTTGATCAACAACGCGGTGAAACGAATTGTTGTTGTGAATATATTGTTTTAGCCGGAAACGGAACTGAATCATGGAAAAATGACATGACATCCGCATGGATCAAATTGTCAACCGCATCCGACACAATTCAATTTGTGTTGAAACAAAACGGAATACCGACAAGTTATGCGCCACAACCACAATCATTTTTGAATGAACCAAATGCATGGTTCACAACGATTCAATGGTCGGATGTTTTGAATTCGGATGGTGAAGGTTGCTACGAATTGTCAATTTTATACAACATTTCCGGAATTGTTGGTTCAATAATTTGGGGAGTTTACAAATTAAAAACGTACACCATCGCAAATGCATTGAAAACCGCGCGAATTCGTGTGAAATTTAACGGAAAACAAATTGTTGATGGAATTGATTTCACCGGATCAAATGTGGAATCATCGATTCGATTCAATGGTTTCATTGGAAATCGACAACCAAACACCGAAATTGACAACATCATCTATTCGGATCGACAAATGAAACGTGTGATTCGCGAAAATTTGAATCAATACGAAATCACAACCGATCCGGTCGGTGAATGCATCATCAATCCAATCATTGATTTGTTTTTGTTGTCGGAAAATGAAATGTTTATTTCCGATTACAATGCACATAATTTTTCTTACAATTATTTGGACAAACCGGTGATTGTGTTTGAATCCGCAAAAATTGAATACAAACAACTTTCACGATTGGCGGTGTTGACATGTATTGTTTCCGACAAAATTCAAAATGAACGAACATTTTTCAATGAAAATTGATTAATTTTGTAAAAAAAAAACATGACAATAAGAAAATATAGTTTAAGGCAAATTTCGGATTTGTTTGTACAAATTGATGAATTTGACATTGATGTTGAATCCGGTGAAACATACATGGATGATGTGTCAATTTTACAAATAAACAAAATCAATGTGATTGCATTGACATCAACGGACATTAAACGCAACACGCGAATTTCCGGATTTACATTCATGTTGAATTATTGTGCAAATGTTTCGTTTTTGAAATATACAACAACAAACGAATTGAATGGAAAAGATATTTCAGAAGGTGGAATTAAAATTGGAATTGATGATCAAATGGTCAATGAAATTCCAAACGAATTTGAATTTGATGGAAACAAAACCGATTTCGAAACATTCATGCAATTGTCAATTCAATTAATTAGTAAAATTTAATGAAAGATCTACAAAATTTCACCGATTTGTTTGCAATTGCGTTTGGAATGATTGGATCATTGATCAAAGGAATCCGCGCAAAATTTAATTTTTCGACAATTTTTTTGGGAATGTTAATTGCCGGCATCATGACCTATTCAATTATTGGAATTATTGAAATTTATTATTCGGACACATCACCAAAGGTGATCATTTTAATTTCGTTTTGTGTTGGTTGGGTTTCGAATGAAATCACAACAAAATTGGATTTGGTTGTTGGTGACATTTACGAAATTTTCATCCAATGGATCAAAAATCAATTTACTAAAACTAAAAAACCATGAAAAATTTTTCAATTGTTTTGATTTGCGCGTTTATTTTAATAACAAACAACGGATTCACCATTAATGATCCAAAACATCATCAAATCGATCAAAACACATTGGAAAACGCATTTTTGGATGATACAATTGGACAAATTGTTGTTCGTGATTCATCCGGAATGGTGATCATGCATGATGATGAAATGGAAAATCGCGAATTTGTTGAAATTTTAATGAAAAAAACAAACGAAATGATGTTGGAAAACGACACGCAAAAATTGACAAAACAAATTTTGGCAATAATGATTTTGTGTTTCGTTTTTTTATCATGCCGGAAACGTAAAATAAAAAACAAAAACGATGGTGAAAAATTACAATGACAAACAATTGTTGGATCGTGTCAAACAATTACAATCATTCAAACAAATTCCTAATAATTATTGGATTTTAGGTGTTCAATCGGAAAACGATGAATTCAACGTGTTTGATGATAAATTTTATTTGTTTAATGGTGAACAATTTGTTTTGGTGACATCCGGAACAACCAATGCCGGAAAAAATGGATTGATGAAATACAAAACCTACAATCCGGATGGTGTTGCGGTGATCAAAACAAATGAAATTTACTATGATGTTTGGAAATTTGGTTTGCATCGCGGAAAAATGGAAGCATTGCGACAAAACAAACCATTTTTGATTTCACGCGATGGAAATCGTGATGAAAACATTGATGAAAACAAATCATTTCCGGTGATGTGCGGAATTAATTTTCACGCGAACACATACAATTTGGAAACAACCGAAATCAAAAAAATCATTGGCGGTTGGTCGTTGGGTTGTCAAGTCGTGAACAACATTCCGAAATATAACAAAATCATCGAATTGGTGAAATCGCAAAAAATTGTCACTTATTGTTTGATTAAAGAATTTTAATAGTATATTTGTACATCGTTTTTTTTTCGATGTTTGATGTAAAATGAACCGGTTTGTGAAAACGAATCGGTTTTTTTGGTTTTCATTGGTTTTTTTTCAATTTTATTTTGTTGATTTTCAACAACTTAAAAAAAAAGATGCAAAATAATTGATTTTTTTTTCACTAAAATGTTTATACATTAAAAAAATATGTATACATTTGTGAATGTCAAACAATTAAAAACATGAAAAACATGAAAAAATTTAAAAATGAATTTATAAAANAAAAACGATGGTGGTCGTTCAATTTATCACCGATGTGATCGCAAAATGGATCAAGCCGGTGATTGTGTGATCCGCGCGTGTGCAATCGCATTAAAAATGGATTATTTGGATGTCAAAAAACAATTGTTCGCAAGGGCAATTGAAAACGGATTCATGCCGAATTCGGAACAAACCTATGAACCATTTTTGTTCGAACATGGATGGATCAAAAAATCACCAATGAAAAATTCCAAAAATCGAAAATTCGAATTGGGAATGATGCCGGTTGAATGCGACATGATTGTTCGAATGTCAAAACATCTTGTTGCGGTTGTCGATGGTGTTGTCAATGACACATGGGATTGTCGCGCATGGTGTTCCAATTCGTATTTCATTAAACAAAAATAATAACATGAACCGCCGGATCGAAAATCGATCCGGCATTCATCAAACCAAAAAAAAACAAAATGGAAAAAATCACAAATTATTTTAAAATTACACATGCGGATGGTGAATCACATTTTTCCGATTCATTGGAACAAATCATGTCATGGATTCCGGTATCGTACAAAAAAACAAATGATCCAAAAAAACGCAATCATTTGTCATGGCATTTTGAATCATTTCAAAATATCGAATGGGAACATGGTGATGATACCGAATTGATCGATGAATGTTATTTCGTGTCAACCGCAAAAATCAAAAAATTTATTAACAAACCATTAAAACGAAAATCATGAAAAAATACATTGTCACACATTGGATTGTTTCACATGTAACGTTCCGAAAATCGCATTTGATCCAAACCATTGTCGATGCCTACGATGTCGATCATGCGCGGTTGAAAATTGATCGACATCCGGATGTGATTCAATCAATCAAATTGATGCCGGAAAATTATTTTCAAACATCCGATGAACCGGTCAAAAAATTTATTAATTAAAAACATAAAAATGAAAAAAACAAAACCAACAAATCAAAATTTATTTCCAATGCAAAATCGATGTTTAAATTTAAACGACACAATCCGATTTTGGCGGAATCAATCATTGACAAATTGCGATGANAAAGGCGGNTCATTTAATGTTGAATTGTATTTGNGNATTTTGGCGGTTAAACACCAACAATCATGAAACCAACAAAACAAAAATTGAAACGTGTTGAAATGCAAATTGTGTTTCGTGATCACACCGATTTTGGATTGGCAATGGTCAAAATAAAAAATTCAATTCAATCCGGAATTCAAATTGATGAATTCACATTGGACACCGCAACCGCATCATTCCAATTTGATTTTTTGGAACATGCAAATTTCATTGAACGTGAAATTGATGGAATTTGGTATCGGATCATCAAATCAAAAATCTAATTTATATTTGCAAAATCAAACATTTAAAAAAAAACAAACATCATGAAAAAATCATTTATTCTTTATTGCGATTCGTTGGAAATAATGGATCATTTATCAAACGAACAATGCGGTCAATTGTTTCGTGCAATCCGCGATTTCAACAATGGCATCGAACCGGATTTGGATTTCGGTTTAAAAATGGCATTTTTACCATTTCAAAATCAATTCAAACGTGATTTGGAAAAATACAATTCACAATGTGAAATCAACCGCGCGAATGGTCGAAATGGCGGTCGACCAAAAAAAACCGAAACAACCGAACCGGTTTTCAAAAAACCGAACCAAACCAAACCAAACCAAAAAAACCATGATAGTGATAGTGACAATGACAATGACAATGAAAATGAAACAATACAAATTCCGATGGAATTCGTTGGTTTGTTGGATTGGTTCAATCAATGTTTTCAAAAACGATCACGCGTGTTTCCAAAATCAATCGTTTACAAATACAAAAAATTGTTTGTTGATGGATTCAACATGGATGATGTGAAAACCGCAATGTTCAACGCAAAACGCGATCAATTTCACATTGATTCCAAATTCAAACATTGCACATTGGAATTTTTTTCGCGACCGGACAAAATTGATCGGTTTTCAAATGGATCACAATCCAATTCATCAACCAAATACATTCCAACACTATGAAAACAAACATTCATCCATTGGACAATTCCAAATCGTTGGAAACAATTTTTGGTTTCATTTTAACAACCGACAAAAAACGCGCAATTGATTCATTCAACAAAATTCAAATTGAATGGTTGAAAAATCCATTTCACAAACGTGTTCATGAAGCAATGAACCAATTGATCAAAAAACAAATTGAAATTGATTTGTTGTCATTGGCATTGGAATTTCGACACAATGGTTGGATGGAAAATGGAATTGCATCACGAATTTCGCAATTGACAAATTCGGTGAACACATTTGATTCGCGTTTGTACATCGAAAACGTTTTTAATGAAATGCGATTGTTTGAATCGATCATTTCCGCAACATCATTTCGGAATGAATTCGACACATTGATTTCAACCGGAAACATGACAATTGAAAAATTCAATCAAATTGTCAATGGTTTACAAAAAATAAATTTTGATTTTCAATCAAATGAAAAAACAAATCCGGATGTCATTTTTGAAATCATGATTGATCATGAAAATGCAAAACATGGAAAATTGACCGGTTTGGAATTGGAATTCAAATGTTTGAAACACGTTGTTTTGTTGGAACCGGTTGATGTGATGGTAATAGGGGCAAGACCTGCAATGGGAAAAACCGCATTTGGAATTTCCATGATGGTTGATTTGGCAAAACGCGGAAAAAAAATTGTATTTTTTGCATTGGAAATGTCCAAAAAACAAATGTTCCGGCGCATCATGGCAAATTTGTCCGGCATTGATTCAAACAAAATAAAATTTGGAAATTTAACGGATTCCGAAATCAATCATTTGGCAAAATATCAAACCGATGAAATCATGAAAAACATTTTTGTGATCGATGGTTCAAAAACGATCAATGACATTGCCAACAATTTGTCGGAAATCAAACAAAAAAACGACATTGATTTGTTTGTTGTTGATTATTTGCAAAAAATACAACCGAAAACCAATCGTTCACGTTATGAATCGGTGTCGGAAATTTCAAATGGCATCAAATTGATTTCACAAAACATGTTGATTCCATGCGTTGCATTTGCGCAATTGTCACGCGATTCATCAAAAACCGGAAAACGACCAACATTGCCGGATTTAAAGGAATCCGGTGAAATTGAACAAGATGCATCCATTGTCGCGTTTTTACATCGACCGGAATACTATGGTGAATTGGAAACATTTAATGGAACACCATCGAACAATGTTTGCGAATTGATTGTTGGAAAAAATCGTGAAGGTGACATTGGCATTTTCGAAATTTTTGTTAATTTGGCAACATCAAAATTCATTGGATGAAATTGTTCACACAAAATGCATATTTGAAAAAAAACGGAATTTTCAATTGGACAATTCCGGCACACAATGTCACATTGACAAATGGATCAAAATTCAATGTTTGTCCAAACGCAAATGTGTGCGGTGCGTTTTGTTATGCAAAAACCGGAATGTTCATGTTTCCGAATGTTAAAAAATCGCATTTGGAAAAATTGGAATTGGTTTTGAATCATCGCGATCAATGGAAACAAATGGTTTTGGATGAATTAAAATTGGAAAAATACATTGGAAAATTCATTCGAATCCATGATGCCGGTGATTTTTTTTCGATTGATTACGCGATGGATTGGATGGAAATCATCAATGCAAATCCAAATGTCAATTTTTATGCGTATACCAAACAAATCCACATGTTCAAAAATGAAATCGTTGTTCATCCGAAAAATTTTGTTGTGATTTTTTCATTTGGCGGAAAATTGGATCACATGATTGATCGTGAAAATGATCGACATTCCGATGTTTTCACCGATTACGCAAAATTAATTGATGCAAATTATTTCGATGTCAAACATGATGATAAACTATCCGCCACAAATCCAAACAAAAAAATTGGTTTATATGTGAACAACATTCCGCATGTTTTCAAAAAAATGAAACACAAATCATTTTCGCAATGGACAAAAAATGAAAAATGAAAAAATGTCAAAATTGCAAACAACAATTTGAACCGCGATTCAATACATTGGAAAAATTTTGTTGGAATCATGAATGCAAAACAATTGATGCGTTGCAAAAATTGGAAAAAATAAACAAAAACAAATCGCGTGAATGGTCACAACAAAAAAAACGAATTCAAAATTCATTAAAAACATCATCAAATTGGAAAAACGAGTTGCAAAAAATTTTCAATTTGTTTATTCGTTTACGCGATAAAAATCAACCATGTATTTCATGCGGAAAAAAATTGCCGGAAAAATACGATGCCGGTCATTTTCATTCCGTTGGATCATCACCATCGTTGCGTTTCGATGAACGAAATGTCCATGCACAATGTGTTCATTGCAATCGCGACAAACATGGAAACGTTCATGAATATCGAATTGGATTGATTCAACGTGTTGGAATTGATATTGTGAACGATTTGGAAAAAAATCGACATGTTCCATCACATTTGTCAACACCGGAAATCATTGATTTCATTGAATTGTACAAAATAAAGATAAAAAAGATGAAAAATAATTGATTTTTTTTTTAAAAAATGTAAATCATTAAAAAAAATATGTATATTTGTCTATGTCAAACAATAAAAAACACGAAAAAATGAACGTACAAATCACAAAAAAAACAAAAAGCGGTGACAACAAATTCACAATTTTGTCACGAATTTACAATGGAAATTCAACAAATGTTGGTTCTTATCCAACATTGGAATTGGCGGAAAAATGCGCAAATGATTATTTGCAAATCATTTCAATGGCAACAACACAACCATCCGCATGGAATCAAATCACCGAAATTGTCATTGCCGGTGAAAAAACAAAAAATAATTAATCAAATGTCAAACAATTTAAAAAACGAAAAAATGAACGCAAAAAACACAAAAAAAATCGCACAATTGAATCAACAAATTTTGGATTTGAACGATCAAATCGAATCATTAAAAATGCAAATTTATTTTCATGAAATGGAAAATGAAAACGACATGGATGTCAAAACAATGGAATTGTATGTGTCACCAATGCGCGAACGTAATTTGGACAAATTTGGTCACGCATCCGATCAATGCATTTGTTGTGGAAAAATGATGAATCAAACGGATGAAAAATTTGTTCACATGGGAGTTGATTGGTTAGCATACAACACCGATGAAACAACACGAATTGATGGTTTTGATTTCATCACCGGAACCGATACGGAAACGCAAGGATTTCATCGAATTGGAAACGATTGTGCCAAAAAAATGAATGGTTTCACATTCACATACAAACATTAAAAAACAAACATCAACCGCCGGATCGAAAATCGATCCGGCATTCATCAAACAAAAAAAAACAAAATGAAAATTTACGAAATTGAAAACAAATTGGTTGAAATTAAAATTGTTGATTTTGACAAAAAAACAATTATTTTGTCCGTTCAAATTAATGTCGACAAACCGGTTCGAATTCCGGTGCGCCGGTCACAATTTTTTGGAATTGACAATTGGTTGTCAAATGTTTCATTAAACGATCAAATCAAATACTATTCAAATTTACTTTCAAACCAATAAAATCATGAAAAACATTTTTAAAAAAAACGGAATTTATTTTGATCAAATTGGATGGAATCCAACAATCAAAACATTGACAATTCAACATCGATATTCAAAACAATTGCAAATCAAATGTGATCCAAAAATTGTTGATTTGATCATTGAAAATTCATTCAACATGGACATGACAAATCAAACGACAACATTCATGATGAATCATGATCGGAAAATTTTGGAACATTTTGTCGATTGTCCAATTCAAATCAATCAAAATGGTCACATCACATTGTGGATTGCATCACGCATCCGATTGATTGTGGTTTAAAATTTTAAAAAGGGGGGTGCGCATCCACAACGCAAAAAAAATAATAATTTAACAAATGAAAAAAAAACGAACAAAAAATGAAATGGTTCGTGCAACAATTGATTGTTTGCATGAATTGAAAACACAAATTGAAAATGATCCATTTGTGCAAACATCACCAATTGTTGAAACGTTCAATTTGAATGGTGCAATTGTCGATCAATTGAAAACGTTGCGAATCATTGCGCAAACGGAAAATGCCGGAAAATTTTGGATTGGCAACAATCCGGATTTGAACATGGTCAACGCAATCAAAAAATTGCAACAAAACTATCGTTCCGAATATCAAAACCGGAAAAATGCATCAAATTTTGTGCGGATCATTCGCAATGGTTTCAAATTTGGAAAATCCAAACCAAAACAAATCCAATCCAAAATCAATTTTTTTGATGATCAAACAAATGATTTGAAATCAATTAAAATTGATTCAAAAATGATGTTGGAATGGAAAAAAGCATTGGAAAATCAAAAACCAATCATCACCGACATTCCAATTGTCAACAAAATTGATGAATCAATGGTTTCCGAATTCATCAATCATGATCCAATCATCAAAAAAAACAACCGGCAAAACATCAAAAAACCAAATGAACGTGTTTTTGAATTGCGGTTGTTTGGTTTAAAATTATTTTCACTCAAATACTAAAAAAAATGGAAAATCAAAACATCGAATCGTTGGAATTCATCATGGATGAACCAACAAAAAAAATGACATTTGGAACCAAAATGATGGTTGCATTGTGCGGATTTCAATCCGAATGTCCATCAATACCAAAATCAAAAAATGGTTTCGGTTACAAATACGCGGAATTTTCAAAAATTTTGGAAATTGCAAAACCGCACATGATCAAATGGAACATTGGATTTTCACAACAAATGATTGGTTCCGATATTTTGCGAACAATTGTGTTTCATTCGACATCCGGTGAATTTATTTCAACCGACACCAAAATTCCATCCGGAATTGAATTGAAAGGAATGAATTTATTTCAAACCGATGGTGCAAAATTAACATACTACAAAAAATATCAATTTTGTGGCATTTTGGGAATTGTGACAATGGATGAAGATTTGGATGCGCGCGGAAATGTCAAAACACCGGCAAATGAAAAAACGATCAAAAAAACGTTGAATGAAAAACAATTCATTTCGGTTTTGGGCGCAATAAATTCCGGACAATATACACCGGAACAAATCATGGAAAAATTCGAATTGTCGGATGAACAAAAAAAATCAATCACATCAATTCAAACATCATGAAACATCAATTTTTAGCACGCGCATCAATGATTGGAAATTTAATGGCAAACGATCGAACCGGAAAAAACATTGGTGAAACCGCAATGAAGGAAATCCAAAAAATTGTGTTGTTTGACAAATACGGAATCGAAACGGACATTTCATCCAAATACATTGATAAGGGCATCCAAAACGAAAAAATCGGTGTTCAAATGGCAATTGATGTGTTGGATTGGTTCGATGTTGATGTCAACAAACCAAAAATCCGGTACACGAACGAATGGATCACCGGTGAACCGGATGTCGATTCAAACATGATTTGCGGTGACATCAAATGTTCATTCGATGGAACAACATTTCCTTGGTTCGCAACGGAATGTCCGAATAAAATTTATTTTTATCAAATGCAATCTTACATGTGGTTGATGGAACGCGATCATTCGTTTTTGGTTTATGCATTGACAAACCATCCGGATCAAATGTTGTTGGATGAAACAAATCGCGCAACGTGGCGCGCGTTGTCAAATCCAAAATATGAATCATTGTCGCAATCGGAAATCGAACAAATAATGGAACAACAAATGCGGTCACAATTCACATTTGATCACATTCCATTGGAAAAACGAATCAAACCATTTCGGATTGATCGCGATGAAAATGTGATCAATGCTATGAAAACACGAATTGAAATCATTCGTGAAATTTATTCAAATTTTTACAAATCAATTTAAAAAACAAACAAAAATGACAAATCAAATCAAAATCGTTGGAACAATCCATCACATCAAACAAATCGAACAAATTTCCGACAAATTCAAAAAACGCGAAATTGTAATTCAAACCGATGCGGAATCAAAATTTCCACAATTAATTTCAATGCAATTGACAAATGACAAATGTGATTTGGCAAACAATTTGAATTTTGGTGATTCGGTTGAATGCATGATCAATTTGCGCGGTCGCGAATGGATTGATCCAAAAACATCACAAACGCGGTTTTTTAACACGATCGAATGTTGGTCGATCAATTACAAATCGCAATCATTTTCGGATCGTACACAACAACAAATGACAACAAAATCACCGGAAAATCCGGAAACATCAATCAAACCAAAATTGGATCAATTGGATTTGTTGGTTGGTGATGATGATCTACCATTTTAATTCAAAACCATGAACGCAAAACAATTGTCACAATTGAACAACAATGTCAAAAAATTAATTGAAGATTTTATATTAAAAAACAACATGACATTGACCGAATTTTCACGCAATGCCGGAATCCATCAATCACATTTGTGGGTGTACATGCGCGGAAACGTTGAAAACAAATCGTTGAATTCATCAACATTGGAAAAAATCGGTAAATTTCTAATAAAAAAATAAGTAGTTAAGTAGTTGAAAATGAACGCATTAATTTTTTAGTGCGTTTTTTTTTCACTTTTTTTTCACTTTTTTTTCACTAAAATGTTCATCATTAAAAAAAATATGTATATTTGTGCATGTCAAACAATTTAAAAAACGAAAAAATGAACACAAAAAACACAAAAAACGTTGGAAATCAATCAATTAACAACGAAAAAATGATTTGGATCGAATGGTCAAACAAATTAATTGTAAAAAATCAATTCAAAACATTGGATGAATTGATGGAATCCGGATTCGTTCAAAAACATGCATCAAATTTCGGTTATGAGCATTTAGTTAAACAAACAATGAATGGATGGTCAAAACATGAAATCAACAACATTTTTATTGTTGATGCAAATCCGGTGATGAATTACGGATTGGATTTCAAAATTTGGATTCATTACACAACCGATGGAATCAATTTCATGATGGAATTGTCAATTGGATCATCATCAATGACATCCGCACCAATGCAACGTGTGATGTTAAACACAAAATCACCGGTTGGATTGGATTTGAACAACATTGCAAACAATACACCGGAAATCATGGCGGAATGGATGAATTGCATCACAAACAATTTGATCGAATCAATTGAATTTTCATCAAATGTTTGGTTTAAAAAAGATGAAAAATATCGAAACGAATTGCGTGAAATGTGCAAATCAAAATCAATCATTTTTGCATAAAAAAAAATAATCACCGCCGGATCGAAAATCGATCCGGCATTCATCAAAAAAAAAACAAAATGAAAACATTGCAAAACAAAATTCAATCATTGTCGGTTGGCACAAAATACAAAATTTCATCAATTAATTCACGCGGTAAAATTTATCGCGTTACGGAAAACGCAATTCAATTGAATTGTATGTCGGTTGGCATGGCATGGATTCCAAAAAGTCAAATTGTTGACATTGATGAATTAACCGGTGAAATTCAAATTAGTTTGTGGTTTGAAAAAAAATTGAATGAAAAATCACATACATCATCCGGCGCATATTAAAAAAAACATCATGAAATCACACGAAAACAAAACAAAAACAAAACGCATTTGGTTCGATAAACGATTGAGACTTTGGACATTGCAAAACATGGATCAAAATCAAAATCAAATCGATGGTGTTCAATACGAACCAAACCGAAAAAATGCATTCAATTGGTTAAACGAAAAAAATTAATAATCATCAAACAAAAAAAAACAAAATGGAAAATTTTTTAAAATTACGATCAATCAATCAATCAAAATGGTCAATTGGAAATTCCGAATTGGAAATGTTCAATCAACACCATCGAACCATGTTCATCGATTTCGATGTCGACATTGACACATCATCATTTGATGGTGATGGAATTTTTGAAAAAATAAACGTTGACATCACAAACATTTCATGGTGTTTGAATGATGGTGATGTTGTTGAAAATTGCACATTGAATGAACGAAACACCAAACGCATTCATGAAATGATTGAAAACGCGATCAATGATGATCCGGAACGATTTGGTGTTGACATGGATGATGTGCATTGGAATGATGATCAACCAACAATTTTCAACACAATTTATTGCGGTTTTCCAAATCGCGTGAAAAATTTGTAAAATAAAAAACATTAAATTTGTATAAAATGAAAAAATTAACACAATACATTGAAAAATTTGGCAAAAACAATCTTTTGATTGCGGATGGTTTTGATGATGCGGTGATCGGAATCGATTGGAATTTCCGGATCATTTATTCGGTTGAATTGGCAATTCGCATATTGATGAACCGCGATGGAATGTCGCGATTTGATGCAATTGAATTTTTGGAATTTAACACGTTTTCCGCTTACGTTGGTGATCAAACACCATTGTGGATGATGGACACCGATGAACGAATTGAAATGGATTTGGATGTCAATCAATTGTTTGATGCATCGGATGAATTGATCAATTTTGGAAATTCAAAGGAAATTTCATTTGGTCGCGGTATTGAATCCGCATTGAAAACATTAAATTTTGAACGAACACCGGTTGAAAACGCGAATGATGATGATGATTCAATCACATACATTGAACAAAAATGAAAAAAAAATTGATTTGCATTTGGATGTTTATGCGTAAAGTGTCAAAATACGCGGTTTTTATCGCAAATGAACGCATAAAATGTCGAATGAATGGATTTGGTTCACACGATGGTTGAAAACGCGCCAAATCAAAAAAAACGAAAACCAATCATTTTGAATTTGAAATTTGAAAATGGTTTGGTTGTTCCAACATCAATTTGTGAATTGTTGGAAATTCGACATTTGAAACGCGAATGGTTTTCTTTTTCCGATGATTTTGGGTTCAAAAATCCATCAAAATTGTATTGGAAAAATCCACAATTGAATCAACAAATGATTTCATTCGTTAAATTTTTACAATTCAACGGAATTGAAATTGAAACAACAAAATTGACCGGTGAAATTTTTTATTTGACATTTATTCAAAAAAATATAGTAAATTTGGACATGTATTGATCCAATGCGGTGATGATTCCACATGATTGTTTGACAAAATTTTTCGTGTTTTTGGAATTGTCACCGCTTTTTTTTACTTAATTTTGAAACATGAAAACAAATCACAAAAAAAAAATGATGGCAATTGCCGGAATCATTTTGACACCAATCACCATAGTATTATTTTTTATTGATCGACAAATCATGGTTTTTTTGCCACATTTGACATCACATTCAATCCGTTCATGGTTTGATGACATTCCAAAAATGGTTCAAACAATGTTCCGCGTTGGTGCATGTGCAATCATCTACGGAATTTACATTTTGATCAAATGGATGATTTGATGGAACAATTGATGGATGATGGTTCCGAATCATTGTCCGAATTTTTTCAACCATGTGTGATCGGTTATTCACGAACCGGTCAACCGATCATGTCATTCAAAAAAATGGTCAAACAATTGACATCACCGGATTTTGATCAAAATGATGCAATTGAATTTTTGGAAAACAATCCGATTTTTGACTATCCATCATTGCAAAATGTGATCATTTTGATGGATTTGGATTGAAAACACGATAAAAACAAAAAATGGAAATAAAAAATGTAAAAATCACCGAATTGGTGTTGAATGATCAAAATCCGCGATTCATCAAAGATCACAAATTCAAAAAATTGGTTGAATCAATCAAATCGTTTGAAAAAATGTTGGACATTCGACCAATCGTTGTTGATGAAAACATGGTGATTTTAGGCGGAAACATGCGTTTTCGTGCATGTCGCGAAGCCGGTTTGAAAAAAATTCCGGTGATGATCGTTGAAAATTTAACCGATGCCGAAAAAAACGAATTCATGATCAAAGACAATGTTGGATTCGGTGAATGGAATTTTGACATGTTAGCAAACACGTTTGATTCCGTTCAATTGGTTGATTGGGGAATGGATGTGCCAAGATTTGATATTGATCCGGATGAAATCATTGACATCATGGAATTGGATGAAATCAACGAAACGTGTCAATTCATCATTGAATGTTCAAACATCGATGAATTCAAAATCGTTCAATCAAAATTGCAATCAACCGGAAAAAAAATTCATTTTGATAAATTTGTGGAATGGCATGAAAAAAATTGCGTTAATTGATTGTAGAAGAACAAAAGGAAACGTTGCAAAACGTACATCCGTAAATTTCCGAAACATGTTGGTGTTGGAAAACACATTGGATGCGGTTGGCATTTACGATCCGACAATGTTTCGAACAACCGATCAATTCGATGCAATGGTGTTTGGATTTGGATCAAATTCCAATGATTTCGTGAAAACAACCGAATTGATCAAAAACAATCCAAATGCGGTGTTGTTTTGGATGGTCGGTGAGTACGAACAATCAAACTATTGGGCAATTTTGAACGCAAATCGAAAATTCCATGTGATCAAAAATTTCGTTGGTCGCGGTAAAATTGCCAAATACAACACGCATGTTTTGTCCGACAACATGATCAATTTGAATTTGTTGATCACACGAAAACCGAACGAAATCACGATCAAAAAACATGATGTCATTTACTATTCACGTTGGCGGAAAAATCGTTCAAAATACGCGAAATTGTATTTGCAAAACGATGTCCATTTTTCATCGGATTCAAAAAATTTCAAACAATACAAACACATTGGTTGCAATCCAATTTGGATTCAAAAATTGTCATGGATTGAAAAATGTGAAACATTGAATTTGTTTCGGTTTTCATTGTACATGGAAGATGAATTCACACATACATGTTTTAACAATTTAGCAAATCGATGGTATGAAGCCGGAATTTGCAATTGCATCGTGTTATTTGACCGGAATTGCATCAATACAATCAAACAATCGGAAATTGGACAATACATGCATGAAATCGAACCATTTTTGGTTGATGATCACCAATCAATGATGAACACCATCGAAATGATGAAACCGGATTGGAACAAATGGTTGGACATTCAACGCAATTGGCGGAAAAACGAATTGCAATTGCGACAAAACATGTTGGATGAATTTAAACAATTGATCGAACAAAAAACAAACACAAATGAACACAATTAAAAACCAAATTGAACCGAAAAAACCGGTTCGGAAAACGACACAAACCGACATCCGAAAAAAAGCATTCATTGATGCATTGGAAAAATCATTGGGAATTGTCACCATTGCATGTCGATCAATCGGTTTGCACCGGTCAACATTTTACGATTGGATGCGTGATGATCCACAATTCAAACATGATGTGGATGATTTGAACGAAACAACATTGGATTTCGTTGAATCGGAATTGCACAAACAAATTCGTGATGGATCGACAACCGCAACTATTTTTTATTTAAAAACCAAAGGAAAAAAACGCGGTTACATTGAACGAACCGACATCAACATGACAACCAATGCACCGGATTTTTCCGGATTGTCAACCGATCAAATCATTGATTTGTTGAATGAAAAACCATTGGAATGACAACAAAAAACGTTGATCACATGCGTGAAATGTTGCGTTTGGAATTGGCAAAACGTGATTTTTGGCGGTTTTGCATCCATTACGATCCGGAATTTTTTGCCGGTCGCATGTTTTTGAAAAACGTTGCGGATGCATTTCAACGCATTGAAATGCGTGAAACATCATCATTGGCGGTTTCAATGCCACCGCGAGCAGGCAAATCGTTTGTGACATCATTATTTTGTGCATGGACAATTGGTCGAAATCCACATGAATCGGTGATGCGGAACACATGCACATCGACATTGTATTTGAAATTTTCCTACGATGTTCGAACCATTGTAAAATCGGACAAATTTCGTGCGGTGTTTCCACATGTTCAATTGTCGGATGATAAGGCAAATTTGCAAGGATGGAACACCAACAAATCAAAACAAGTCGGATATTTTGGTTCCGGTGTTGGCGGAACAATCATTGGATTTGGTGCATCAAATGTCGCGATTACGGATGATTTATATCGTGGAATTGAAGATGCGATGTCCGACACCATCAATGATCGTGTGATCGCATGGAAAGAATCAACACATGATTCACGTTTTGAACGTGGATGTGTACGAATCGACATTGGAACACGTTGGTCAATGAATGACATGATTGGTCGGAATTACGCATCAAATCATTACGATGAAACAATTATTGTTCCGGCATTGGATGAAAACGATCAATCATTTTGTGAACATGTCATGTCAACGGATGAATATCACATGAAACGGAAACGAACACCGATTGAAATTTGGTCGGCTGAATATCAACAACAACCGGTCGATGTCAAAGGTCGATTGTTTAATGATTTGAAACACATCGATTTGGATGAATTTAATTCAATTATTGATGCAAATAAAACCGAATCAAACCAATTTGGATTCGATGGTTCAATTGCTTACGTTGATGTCGCGGATCAAGGCGCGGATTTTACCGCATGCGCGATCATGGTGATCATTAAAAATCAATTTTTTGTTGTTGATTACGTTTTCACACGCGAAAACACCGATGTGACAATTCCATTGATCGCATCCAAATTGAATGAATGGAATGTTTCCTATTGTCGCGTTGAATCCAATGGAATCGGTGCAATTTATGGTCGACAATTGCAACAATTGGTCAAAACACGAATTTTGGCGGTTGCAAACACAACAAACAAAATGACACGCATCATCATGAATTCGGCATTTGTGATGAATGATTTCACGTTTGTCAAATTGGAAAACGGATCATGTGAACAATTCATGCAAAACATCATCGCATTCACAAAGGATGGAAAAAACAAACATGATGATGCGCCGGATTGCATTTGTGGATTGTCCATGTTTGCACAATCAATGTTTCGAAAAAAATAAGTAATTTTGTAAATAATCAAATATAAAAAATATGAATCAAAATTTTTGGGAATCATTTTTTGGTGTTGACATTAACAACAACAACCGATTCATTGATCAAATGCAACGAATGTTTCCAATACAAAATCAAATTTGGGGAGTAAAAGAAGCGGTTTGGATCGACACCAATGATGCATGGAAATTGTATTTGGAAATTCCGGAATTGCGATCGGTGATTGAAAAACGCGCATCAATGATGGCATCAAACAAACCATGTTTGGTTGACAAAAATGGTGACAAAATCGAAAATCATTGGTTTTTGGATTTAATAAACAAACCAAATCCAACACAATCATGGTCGGATGTTGTCTATTCGATTGCGGTTCAAGATTCGCTTTATTCAAACGTTTTTTTGTATGCACCGCAACGATCATTCAACATTCGAAATTTGATGGTTCCGTTACCATCCAACAAAATCAAAATCGAATTGTCCGGAAAAAAATTGAAACAAATGGATGTCGATGGTTTGATTGATCAATATGTGTTCAAATACGATGATGGATCAACCGAAAATTTGGAATTGGCGGATGTCATTTATTTGACAACATCGGATGGAATGAATTTGGTCAAACCAACATCACGAATTGAAACGTTGAAATTTCCATTGTCAAACATCCGCGCACAATATAACAAACGAAATGTGTTGTTGGAAAACATTGGTTCAATCGGAATTTTAACCGCAAAAAATTCGGACATTGGCGGTGCAATTCCAATGACATCCGAAGATAAAAAACAAATTCAACGCGATTGGTTCAATCGATCAAAAGATGAAATAATCATCACCGAATCGGAAATCGATTGGAAACCGATGTCATTTCCAACAAAGGATTTGATGTTGTTTGAAGAATTAAACGCGGATAAAATCGCGATCATTGATGCGTTTGGATTGTCCATCAATTTGTTTTCATCGGAAAAGGGATCAACGTTCACAAACGTTCGTGATTCGATCCGAATGGTATATCAAGACACGATCATTCCGGAAACACAACAAATTTACGATTCAATTGGACAACAAATTGGTTTGGATGCGGAAGGAATTCGTTTATATGCCGAATTTGATCATTTGCCGGTGTTACAAAACGATGTTGAATCAATGGCAAACACAATGAAAATAAAAACGGAAACCATTGAAAAAATGGTTGCAATGGGTGTCAATTTTGATTCCGATGAAATCCGAACGTTGATTGGCATGTAATTATTTAGTAATTTTGTAAAAATGAAAAACACAAACAACATTTATCAAACAAAAAACGCATTGGAAATCAAAGATTTTGATTCGGAAAACCGGCGCGTTGCGATATATTTGTCCAAATTCGACACAATTGATTCGGACAATGACATGATCAAACGCGGTGCATTCACCAAATCGATCAATGAACATGGTGTGAATTCACCATCAAATCGCAAAATTCAATTTTTACGACATCATGATTGGACAAAACAAATTGGAAAATTCATTGAATTGTCGGAAGATAATGTCGGATTGTTTGCGGTTGGTGAATTAGGTCATTCAACCATTGGAAACGATGCATGGAACGATTACATGGATGGAATCATCCGCGAACATTCCATTGGTTTCAAATATGTAAACGACAAAACAAAATGGATTGATGATGTGACAATGGAATCAAAAGGATATTGGCAAATTTCCGAAGTTATGTTGTGGGAAGGATCGGCGGTGACATTTGGTGCAAACGAATTCACCAATGTTGTCGATGTGATCAAATCCGGCAACGCATCGGATCACGTTTTCAAAATATCAACCGAAATTGACACATTGGTCAAATCGTTGATGCATGGAAATCGATCGGATGAACGATGTCACGAAATCGAAATGAGAATAAAATTTTTAAACGCGCAATTGTCAACACTTGCAACATCACATGAACCGATCATCAATGATCATTCATCGATTGTTCCAATGCCGGAAATCAATGAAAACGCGTTTGATTGGCAATCAATACATGATAAAATAAAATTTTAGTATTAATTTAAAAAAACAAAAAATTGGAAAACCAAATCACACCGGATCAAATTGTGGAAAAAATCAACACAATGATCACCGAAAAAATGGCAACACAACCAACAATGGATGATGTGAAAAACATCAAATCCGAATTGGAAACGTTGAAATCATTTGAAACAAAATCAGTTGAAATAGAAAAATCAATCGCGCGAATGGAAGGTCGCATTGAATCAATGAATGAAAAATCAATCACATCAAAACCGGAACCGGTTGGATCAATTGGTCACCAAATCACAAAACATTTGAATGGTGATAAATTGGAACAATTAAAAAACGGAAAAGGTTTTGATTTAGACATCAAAGCGGACACAACAATTGCCGGTGATTACACCGGAACACGCGCATTGTCCGAATTGGATTCCGATGTGAATCGAATTGCGCGACAAGCGGTGTTAATTTCAAACGTTGTGAATCGTGGATTGACAAATTCAATGTATGTCACATACATCCAACAAACCGCACAACCATCATCGGCTTGGATTGCGGAAGCCGGAACAAAAACCGAATACGAAGAAAAATATACCGAAGTTTCGAAACAAGTCAAAAAAGTTGCCGGAATGGTTAAGGTTTCCAAAGAAATGTTGTCGGATTTGTCATTTGTACAAAACGAAATCAACACCGATTTGGTGCAAGGTGTATTGACCGGAATGGACAATTCATTGTTGAATGGTGCCGGCGGTAACGATTTAGAAGGATTGTTATCATTTGCACCGACATTTTCCGCCGGTGTTGGAACACCATTTTCATTAGCGATTTTTCAAGCCAACATTTTGGATGTGATTCGCGTTGCAATGTCACAAATCCAATCCGCAAAATTTGAACCATCACATGTGATTTTGAATCCGGTTGATGTGGCAAAAATGCAATTGACAAAAACATCAACCGGTGAATATAGCACACCATTTTGGTATCCGCTTTCTACCGGTGAAATGCGTGTGACAACGTTGACAATCATTTCAACAACGTTCATGACCGCCGGCAATTTCTTGGTTGGTGACATGTCACGTTCGAATTTGAGAATGCGTGAAAACGTGAACATTCAAGTTGGGTATGTGAACGATGATTTCGCGAGAAACATGGTTACTATTTTGGCGGAAGCACGCGCGGTTCATTACGTTAAATTGAACGATGTGAATGCATTCGTAAAAGGAACAATTTCAACCGCAATCGCATTGATTAACAAACCTTAATTTTTTATTTAAAATTTAACACATGGACAACGCAGAAAAACCAAAACGCAAAAGAAAACGATTGAACATTGACATCGACACCAAAAATGTCGACATCAAAATCGTTCGTGATGAAAATGGAACAACAAATGTTGACATTGACACTCCGCGAATTGATGTTCATGCAACAAAAACGGATGATTCATTCGAATTGGACATCGAAATCGATGATAANAAAGAATATGAATTNGAATCCAACGGAACATCACCATCGTTGCCAAAAGGNACGATTTGGCGCATAACCGGTGAAATGTTGCGTGTTTTTTTGAAAATGAAATTTGGAAAATTGAATCACAAAAAAAAATAATAAATTGTCAACATGCTATTTTTAACCTATCAAGATTTTACCGGTCGATTTGAATTGCACACCGGCATGTTTGATCAACCAAAATTGGATGATTACATCAACCGCTATGAACCGCGATATTTGATCCATTTATTTGGACAAAAAATGTACGATGAAATTCAATCCGATTTTGATCCAACAACGCAAACATTCAAATCACCAAATGTCGTTTTCATCACAAATGAATTTTATTTGGATGTGAATCAATTTGGCGGTGATGTTTTGATTTCGGATGGTGTGAAAAATATGTTGTTGGGTTTTGTTTATTGGGAATATATGAAAGACACGATCAATCAAATGACACCGATCGGAAATGTAATTCCACAAAATCAAAATTCGACAATAAATTCGACAATTTATTCATCAATGTGGTCGCGTTACAATGAATCGATCAAAACATATCGCGCAATTCAACGATATTTGGTTTTGAATCGACCATTGGACATTGGACAAGTCATTTCGATTTCCGGTTTCACAAATGGAACCGGTTATTTGACACAAAACACCGCAACCGCAATTCAAACCGCCGGATCAATTGGTTCCGGTTTGGTTTTGGGAGTAAACGCGCGCGGAATTAATGGTGTAAACGCAACAACATTGTTGACCGGCGGAACCGGTTATTCAACCGGATCAAACCGCGCGACAACCGGCGGAACCGGAAATGGATGTGTTGTGAATATCGTTGCAACCGCCGGTGTGATCACATCGATCACAATTGCGAACAATGGCGGTCAAAGTTACACGTTAAACGATGTTTTGACAATTGTTGAAATTGGCGGTGCCGGTGCAACATTTCGTGTTGATTCGTTGTGGAATGGTCAAATCATGTCATTGTCAATTTTAACCGGAACAAATGCCGGTTTGAATTACAAAATCAATGATGTTGTTTTGATTTTAGGCGGTTCAAATACCGCAACCGCTACGATCAATTACGTTGGTGTTTTGGATGCAAAAAATTGGAATGGTCGCGACAAACAAACATCTTATTGGCTATGAAAAACGACATTTCAAACATTGTGGATCAAATCATTCAATCAATGGACACAACCATCAATTTGGTGTTTGATCCGGTGACATTGAAATGGAACACATGTGACACGAAATGGTCGCGATTGGGAAAAATGATCACAAATTCGGTTGGAACAACGTTCAAAATTGTTGCGTTTGAACAAAACGCATGGATTCAAACAACCAAAATTGGCAATGGTGCCGGCGCAATGGAAAACACCATGTATTTGGCTGATCCATACGCATTGACCGGAACCAAAATGGTCGCAAATATCGAATGGACAAAAAAATCGAACAATTTATTGTCAAAAACACCATTGATTTGGTTGTTGGAAACAATTCGATTTGTTGAATTTGGTCGCGATCAACCATTGGAATTTGAATCCGATTTGCGATTGTTTTTTTTGGATGAAACAAATGTTGCACAATACATGACAAAAGACCATCGAAACAACGTTGTGCAACCAATGAATCAATTGATCGATGAATTCGTTCGTACAATCAACGAAAACCGCAAATTTAAGCGGATTTTGGAAACCGAACGGATCACGTTTTCACGATTTGGAAATGAACGTGACAATGGTGTGTTTCAAAATGTATTGGATGCGAATTTGTCCGGTGTTGAATTACGAATAAAAATGGAAAAATATAAAGAAAATTGTAGTATTAATTGTTAAAAACAAAAATTAAAAAAAAATAAAATGGCTATAGGATGTAATTGCGAAAATGGTTTGTCGAATACCGGCAGACCAAATTGTGTGCCGATTCAATCGGTGACAAGTAGATTGATCATGGTTCCGAAATATGCGAACGATGGAACAATAAACAAAATTGATTTGACCGCGACATTGCCGGTTTGGTCAACATTAATCAATCAAACGGATGTGTCAAAACGTTGGTTTCCGTTACCATATTTCGAAAATGTGGAATTGGCAAAGGCGGACACAACGTTTGAAGAAGCGAATTCCGGTCGAATGGTTTTCATCCGACAAGGAAAACGTTCATTTGCCGGTGAATTGTGGGCAGATGATTCATCACCGCAATTTTTAGGTAAATTGCAAACAAATCGTTGTGTTGAATTCGGTGTGTACATCGTGGATGTTAATGGAAATTTAATCGGTTCAAAAATTGGAACAAGTTTGTTTCCAATATCGGTTGACAATCCATCATTCGATCCAAAAATCATGTTTGCAACGGACAAAACAATCCAAAAAATCATGGTTGCATTTGATTTCGATCGTTTATTCGATGAATCAACAATGTGGATGATCACACCAACGGAAGCCGGTCAAGATTTCAATGATTTGAATGGTTTAATTGATGTAAACATGACAAACGTGTCAAACACATCAACAACGCGTGTTTTCAAAGCATTTTTAGATTACGGAACCGCAATCAATCCGATCAAATTCAAAGGCGGTGTATTGGCGGATTTCACGTTGCGAAATGACACAACAAATGCGGTCATTGTGATCACATCGGTTGTTGAAAACGTTGGAATTGCCGGTCAATACTTATTGACTGCACCGGCATTTGTTGTNGGTAACATTTACACGATCAAANTTGTGAAAACCGGTTACACCGGAACATATNNATTCACCGCGTAATTGGAAACAATTGGTGATGTTTGATTGACAAATTGAATGTTGAAAATTAGGTGATGTTGAATGACATCACCTTTTTTTTTAGTAATTTTACAATAATGAATTTAATGAACACCGAAATTGGATTGGTTTTGAATCGCGCATCGTACATGTTGACCATGCGATCGATTTGGTTTTCCGTATTTCGTGACACGCAATTCAAAAAATTGATATTGGATTGGATTCGATACGATCAACTATTCAAACATGGTGTTGATGAAGATGGTGACATTATTGGAACCTATTCGGAAT
>JGI12421J11937_10000067_pt1 | contig 33639 bp, 36 predicted proteins | sample LakErihyJuly2011_2_FD_11937 | JGI IMG/M metagenome (IMG submission 11937)
AGGAACGAAATGAAATTTCATTCTTAAGTGCGCAAGCCATGAAGACTCTGCGCAAGGTTTCAAATGCTGCCGGTTTTAATCTTGGAATGAATCAAGGTGCGTTATCGGGCGCCGGAGTAGCAGAACATATTCACCAACACGTTGTTCCTCGTTGGGGTGGAGATGCCAATTTCATGCCAATTATTGGTCAAACTAAAGTATTGCCTCAGTTATTGGCTCAAACACGTAGTGACCTAGCCGCAGGATGGGTTAACGATTAATTTCGGTTAGATATTGCTTAACAATATCGATACCAATATTTTTTTCTATCCACACCGGAATTGCAGGAAAAAGTAATCCAGCCGCAAAAGATCCATCGCCCATTACTGCCATGTGTGATTTATATTCATCAACAAATTCACTTACCAAAGTTTTATGTTCGGGATCACTGGGAATTATTGTGGAAGGATTGCTTGAGTAATCAGTAATTTCCTCTGTGGCCAAACTAATCAGAGCGCAGGGCGCACCGGAATCATCGTGTAATACTAAGTAGGGCGTAACAACCTGGTCAAAGAGTCGATTGGCAAGAAGAACAGCGTCATCGAAATCAGCTTCACCGCTTTCTATGTTCGTTACAACAATTAATCGGGGAGTTTGGAACTCATCTAAGGCTGCCCAATTAGATACGGTTTTTTCATCCACACCAGTGTTTGGATTAATGACAAAGATCGCTACCTCTTCAGAACCGTCGGCATCAGTGTTGTAGGTAGCGCCAAAGAGGTCTGCTACAGATTCTGGCTGCGCGCTTGGATGCCCGTACACGCTGATGCGTAGTTCGAAACTATGAGTTGGCATGACCTTAAGCCTAATATGTACCTAATGATTAGCGAAGTTTTAAAACCTGCGGTCACGCGAATTATTTCTCCGGTGGCCCGATTCTTCCTACGAATCGGATTAACACCGAATGCAGTTACTGCAATAGGTGCTATCTGCGTTGTTATCAGTGCGTTCTATTTCTTCCCTCAAGGTGAGTTTTTTGTAGGAACGCTGGTAATTAGTTTTTTCATGCTCAGCGATCTCTTCGATGGAGCGATGGCTCGAATTAGTTCTGCCGGCGCAAGCAAATGGGGCGGGTTTTTAGATTCAACGGTGGACAGAATTTCTGATTCAGCAGTGCTCTGCGGTGTAGCAATCTATTTAATCCAAGAAGATGATCAACTTTCGATAATTTATTTAGTATGTCTTGTTACCGGAATGCTCATTCCATACATCCGAGCAAAGGCTGAGAGCATGAATATCGCATGCAGCGGCGGCATTGCCGAGCGCACAGAGCGAGCAATCATCGTTTTAGTTGGAACAGGATTTCATGGACTAGGCGTGCCGTACGCGCTGTCGATAAGTGCGTGGGTATTAGCGATACTGGGCGTAGTAACAACTTTTCAACGATTAATTATTGTTAAACGCGCGATCTAACATGAAAGAAAGTCTCGTGGGATGGGCATATATCTTCGCCTGGAAAATATTGCGCACCCTGCCCGAATCGGCGGCGTATTCACTATTTGATCGAGGCGCGCGATTTTTAGTTAAGCGCAATCCGAAGAGCGTTGCGCGTTTGCGAAGTAATCTGGTGCGAGTAAAGCCAGAATCTACAGAATCAGAGATGCAACAACTTCTCGCAGATGCCATGTCTTCGTACATGAGATATTGGTGTGACACCTTTAGATTTCCGAATTGGGATAAAGAGCGCATAAATTCAACGGTAACTGTAACGAGAGAAAACTTACTGCTAGATGGGATCGCAAGTGGACGCGGAGTAATTGTCTCTTTGCCACACGCAGGAAACTGGGATCACGCCGGTGCATATTTTTGCCTCAAAGGAATACATCTTGTAACAGTTGCCGAACGGCTTAAGCCTGAAAGATTATTTCTGGAATTCCTTCGTTACAGGCAAGCAATGGGCATGGAAGTACTTGCCTTGGATTCCAGATCTATTGTGACGTTAGCACAGAGGTTAAGAGAGGGACATCTCGTGGCCCTTGTTGCAGATCGAGATTTATCGAAATCTGGAATCGATGTTAATTTCTTCGGACATCCCGCTCGTATGCCGGCAGGTCCTGCAGTGTTAGCAATAAAAACAGATGCGGTACTTGTGACAGCCTTTGTAAATTACACAGAGCGTGGAATTCATATCACTTTCGATGAAATCAAAGTTCCGGTTGAGGGAACTCAAGAAGAAAAGGTTTCTGCCCTTGTTCAAAAATCTGCAGATAATTTTGCCCACGGTATTAGCAAATATCCACAGGATTGGCACATGCTTCAAAGAATTTGGATTGATGAAGACTTTACGGAGCGAATGTAATGCTTACTCGCTCACTTAAGATTGGAATCGTCTGCCCATATGGTTGGGACACACCAGGTGGGGTGCAAAATCACGTTCGCGATTTAGCTGAGTATCTAATTGCTGCAGGCCACGATATTTCAGTTTTAGCACCCGTCATTGATGAAACCAAAATTCCAAGTTATGTCACGAGTGCGGGCAAACCAATTGCGATTCCTTATAACGGCGCTGTTGCCCGTGTTCTATTTGGACCAATTGCTTTTGCACGAGTTCGCCAATGGATTGCCCAAGGTGATTTCGACATCCTGCATTTACATGAACCCGCTATTCCTTCTATTTCATTATTAGCTTGTTGGGCTGGCGAAGGTCCAATGGTTGGAACTTTTCATGCCGCGGCAAAGAGACAAAAAGCAATTTTTGCAATTGGTCCAATTCTGGAACCAGTTATTGAAAAACTATCTGCGCGCATTGCTGTCAGCGAAGCAGCTCGTGCAACGCTGACTGAACACCTAGAAACTGACGCAGTTGTTATTCCTAATGGAATTTATGCCGATCGATATAGAGATGGTGTTGCACAAGAGCAGTGGCAGAAAAATACCTTGGGGTTCATCGGGCGCTTTGAAGAGCCTCGCAAGGGACTCTCAGTATTAGTTGACGCTCTGCCAATTATTTCTAGATTTGCACCTGATGTTCGAGTATTTGTCGCAGGACCTGGCGACACCAAAGATGTCATCGAGTCCATAGATCCCCAGTTGCGATCTCGGTTCACTTTTCTTGGAAAGATTTCTGAACAAGACAAAGCAAATTTTCTAGCTTCAATTTCGCTCTATGTAGCTCCAAATACTGGGGGAGAATCATTTGGAATTATCTTGGCAGAGGCTCTTGCCGGAGGCGCCACAGTTGTTGCAAGTGATATTCCAGCATTTGATTCACTTCTAAATCACGGGGAGTTCGGAGAGTTATTTGAATCTGAAAGTTCAACTGATTTGGCCAAACGAGTCATTGATTTATTGCGAGATGACGAACGTAGAATTGAACTTGGCAAAGCAGGAAAGAAGCATGCTCAGCAATTTGATTGGAAAGTTGTTGCTGATCAAATTTTCTCAATCTATGAAATGTCACTGGTAAGCGGTGAAAAAGTTCGTCTCGCATCAGAAAACCGAGCATGGAGTAGATTTATTGGACGCGATCAACGAGGGGATGCATAAATGAAAACCTTGGTTGTTGTGGGAATTTTTCTGTTGGTGTTCATTTGGTACTTAACCTTTCTGGCCACTCGCTTAGATCGGTTACATCATCGAGTGGAAACTAGTTGGGCCAATTTAGATGGTTTATTGCAACGTCGGGCAGCAATTGCACTTGAAATCACTCGTAGTGAAATTGCAGATCCCGCATCTGCCATGCTTTTAACTGCTGCCGCTTATCAAGCACGCGAGGCAAGTATTGAAAATAGATCTGCAGCCGAAAGCGGATTATCAGGCGCCCTTGGGCTACTACTAGCCGATGGCCAAAGTAGTCAGCGTCCTGCGGAAATAGTTTTGCTCCGCGAGTTATCTGAGTTAACGGATAAAGTCAGAATTGCCATTGCCTTACACGTTGATGCAGTGGCCAGAACGCATTTAGTGCGCAGCAAAGCAATTGTCCGAGTTTTTCGCCTAGCCGGTACAGCTCCTCTACCAATTACTTATGAGTTTGAAACTGATGTTCTCTAAAACGCGATCTGTACTTATTTTGGCGGCCTACGCCGCTGTTCTAAGCACAGCTGGTTGCGCATCTATCTCGCAGAGTGTTTCTGAAATGATTTCAGATCCAATTCAAACCAATGTGCTGAGTGGTCGAGAAGGCGAGAACGGCCCGGTCCTAGTTGTGAAAATAGATGACACGGCAAAAGCTCGTCCTCAAGTTGGCTTGGAGTTCGCAGATGTTGTTTACATCGAACAAGTAGAAGGCGGCCTGACGAGATTGGCGGCAGTTTTTTCATCGAATATTCCAGTGCGCATCGGACCGGTGCGCAGTGCGCGTATCAGCGATATAGATCTGCTTGCGCAGTATGGTCATGTGGCATTTGCATACAGTGGAGCGCAACAAAAGTTACTTCCCGTAATCGCTGCTGCAAAGCTCTCCGATGTTGGCGCCATGAGGCGAGGTCCTGCCTTTTATGAGACAGATCCAAATCGAATTCAGCCCTATGCAATGTTTCTCAATGCACAAACTTTGATGGCAAATGAAGTAAGCAAAGCCACCGTAATTGATCCAGCCAGAAATGTTGGCTGGAACTTTTCAGATCAATTGGAAAACGAAGGTTTTGAAATCATTGATGTAACGATGCATTGGCCGGCACAGAAATATTCTGCCCGTTGGGATAGTGCGAGCAGTCGATGGTTATTAAGTGTTAATTCGATTCCAGATCTCTCCGATGTTGGAAAAAACTTAGGTCCAACAACATTAGTTATTCAATTAGTTTCTATTACGCCCTCTGAATACGGAGATAAGTTCGGCGGTAATACGCCCTTTTCTCAAACAGTAGGAACAGGAAAGGCATACGTTCTGCGCGATGGCACTGTGATTCAAGCAACATGGAATCGCCCAGATGTTTTATCGCCCACAACGTGGACAGATGCAACTGGAGCAGAAATAAAGTTCGCACCAGGACAAGTGTGGGTTGCCCTGACCGATAAAGAGCCAGATTTCACGCGCAAACCTGCCAGCGCGCCAACTCCAACTTCAAAGTAGTATTAGACCCCTATTCATACAGGGAGTTGTAATGGCACAGGAAAGCGGAACATCACGCGTTAAGCGCGGTATGGCAGAAATGCTTAAGGGCGGCGTCATCATGGACGTTGTCAATGTTGAGCAAGCAAAAATTGCCGAAGATGCTGGCGCTGTGGCTGTTATGGCACTTGAAAGAGTGCCCGCAGATATTCGTGCGCAAGGTGGCGTCGCACGCATGTCAGATCCTGACATGATCGCTGCAATTCAAGCTGCGGTTTCAATTCCTGTAATGGCTAAAGTTCGCATTGGTCACTTTGTTGAAGCACAAGTTATTCAAAGCTTAGGTGTTGATTTCATCGATGAATCTGAAGTTCTGACTCCAACTGATTATGCCAATCACATTAACAAATGGGATTTCACGATTCCTTTTGTTTGCGGTGCAACAAATTTAGGTGAAGCACTTCGCCGCATCAATGAAGGTGCAGCAATGATTCGCTCTAAGGGCGAAGCTGGCACTGGCGATGTTTCTAACGCAATGACACATATGCGCCAGATAGGTGGAGAAATTCGACGACTAACATCCATGCGCGAAGATGAACTCTATGTTGCAGCAAAAGAGATGCAGGCTCCATTTGATTTAGTAAAAGAAGTTGCTGCAAATGGAAAACTCCCAGTTGTTCTATTCACAGCAGGCGGCATTGCAACTCCAGCTGATGCTGCCCTGATGATGCAGATGGGCGCTGATGGCGTCTTTATCGGTTCAGGAATCTTCAAATCTGGAGATCCAAAGCGACGCGCAGAAGCATGCGTTAAAGCAACTACTGCTTTTACCGATGCAAAAGTTATTGCAGATGCTTCACGCGGACTTGGTGAAGCTATGGTCGGTATAAACGTTGCAGATCTTCCAGCACCACATCGCCTTTCTGAACGCGGTTGGTAGTAAAAAACTTGCAGGTTGGCGTTCTAGCTTTACAGGGTGATTTTCGCGAACACTTAAATGCTTTGGCGCAGTGTGGTGTCCAAGGTGTTGAGGTTCGAACTCCTGCGGAGTTAGAAAAAATCGACGCACTGATTATCCCGGGTGGCGAGTCAACCACGATTGTTTCTCTGGCAAAAACATTTAAGGTTTTCGAGCCAATTAAGAAGAGAATTGCAGCTGGCATGCCAACATATGGCTCATGCGCTGGAATGATCATGTTGGCAGATCACATTGTTGCCGCAAAAGATGGTCAAGAAACTTTTGGTGGAATTGATATAACTGTTCGGCGCAATGCTTTCGGTCGACAAGTTGATTCATTTGAAAGTGACATCTCTGCTCCTGCAATCTCTAAATCTCCAATACGTGCAATTTTCATTAGAGCCCCATGGGTTGAAAAAATAGGTAAGAGCGTTGAAGTCTTAGCAAGCTTTGAAGGTGCAGACGGTGCATCCCATCCCGTTGCTGTGCGCCAGGGTCATTTATTGGCTACGGCTTTTCATCCCGAGATTACCGATGACTACAGCGTCCATAGGTATTTCCTCGAAAAAGTTTGCTCATAGAGATTAGTTCAGATTACGATAAAGTAAGACAGGTAGAAACAATCTTTCAGGTGAGGTGTTAAATGTCCGGCCATTCCAAGTGGGCAACTACAAAGCATAAAAAGGCTGTCATCGATGGTCGTCGCGCTAAAAATTTTGCGAAGTTGATTAAAGCAATCGAGGTTGCTTCGCGCAACGGTGGACCTGATATGGATGGCAACCCAACACTTTTTGACGCTGTTGCAAAGGCGAAGAAGAATTCAATGCCTGCAGACAATATTGATCGTGCGATTAAACGCGGTGCTGGCCTTGAATCTGGTGGCGCTGACTGGCAGACAATTATGTATGAAGGTTACGGACCACACGGTGTCGCAATCATGATCGAATGTTTATCAGATAATCGAAATCGCGCTGCATCTGAAGTGCGTGTTGCTGTTACACGCAATGGTGGCTCTATGGCCGATCCTGGCTCGGTGTCATATCTGTTTCATCGCAAAGGTTTAATAGTTGTAAATAAGGCATCAGGTGCAACGGAAGAATCTATTCTTGAAGCAGTTTTGGAAGCAGGGGCTCAAGAAGTTAACGATAATGGTGATGCATTTGAAATTGTGTGTGAAGCAAGTGATTTGGTCACAGCGCGCACTGCACTGCAAAGTGCGGGAATTGATTACGAATCTGCCGATTCTTCTTTCATTCCTTCTATGACAATTGATTTAGATGGCGAATCAGCGACGAAAGTATTCGAACTTATCGATGCGATCGAAGAGCTAGATGATGTGCAAAATGTCTTCAGTAACGCTGATGTATCAGATGCAGTAATGGCGAGCCTGGCTTAATTTTTTCGCCCCACCTCTTAGGCTTGCGCCATGCGAGTTCTTGGAATCGACCCAGGTCTGACTAGATGTGGTGTCGGCATAGTTTCAGGTACTCCAGGATCTGCTCTGACATTAGATGGAGTCGGCGTGATCATGACCGCTACTGACATAGAACTAGATCTTCGCTTACTTGAATTGCACTCAGGCATTACCCAATGGGTCGAAAAATATTCTCCTGATGTTATGGCTGTGGAAAGGGTTTTCTCACAACATAATGTGCGTACTGTTATGGGCACAGCGCAAGCAGCCGGAATTGCGTTATTAGTTGCAGCACAACACGGCGTTCCAGTGTTTTTACATACGCCAAGTGAAGTAAAAGCTGCAGTAACAGGTTCTGGCCGAGCAAATAAAGCTCAAGTATCAGAAATGGTTAAACGTCTATTGAATTTACAAGAAATTCCTAAGCCAGCAGATAGCGCCGATGCACTCGCACTTGCCATCTGTCATATTTGGCGTGGCTCTGCTGATGCGAAAATTAAAACGGCGNTANCTGCCGAGAAAAAGCGATTGGCAGGTCTTCGATGATCGCAACGCTTAGTGGCACAGTCAGATCACTTACTGCCGATAGAGCAATTATCGAAGTCGGGGGAGTAGGCATGAATGTATTAATCAATGCCCACACCAGCAACTCATTAACAGTTGGCGCACATGCAAATCTATTTACTTCCCTTGTTGTGCGAGAAGATTCGCTGACCCTCTTTGGTTTTAGCGATGAACCCTCACGAGTTCTCTTTGAATTAGTCCAAACTGTTTCTGGAATTGGTCCCAAAGTCGCACTTTCTATTTTGGGAGCACTGACACCTTCAGAATTAGCACACGCAGTGAACACCGAAAACATCTCTGCGATTGAGAAAGTTCCCGGAATTGGCAAAAAAGGAGCCCAGCGTTTAATCCTGGAGCTCAAATCAAAGATAAGTGATTTCGGGCAAGGTTCATATACAAGATCTCATCAACCTGTGTGGCGCGAACAATTAACGAGTGCGCTTATTTCTTTAGGATTTTCAGCCAAAGACTCTGATGATGCTATTAACTTAGTTTTATCCGATATACCGCAAGAACAAATTGCGCAGATGGAGTTAGGCGAATTACTAAAACTTGCATTGCAAAGTGGTAAAAAATGACGCCTGATGACCGTCTAGTAACTCCGGCGCTTCGAAGCGATGATGGTGCGGCAGAAAATGCACTTCGTCCGAAAACTTTGCAAGATTTCATTGGCCAAGATCGAGTGCGTCAACAAATAGATGTATTACTCAGTGCTGCCAGAAAACGCGAAAGCGCAGCTGATCATATTTTGCTATCTGGGCCTCCTGGATTAGGCAAGACAACTCTTGCACTTATTTTGGCAAGTGAAATGAATACACCGATTCGCGTTACAAGCGGTCCGGCGATTACGCATGCAGGCGAAATGGCTGCAATTCTCTCCTCGTTAGTAGAAGGTGAAATTCTCTTTCTCGATGAAATACATAGGTTGCCTCGTCCAGCAGAAGAGTTGTTATACCTGGCTATGGAGGACTTTCGTGTGGACGTTGTTGTTGGTAAGGGTCCGGGAGCCACAGCTATTCCGCTTCAACTTCCACGATTTACATTAGTTGGAGCAACCACCCGCGCAGGATTGCTACCAAGTCCGTTGCGTGATCGATTTGGCTTTACAGCTCACCTTGATTTCTATGATGAGAAGGATCTAGCAACAGTAATTACTAGAAGTGCAAATTTACTTGGCTTAACAATTGATGCAAAGGCAGTTGATGAAATAGCAGGGCGCTCTCGTGGCACACCAAGAATTTCAAATAGATTGCTTCGTCGTGTTCGAGATTTTGCACAGGTCCAAGGTGGAAATGTTCTTTCACATGCTCACGCAATGGCTGCCCTTGAAATGTATGAAGTGGACGAAAAAGGTTTAGACCGGCTAGATCGAGCGGTGCTCACTGCCTTAATTGAAAGGTTTAATGGTGGACCTGTCGGTCTATCCACTCTTGCCATCGCAGTTGGTGAAGAGAGTGAAACTGTTGAATCTGTGGCAGAACCATTTTTGGTCCGCAATGGCTTTATGGCGCGCACATCTCGCGGAAGAATTGCAACGGCATTGGGTTGGACCCATATTGGGCGCACTCCGCCTGCTGATTTAGCGGCAACTCCGGGCCTTTTCGACACACCAGATATTCACGCCTAGACTCTGCACTTATGTCTACATCGAATAAACCCGTAAAAACTGCTGCCCGTCCAGGGCGCACCTTGGTAGTCCTTGCCCTCGTCATGCTTGCTTTACTCGCAACAGTTTTAATTACTGGTGCAACAGCAGTTCGACTTGGTCTCGATCTTCGCGGAGGAACAAGTGTTACCTTGCAACCGCGAATTGCTCCAGGTGAAAATGGCAAAGTTACAACGGAGGCAATCGATCAAGCGGTTTCAATTATTCGCCAACGTGTTAACTCATTAGGTGTTGCAGAAAGTGAAGTTGCCGCGCAAGGTAGCGGAACCAATCGTCAAATTATTATTTCAATTCCAGGAGATACAGGACGTCGAGTCGTTGAATTAGTTGGCCAGACAGCAGAGTTACGATTTAGACAAGTACTAGCAACAGCGCCAGGTGCAGCATCTGCGGCTCCTGCAGATCCAGCAGCGACTCCTGCAGCTGCTGTCACACCAGAATTAAATGCACAATTTGCAGCCCTTGATTGCACGAAGCCAGAAAATCTTCAAGGCACAGGAACAGATAATGCAGATAGCGCAATTGTTGCCTGCGATAGAAATGGCGCCGCAAAGTACATCCTGGATAAGGCTGAAGTATTAGGACGTCAAGTATCTAAGGCCACAGCCGGAATCGATCAACAAGGCGGTAACGCTTGGTTTGTGTCATTGGTTTTCAATGGTGAAGGAACAAAAGCATTTGGTGATATCACAGGTCGAGTGACATCACTACCTTCACCACAAAATCAGGTAGCAATTGTTCTAGATGGATTAGTTGTTTCGGCTCCGCGAATTAATGAAGCTATTCCTTCGGGCAATGCTCAAATTACTGGTTCCTTTACCCAACTAGAAGCACAAGATCTTGCCAACGTTTTAAAATATGGTGCATTACCACTGGCTTTTGACCGCGGAGAAGTTCAGCAAGTTTCTCCTACTTTGGGAGCCGATCAATTAGATGCAGGTTTGTTGGCTGGTCTTTTGGGTTTCATACTCATTTTTGTATATTCAGTTTTGTATTATCGCGGTTTAGGTCTTGTTTCCATTGGATCTCTAATGGTTGCAGCCGGTCTTGTTTATCTTCTCTTCTTACTTCTTGGTAAGTGGATTGGATTCACACTTACTTTGGCGGGTATTGCAGGTGCCATCGTTGCTATTGGTATTACCGCTGACTCATTTATCGTTTACTTCGAACGTATACGAGATGAGATTCGTGATGGTAGATCTCTGCGTTCGGCGGTTGAAACTGGTTGGACTAAAGCACGTAGAACCATCGTTGTTGCCGACTTCGTTTCAATTATTTCTGCTGTTCTCCTTTACCTATTTGCAGTAGGTGGCGTGCGTGGTTTCGCATTTACATTGGGTCTTACGACACTTGTCGATTTGATCGTTGTATTTTTCTTCACTAAACCATTGACGATGTTTTTAGCTAGGTTGAAATTCTTTAGTTCCGGTCATGCACTCTCTGGTGTATCGGTAAAAAGTATCGGCAATGTAACTCTTGCAACAAAGGAGGCGTAAGTTATGTCTAAGTTTTCAGGATTAGGCGCTCGTTTGCATTCGGGTGAAACCTCAGTTGATTACATTGGAAAGCGTCGCCGCTGGTATGCAGTATCTGGCCTTTTGATTATTGCTTCAATTGCGGCCCTTGCATTGCAGGGTTTGCATCTTGGTATTGAATTCAAAGGCGGATCTTCTTACACGGTAACAAAGGTCGGCTCCTCAATTGCTCAGGCAGAATCTGCTCTAGTAAGTGCTGGAATCACTGGAGAGAAAATTATTCAGCAAGTTGGAAGTGACAAGATTCGTGTGCAGACAGGTTCACTTTCAACGCAGGAATCTAATGCTGTTCAGGATTCATTAGCTTCGGCATTTGGCGTGAGCGTTGATTCTATTGACACTCAAATCATCGGGCCTTCATGGGGTAAAGAAATTACTCGTAAAGCGTTATACGGTTTGGTTGGCTTCTTAATCGTTGTCATTCTTTATTTAGCGATGGCTTTTGAGCCAAAAATGGCAATATCGGCAATCATTGCAGTTGTGCACGATGTTTTCATTACAGTTGGAATCTACGCACTTGTTGGCTTTGATGTTACGCCTGCGACGGTGATTGGGTTCTTAACCATTTTGGGATATTCACTCTATGACACGGTTGTTGTCTTTGACAGAGTTCGCGAAAATACTCGATCAATTACTTCAACATCTAAAATGACGTATTCACAGGCTGCAAACTTAGCGATCAATCAAACAGTTGTGCGCTCAATTAATACAACCATCGTGGCATTGCTACCCGTTGGCTCAATTCTTTTTGTTGGTGCTGGATTATTAGGAGCGGGAACACTTAAGGATCTATCTCTTGCGCTATTTATTGGTCTAGCAACCGGTGCATATTCTTCAATCTTTATTGCAACACCTTTGCTTGCTGCAATGCGTGAGCGTGAACCTGCGATGCAGGCGTTGGCAAAACGCGTTAATGCTCGTGGCGGTTCACCAGCGATGGCAACAGCAGGTGCTGTTGCAACAGAAAACAACGGTGAAAAACGTGGTCCTCGTAATCAACCAAAACGTAAAGGTCGCAAGTAACTTTATTTGCGTCCCAGATGGACACACTCTTACAACCCTTGATCAGCTCCTTACAGGAGCATGATCCGAAGGCTGATGTTGTAAAGGTTGAAAAGGCCTATGAAGTTGCAAAGAATGCCCACTTAGGACAGCTTCGTAAATCAGGTGATGAATACATCACTCATCCTGTTGCCGTCGCACAGATTCTCTCTGAGTTAGGGCTCAATGATTCAACGATTATCGCAGCCCTTTTGCATGACACAGTTGAAGATACCCCTTATTCATTAGTTCAATTAAAAAGTGATTTTGGCGATGAAATTTCATCCCTTGTCGATGGCGTAACAAAATTAGATAAATTGAGTTACGGACCAACTGCTGAAGCAGAGACCGTGCGCAAGATGGTTGTTGCTATGTCACGAGATATCAGAGTTCTAGTTATTAAGTTGGCAGATCGACTGCACAATGCCCGCACATGGAAATACGTAGACCCACAAAGCGCCGAACGCAAAGCTCGAGAAACATTAGATATTTATGCCCCCCTTGCCCACAGACTTGGCATGAACGCAATTAAATGGGAGTTAGAAGACCTTTCATTTGCAGTACTAGAGCCAAAAAAGTTTGAGGAAATCTCACGATTGGTTGCAGAACGCAGTCCTTCTCGCGATGCGTTAACTGCGCAAGTAATTAAGGATGTAGAAGAGGACCTTGCCAGGGATTCGGTCGAGGCAACTGTTACCGGACGCAAGAAGCATTTCTTTAGCGTCTATCAAAAGATGGTTGTTCGTGGACGCGAATTTAATGATATTTATGATCTTGTTGGCATCCGCGTTTTAGTAAATGATGTGAAGGATTGCTATGCGGTACTCGGTTCNATCCACGCCCGTTGGTCACCAGTTCCAGGCAGATTCAAAGATTACATTGCAATGCCAAAATTTAATTTATATCAATCACTTCACACCACTGTTATTGGACCTGATGGAAAAGCAATTGAAATTCAGATTCGAACCTTCGAAATGCATTCACGCGCGGAATTTGGAATCGCTGCGCACTGGAAATACAAGCATGGCACTGATACGAATTCTTCTTCTCCGCAAATGCTCTGGTTGCGACAATTACATGAGTGGCAAAAAGAGACGGAAGACCCATCAGAATTCCTGGAAGCGCTGAGATTCGATCTTGGCACGCCTGAAGTTTTCGTTTTCACACCTAAAGGAAGCGTTGTTGCGCTTCCAGGTGGTTCGACGCCTGTTGATTTCGCGTACTCAGTTCACACAGATGTAGGCAATAGATGTGCGGGTGCGAAGGTAAATGGACGTTTGATTCCACTTGATACTCGTTTGAACAACGGAGATGTTGTTGAAGTTGTAACCAATAAGAGTGAGTCCGCGGCGCCATCTCGTGATTGGCTCAATTTTGTTAAGAGTCCACGTGCTCGATCCAAAATCAAAGCGTGGTTTAGCAAAGAGCGCCGCGAAGAAGCAATTGAAGCGGGTCGTGAATCTATTGCGCGCCAAATGCGCAAAGCAGGATTGCCTCTACAAAAAATCTTTGCGGGCCATGCATTACTCGAACTTGCACACGAGTTGAGATACCCAGATATTTCTGCGTTGTATTCAGCCGTTGGAGACGGCCATGTTTCATCGGCTGCGATCATCGATAAGTTAGTTCAATTTATGGGTGTTGAAGATTCCCATCCTGAACCCACAATGGATTTTATTCCNGGGGGAGCGCCAGTTGCCAAACGTTCTAGTAGTGCAATTAAGGTTGAAGGAATAGATGATGTATTAGTAAAGCTTGCTCGCTGCTGCACTCCGGTTCCAGGAGATCCAATCATGGGTTTTATTACTCGTGGCAGTGGAATTTCAGTGCATCGATCTGATTGCGTTAATGCTGATGATCTACACGCGCACCAAAGTGATCGCATTGTTGGGGTGAAATGGCTAGAAGGTGCCTCAAGTTTATTCTTAGTAAATATTCAGGTTGAAGCACTAGATAGAGCGCGCTTACTAGCCGATGTGACCCGCACATTATCTGAACAGCAAGTCAACATTCTTAGCGCAGCGGTTAGCACCACAAAAGATCGTGTTGCAATTTCACGGTTTACATTTGAAATGGCTGATGCCACGCATCTGGATGCAGTTTTAACAGCGGTTAGATCAATTGAAGGTGTGTACGACGTTTATCGAACGACCAATAATTAACTAAATTCAGCCAGAGATTTCTGTGCTTCTTCTAACCAGATACGTCTTGCAGCGGCTGATTCCAAAGCTTCAGTTGCTTTTTTAGCATTACCTGCAGTTGTTGCCTTGGCCGCAATTTTTTCGTAATTATCGATTGCACCTTGAAGTTGAGCGACAACTTCTGCAGCGCGTGCTTTGGCTGCTGGATCGGTTTTACGCCAGATTTCAGCTTCGGCTGACTTAATCGCATCCTCTACGACACTGACGCGAGCATCTAGAGCTGATCGCTTATCGCGATTAGTCATTCCGATTTTCTCCCATGAGCGGGCAAGATCTCTAAACTTATTTTTAGCATCCTTCACATCGGTGAAAGGAAGAAGTGCCTCGATTTGGATAATGAGTTCTTCTCGCTTTGCCAGGTTTGTGCCCATTGTTACTTCGCGCTTTTCTAAGTCAGCGTTTTTCGCTTGGAAGAATTGGTCTTGAGCTTTTTTAAATCGAGCCCATAGTTTTGCATCATCAGATGGCTTGCCTCGTCCGGCAGCTTTCCACTGATCCATCAGAGACTTAAAGGCCTTGGCAGTTGGAACCCATTCGGTAGATGTTGCCAATTGTTCTGCCTGGGTAACTAAGCTCTTTTTTGCATCCGTTACAACAGAAGTAGTTGCTTCCAAGTTAGCAAAGTGAGTTCTACGTCGCTTATCAAATTTGTTGCGAGAGGCTGAAAATCGCTTCCACAAATCTGCATCAGTTTTCTTATCCAAACGAGGCGCTGATTTCCACTCCGTTAGTAATTCTTTGAGTCGATCACCTGTGGTTTTCCAGCTCTCAGATAGTGCCAGTGACTCAGCTTCAACAACAATTTTTTCTTTCTCAACTAAAACCTGAGCGCGCTTTGCAGATTTTTCAGCTTCTGCTGCAGCCTTCTTCGCTTCATAGGCGCCGCGATGACCTTCAATAAGTGGTTCAAGTTGCTCAACAGAGTTTGCAAGGGCCTCAAGATCGCCGACTGCATTAACTTCTTTAACTTGATCGCGTAGTTTTTTAACAGAGGCGATTGCATCAGATGGAACCATCGCACCACTTGTAATGCGTGCTGCCAGTAGAACAATTTCTGATGCAACTGCTTCAAATTTTCTTACAAAGTAAGCCAGTGCTTCGTCCGCGCTCTTTCCGGGATATGAACCAACTGCCTTATCGCCTGCTGAAGTTTTAACGAAGACCGTTCCATCTGGTGCTACATAACCAAATTTTGCAGGATCACCAATGAGTGCAGAGGCTGCAGATGATGGAATTGAAAGAGGAGTTGGAGTTACGTCGGACATGGTCTTCCCTTCAGCGCGTTAATCGATTTCGATCTTCGCTATTGGACTTCATCAACTTTGAATCTGATTACGCAGAGTCTTTCGTCGAGTTGGTCAGGCGGCTTAGTGAAGGTAAAAGGTACCCTGTACCTATGAGCGCGGCGAAATTTCCCGCGTAACTAGCTCCATAAATAGGCGTAGTCGAAGGGAAATCACCGTGTTTATCACCTCCTTCGCAGCCCCAATGTTCGCCACTAATTGTTGGATTATTGCTGATGCCCCAGGGGGTGAATGCATCATCGTTGATCCAGGCATGCCTGATGTTTCTGACACAGTGTCTATGGTTTTAGATGAACACAAACTCAAAGCCGTTGCCACAATCATCACTCACGGACATTTAGATCACACATTTTCGATAGTGCCCATTGCTGATGGTTATGGCATCCCCACATACATCCATAGTGAAGATCGAGCGCTACTTTTGCATCCAGAACGCGCTCACGGTGCTGAATTTCTAGCGACATTAAGCGCAATGAACTTTGTTGAACCTAGTGATGTAAGAGAATTACGACATGGAGCTGAACTCGAAATGCTAGGAATGAAGTTTCGAGCAATTCATTCCCCGGGACATACTCGAGGGTCCTTGATGTTTACAGTCGATGATGAAGTTCTCATCAGCGGTGATGTTTTATTCGCCGGAGCCATTGGTCGCACTGACCTACCTTCTGGTTCGGCAAGTGACATGCAAGAGACTCTCGTTAATAAAGTGTTGACACTTGCAGATCATCTTCGAGTTCTTCCTGGACATGGTCCAGATACAACCATTGCTCATGAGAGAAAAACTAATCCCTATCTAATCGATGCTGCCAAGAAATCAGGCAGGCGATGAGTAAAGCAAATCAAATCCAGGCGCCTAAAGGTGTCAGTGAGTATGTTCCACCACAATCTAGAAAATTTGAATCAGTTCGCCAGGCATTACTTGAGCCCGCAAAAAATGCAGGGTATGAATTAATTGAATTGCCAGTTTTTGAAGATACAGAGTTGTTCACCCGCGGCGTTGGTGAATCAACAGATGTTGTTTCAAAAGAGATGTATACCTTTGAAGATCGTGGTGGACGTTCAATCACTCTTCGCCCAGAAGGAACAGCCGGAGTAATGCGCGCAGTTATCGAACATGGATTAGACCGCGGCCAACTTCCAGTAAAACTTTATTACAGTGGTCCATTTTTTCGAGCAGAACGTCCGCAAGCAGGCAGGTATCGTCAATTTTACCAAGTAGGCATCGAAGCAATTGGTATTCAAGATGCTGCATTGGACGCAGAAGTTATCGCCATTGCAGATGCTGGATTCAAAGCAATCGGATTAAGAAAATATCGCTTAGAAATTACATCTCTAGGAGATTCTGCATCACGGGCTAAACACAGGGTCGAATTAGTAAAATTCATTGAAAAATTGAATTTAGATGAAGCTACTCGCACCCGAGCAGGTATCAATCCACTGCGCCTATTTGATGATAAGCGCGATGAGATCAAGAGTCAGATGGTTGATGCACCATTGCTGCTTGATTTCTTGTCTGCGGATTCTTTGAAGGATTTTAAGCAAGTGCAAAAGCACCTAACTGCACTCAATGTTGATTACATCATTAATCCACGTATGGTCCGCGGTTTGGATTACTACACCGGAACAACCTTTGAATTTGTGCACGAATTACTGGGTGCCCAATCTGGCATCGGTGGTGGCGGTCGTTATGACGGACTTATGGAGCAATTGGGCGGACAAGAACTTTCCGGCATTGGCTTTGGTTTAGGTATTGATCGTTGCGTACTGGCTGCAGATGCTGAAGGTATTTCATTTGATCAGCAATTCACTTCTGATTTATTCATCATTCCTTTGGGCGATGAAAGCAAAGCAAAGGCATTAACCCTTTCCCAAGAGTTACGAAAAGCAGGTTTGAGAGTTGAGATTTCGTTCGGTGATCGGGCCTTGAAAGGGTCTATGAAAGCCGCGGATAAAAGTAATGCGCAGTACGTATTAGTCCTAGGTGATAGTGAAATCTCAAGTGGAATTGTGGAGCTTAAGCAGATGAGCACGGGCAAGACATCTTCGGTTACTCTTACCTCCTTACAGGAGCATCTTCGAAGTGTTTCTGGTAATTAATTAACTTTAGAAAAAGAGGCTGTTAAATGTTGCGCACACATGGGGCTGGAACGCTTCGAGCATCCCACGTTGGCCAAAACGTGACTCTTGCAGGTTGGGTTGCCAGACGCCGCGATCATGGCGGTGTCGCATTTATTGATTTCCGTGATGCAACTGGTTGGGTGCAAGTAGTTATTCGTGATGAAAAAATCGCAGGTGCGTTGCGCGCTGAATGGTGTTTAAAAATAACTGGTGAAGTTGTTGCTAGACCTTCAGGAAATGAGAATTCTGCTGTTCCAACTGGTGTCATCGAAGTGATGGGCGATGATGTTGAAATTTTAAGCGAATCATCAGCTTTGCCATTTCCTGTCGATAGTGGCGATGACGTAGAAATCTCAGAAGAAGTTCGATTGAAATATCGCTATTTAGATTTAAGACGCGAAGGTCCTGCTGCGAACTTACGTTTACGTTCAAAAGTTACCTCAACTATTCGCAGAGTTATGGAAGATGAAACCTTCCTTGAGATCGAAACTCCATATCTCACTCGTTCAACACCTGAAGGAGCGCGAGATTTCTTAGTTCCAGTTCGTTTGCAACCAGGTAGTTGGTATGCCTTACCTCAATCTCCACAGCTCTTTAAGCAATTATTGATGGTTGCCGGAATGGAAAAGTATTATCAAATAGCGCGCTGTTTCCGCGATGAGGATTTCAGAGCAGATCGACAACCAGAATTTACGCAACTAGATATCGAAATGTCTTTCATTGATCAAGAAGACATATTGGCCGTGGCTGAAAAGATTTTAGTTAAAGTCTGGAAAGAAGTTCTTGACTACCAGATCACTTTGCCAATTCCTCGTATGACATATCTTGATGCAATGGCGCGATATGGATCTGATAAACCAGATTTGCGCTTTGATTTAGAACTCGTGGATTGCACTAGTTATTTTGCCGACACCACCTTTAGAGTTTTCCAAGCACCATATGTAGGTGCTGCGTTAATGCCAGGGGGCGCAGATTCTCCTCGTCGTGAATTAGATGCGTGGCAAGACTGGGCCAAAGCACGTGGTGCTAAAGGACTTGCCTACATTTTGGTTGCAGCAGATGGAACTCTTGGGGGACCAGTTGCTAAGAACTTAACTGAATCTGAACAAGCCGGTATTGCAGCACACGTTGGCGCTAAGCCTGGAGATGCAATTTTCTTTGCAGCTGGTGAGCGCACCGCATCGCTGAATTTGCTTGGAGCCGTTCGTCTTGAAATTGGAAAACGTTGCAATCTTATTGAAACAAATCGATGGGAATTCGTTTGGATTGTTGACGCGCCAATGTTTGAACCAACAGATGATGGTGGTTGGACTGCGGTGCACCATCCATTTACTGGGCCAAAGCCAGAGTTTGCGAAAACTTTTGCTAAAGATCCTGCGAGTGCATTGGCATATGCCTATGACATCGTTCTTAACGGAACGGAACTAGGCGGTGGATCGATTCGTATTCATGATCGTGAGATGCAAAAAGATGTATTTACGGTAATCGGATTAAGTGATGAAGAAGCCGCAAGTAAGTTTGGGTTTTTACTGGAGGCATTTAATTATGGCCCACCTCCACACGGAGGAATTGCTCTGGGATTAGATAGATTGTGCGCACTGCTTTCTCATTCAGATTCCATTCGTGAAGTAATCGCTTTTCCTAAAACAGCCAGTGGCGCAGATCCACTTACTGGAGCGCCAACTCCGATTACTCCTGCGCAACGAAAAGAGAGTGGAATTGATGGGGCACCAAAAGAGGGAGCCAAGTAAGGCAATCGGGTAGGCTGGGCTTATTCGTAAATAGGTTCGTAAATCAAGGAGGAAGTCATGGGCCCAGGTGGAATTGCAACAATCATTGCGGCGTCATCTCTTCTTGTTATCGCAATTGCGGTTAGCTATGCAGTCATCCGCGTTGGACGTTTTATTGATGAAGCCAAAACTTCTCTTAAGGCTGTTACTGATGAAGCAACCCCGTTGATTGAGGAAGTTCACACAACTGTCACCTTGGTCAATGGTCCACTGCAAAGTTTTAATCGCATGACAAAAAATGTGGAAGATATTTCCGAAAAAATTACGAACGCAACTTCTGATTTTATAGATAAGAGTGGTCCTGCTTTGAAAGTAGCTGGAGCTCTCGTATCTGCTGCGCAAATGGGCAAAGTTCGTTCGAAGAAAAAGAAGAAGAAGAAGGCTGAGTGATCTGCCCACGTGGAATCCGCCGAAATCCGTTCGCGCTGGCTGCGCTTCTTCGAATCAGATAACCGCGAAGGTTTACTTCATACGGTTGTTCCTTCAGCTTCATTAATTGCTGATGATCCAAATTTATTGTTGGTCAATGCTGGAATGGTTCCTTTCAAACCTTTTTTTCTTGGAGAAGTAACTCCGCCGTATAAGAGAGCAACATCGGTTCAAAAATGCGTTCGAACTCTAGATATTGATGAAGTAGGAAAAACAACTCGTCACGCATCTTTTTTCCAAATGTGTGGCAATTTTTCTTTCGGCGATTACTTCAAGGAAAATTGCCCTGGCATGGGACTTGTTGACTCGTCCTATTTCTGAGGGTGGCTATGGTTTTGCCGAATCAAAGTTATGGGTCACTGTATTTCACGATGATGATGAGGCCGTACAAATTTGGAATAAGAAAATTGGGATACCGCTAGATCGCATTCAGCGCAGAGGAATGGACGATAACTTCTGGTCAATGGGAGTTCCTGGACCGTGCGGACCTTGTTCTGAAATTTATTATGACCGTGGACCTGAATACGGCAGTGAAGGCGGACCAATTGCTGATGAGAATCGGTATATGGAAGTGTGGAATTTAGTTTTCATGCAAAATGAACGTGGAGCTGGTTCTGGTAAAAATGATTTTCCTATTTTAGGTGAACTTCCTGCAAAGAGTATTGATACAGGTCTTGGTTTAGAGCGCATGGCAGCGCTTTTACAAGGCGTTGAAAATATCTATGAAATTGATACAACTGCACAAATTCTTAATCGAGCATCCGAACTTACTGGCGTTAAATATGGGAAAAATGAGAAGTCAGATATTGCATTACGCGTAGTTGCAGACCATGCTCGAACTTCAGCGATGCTTATCGGCGATGGTGTTACACCTGGCAATGAAGGTCGAGGCTATGTATTGCGCCGAATGATGCGTCGCACCATTCGCAATATGCGTTTGCTTGGTTCAGATGATTTGATCATGAATGAGTTAACAAAGGCTGCAATAGGCGCTATGTCACCTCAGTATCCAGAACTGAAAACAGAGAGTGATCGCATCCTGGCAGTTACACAGGCTGAAGAAGATACTTTCTTGCAAACCCTCAAGAGTGGAACATCTATTTTTGAAGTTGAAAGTGCATCGATTAAGAAGAGCAAAGGTAAAAAATTATCTGGTGATGCTGCATTTAAATTGCACGACACCTATGGTTTCCCATTCGATCTCACTCTTGAAATGGCTCGCGAAGAAGGACTTGAAGTAGATGAAGATGGGTTCCGCCGTTTAATGAAAGAGCAACGAGATCGCGCAAAAGCGGACTCTAAGGCAAAAAAGAGCGGTCACACAGATGTCAGTGTCTATCGCTCAATTGCCGATTCACATGGTTTGACATCCTTTATTGGTTACACGCATGTCGAAAGCGAAGCGGTGATCAAAGCTTTAGTAAACGATGGTGTTGCAGTGCAATCGGCTAAATCTGGCGATGAAATCGAAGTTATTTTAGATCGGACTCCTTTTTATGCAGAAGGTGGTGGCCAGTTAGCAGATGGCGGGCTAATTACTCTGGCAAATGGAGCAGTCATCGAAATCGATGATGTGCAAACTCCTGTTCCCGGAATAAGTGTGCACCGTGGACGAGTCCGTAGCGGGTCAATTGAAGCCGGAACACAAGCATTGGCGCAGATTGATATTGAACGGCGCAGTGCTATTTCACGCGCTCACACAGCAACACATATGGTTCACAAAGCATTTAGAGAAATTCTCGGCGAAACTGCAACACAAGCAGGTTCTGAAAACTCACCAGGACGTTTTCGTTTTGATTTTCCTGCCACGGGCGCGGTTCCAGATTCTGTACTCAATGACGTTGAGTCACGAGTAAACACTCTGCTTCTAGATAATCTTGAAGTAAGCGCCGAAGTAATGAGCCAAGCCGATGCCAAGAAACTGGGAGCGATGGCTCTTTTCGGTGAAAAATACGGTGATCAAGTGCGCGTTGTCAGCGTGGGAGATTGGGCCAGAGAATTATGTGGTGGTACGCACGTTGCCCGTTCTGGTCAACTTGGATTAATTAAATTATTGAGTGAATCATCAATTGGCGCTGGAGTGCGACGTGTAGAAGCTTTAGTTGGCGTTGATGCATATAAATTCTTAGCTCGCGAACACGTATTGCTAAGTTCTCTGACAGAGATTATCAAGGGCGCACGAACTGAAGAATTACCAGAGCGTATTTCAGATTTGATTTCGAAAATGAAAGATATCGAGAAAGAATTAGCCACATTACGAACAGATGCTGCGTTGGCTAAGAGCTCAGAGTTGTTAAAGACTAAGAAAGATATTGGTTCACTGGCATTGATTTCGGCTCAGATCTCCGATGGAATAAATAGTGAAAATCTGCGAACTATCGCCTTAGATTTACGGAGCAAGACACCAAGTGGTGTAGTTGTCCTTATCAGCGTTACGGATTCAAAACCTATTTTGGTAGTTGCCACAAGCGAAGAAGCGCGCGCAGGCGGAATAAAGGCTGGCGCCTTAGTCAAGATTGGTTCAGCGGTATTAGGCGGTGGCGGTGGCGGCAAAGATGATTTTGCTCAAGGCGGCGGCGTTGATGTTTCAAAAATTAATGAAGCTCTCACAACTATCGAACACGCTATTTCTGGAAAATAAGATGCTTCGAGGGCGACGCATGGCCTTTGACTATGGGGATGTGCGTATAGGCGTTGCAGTCTGTGATCCAGATGCAATTCTTGCAACTCCTGTAACAACTTTGAAGTGTAAAGACGCGGATCTCTGGGAACAAATAATCGCACTTGTTGCAGAGTATGAACCAATCCATATTTACGTTGGATCGCCAAAGCATCTTTCTGGTGAATCCAGTATTTCAATGCAAAAAGCTGAAGATTTCAAGGAAGAAGTTGCCACCCGCACCAATATCGCTTGCTCGATGATTGACGAAAGACTTTCAACGGTAAGTGCTGCTAGACAACTCAAAGATTCAGGTATGAATTCGCGCGAAAGCAAGTCTGCGATAGATCAAATGGCAGCAGTGGCAATTCTAGAACAGGCAATAGCGATTGAAAAAAGGAATCAATCTCAATGAAAAAGAGTGAATTAGTAAGAGTTGTGGCTGCATTTTTCGCAGTGGCAGTGTTCACTCTTCTAGTTCATGAATATCGATTATCAGGTGCCTCAATTAGTGATTTCTCCGATCGATCAATCACCGCATCTGAACCATTGGTAGATGTATCAATTGCAGAGGGCTCAACTGGTTCACAAATTGCAACACAGCTTTTTAACCTTGGCATTATTGAATCTTCTCAGAGTTTTTTTAAAGTGGCAGTTTCTGATGCAAGATCTACAAGGATCGCACCAGGTATTCATCAACTTAATTCAAAAATCTCGGCGAGACAGGCCTTAGAGCAATTGTTGGATTCGACCAGAATGCCAAACTTAATCAGGGTTTTTGAAGGTGGTTGGAATACAGAAATTTTCAAAGAGTTAGAGGAAAACGGTTTTGCGCAAGCAGATGTTTTGCAAGCTGCGAGGCAAGTTAAATTGCCTAAAGGATTTACTTCTCTTGAGGGGGTTCTATTTCCAGCTCAATACAGTTTCACAAAGGAGATTTCTGCTAAACAAGCTCTTGAATCGATGATTAAACGTTTCGAGCAACAGGTGGCTACTTTAGGACTTTCTGATAATCCTAAGTTTACGCCCCAAGAATTGATTGTTATTGCATCAATCATTCAAGCCGAGGGCGGTTTGCAGGACTTCACAAAGGTTTCAGCAGTGATCAAAAATAGGTTGAGAATTGGAATGCCACTGCAAATGGATTCAACAATTCATTATGCACAGAAGATCCGAGGAGATATATTTCTTAGTACAAAATCAACTCTTCTAAAATCCCCATTTAACACTTATCGAAAATACGGGTTACCCCCTGGGCCTATCGGAAACCCCGGATTAGATGCAATTAAGGCTGCAATTAATCCAGCCATCGGCAACTGGTTGTATTTCGTTACAGTTAGTCCCGGTGATACTAGGTTCACAGCAGATATAAACGAGTTCAATCAATGGAAAGCGTTATATATAAAGAATCGAAAGGCGGGAGCATTCAAGTGATTAATGCTGCTGTTTTAGGTTCTCCAATTTCTCACTCTCTTTCTCCGCGGCTTCATATGAGCGCATACAAACATCTTAATATTTCTGGTAAGTACGGTTCTTTTGATGTCCCTGCAGGATCGTTAGGTGAATTCTTAAGCGATAAAACAAAGGACTGGACAGGATTTTCACTCACTATGCCCCTTAAGGAAGAGGTACTTTCAGTTGCTGAAGTAATTGATCCTTTAGTGAAAAGAATTCAATCCGGAAACACTCTCATTAGACAAGGAAATTCGTGGAGTTTGCATTCAACTGATGTTCTCGGATTTCAAAACGCCTGGTACAAAGAGAATTCGAGCAAACCGAAAACGGTACTTATTGTGGGTTCAGGTGCAACGGCGCGTGCTGCGGCTGCCGCATTTGATGATGCAAAAACATCAATATCGGTTCTTCACAGAAATTCTGAGCGCGAAGCGTCGATGCACGCATCTGTGAATACAGCCACCACCATGAAGTTTCTGCCGTGGCAATTTACTAATGATTTCTATGAATCCGATTTAGTTATCAATACAACTCCTAAAGCAGTTTTGGATTCATTCGCAGACGAGCTGTCTCATAAGCCCAATGGATTTTTTTTCGATGTAATTTATAACCCATGGCCTACTCAATTTGCTTCGGCTTGGACAAATGCTGGTTCTCCCGTAATTAGTGGATTAGATCTCTTGATCGCGCAAGGAATTGAGCAGATTAGATTATTCACGGGAATCGATATTGATCGAGAAGAGCTATCTACCTTTTTAAAGCGAGAATTATCCGCTAATTAGGTTATCCACACTGCAGTTTTTATTGCGAGCCAGCGCATTACGCTCCAAATATGCAAATTGTGTATGTCATCATCGTGCTCTCTTTTGCATTAAGCATTTCGATTGAAGATCTAAAGATCCATAAAATTCGCAATCGCAAACTTCTCTATTTTTCAGCCTCTCTCATCATTTTCTCAGTTCTACTACCGAACGCATATATGGATCCGATTTCTGGCATCAGCTTTTTTGCGATCTTCACAGCGCTATACCTACTGAGTAATGCATTTGATAAAGCAGGAGGCTTTGGGTTCGGAGATGTAAAACTGATTTCTGTGCTGGCATTAGCGTTCTTTGATACGGGGCTAAGGTCAGTTGAAATCTTCTTCATCTCGTTGTGGTTGGCTCTTGTGGCACATATTTGTCTACATTTATTAATCTATCGAAAGTTTCCATATCGAATTGCAATGGCCCCGGATATCTTTCTCGCAAGTGGGCTTTATTTATACGCCCCGATCGCTTTTCTTCTGCCACAATAGGACAATGCGTTGGCTAACTGCAGGTGAATCACATGGTCCAGCCCTGACGGCTATTGTCGAAGGGCTTCCTGCGCATATAAAAATTACAACCCAAGATATTGATAAAGATTTAGCACGACGCAGACTTGGCGTTGGACGTGGAGCCAGACAAAATTTTGAAGCAGATAAAATTACAATCAAAGGTGGAATTCGATTAGGAATTTCTCAAGGCGGACCGATAGCAATAGAAGTTGGTAACTCTGAATGGCCTAAGTGGGAAAAGGTTATGTCTGCCGATCCGATTGATGATTCTGAATTAGAAGGCTTGGCTCGTAATGCTCCACTGACTAGACCTCGTCCAGGACATGCTGACATGGTTGGCATGCAAAAATACGATTTCACAGATGCGCGTCCGATTTTAGAACGAGCTAGCGCTCGAGAAACGGCAGCACGTGTTGCATTAGGTGCAATCGCACGTGCATTTCTAGAACAAAGCGTTGGCATAACATTGTTTAGTCATGTGATTTCAATTGGTGGCGTACGTGTTGCAGAAGATGCACCGTTGCCAGGAAAGAATGATCAAGAAAAGATTGATGCAGATCCAGTTAGATGCGCCGATGCGAAAACAAGTGCACTTATTGTTAACGAAATAGAGAAGGCTCACTCAGATGGGGACACACTCGGGGGAGTCTGCGAAGTTTTGGTTTTTGATGTTCCGCCTGGATTAGGTTCGCACGTGCATTGGGATCGTCGATTAGATTCTCGATTAGCCGGTGCCATGATGGGAATTCAAGCGATTAAGGGTGTTGAAATTGGAGATGGATTCCTCACGGCTACTCGGAGAGGTTCTTCGGCACATGATGAAATTGAAAAAAATAATGCAGGAAAAATTGTGCGCAGAACTGATCGCGCTGGTGGCACAGAGGGCGGAATGTCTAACGGTGAAATATTGCGAATTAGTGTTGCGATGAAACCAATTTCTACTGTACCCAAAGCTTTAGACACTATTGATGTAGCTACCGGAGAAGCAGCGAAAGCAATCAATCAACGATCAGATGTGTGCGCTGTACCGGCATCAGGAGTTGTTGCAGAAGCAATGGCCGCACTTGTTCTGGCTGAAGCTGTACTCGAGAAATTTGGGGGAGACAGCGTTTCTGAAACTCGTCGAAATTACTTGTCCTACATGGAAAATCTACGTTTTAAATAAAAATGCCCCCACGCGTAATTTTGATCGGGCCACCGGGAGCTGGAAAATCAAGCGTTGGAAAATCTCTGGCAAGATTACTGAACGACAAATTTGTTGATACGGACACAGTAATTGCTGAGCAAGAAAAGCAGAGCATTGGTGAAATATTTGTAGATAAAGGTGAACCATATTTCAGAGAGATTGAAGAGCAGGTACTTCTCAAACAATTAAATGATCACACGGGTGTTTTAAGTTTGGGTGGCGGAGCGCCCTTATCAACAGTCGCCCAAGGAGCAATTAAAGCAAGTGGCTCACCAGTTGTTTTTCTAGATGTCACACTAGCTGGCGCAGCACCACGAGTTGGATTCAATCGTGACAGACCATTGCTTTTGGGTAATCCTCGGGCACAATGGCAAGAACTAATGAATGTACGCAGACCAGTTTATGAATCTTTAGCCCACCATCAGCTACTTACGGATAAATTAACCCCGAACGAAGCTGCCACGGCGATTGTTACACTTCTCGCATGAGCACAATCACTGTTACATCAGAACATCAATACGATGTTGTGATTGGTGATGATTGGCTTGTAGAGCTCACTTCGAGCATTTCAAAATACGATCGAATTGCGATTTTCTATTCCGAGTCTCAAAAAGATCACATTCCGAAACTATCTGTTGATAATGAGATTCACTACTTTGCCCTGCCTAATGGGGAATCTGCCAAGTCGGCGCAAACACTTGCACAGATGTGGGATTGGATGGGAGCAGCTGGTTTTACACGTTCTGATCTCGTCGTTGCTATCGGTGGAGGAACAATTACGGATACTGCAGGATTTCTTAGCGCAACTTGGTTAAGAGGAATTGATTGGATTGCTATACCAACAACGTTGGCTGGAATGGTTGATGCATCCGTTGGAGGCAAAACGGGAATCAATAGCGATTATGGCAAGAATTTAATCGGAGCTTTTCACTCTCCGCGTAAAGTAATCATTGATTCGAAATGGCTTAAAACTCTTTCAGATCGAGATATTGCAGCTGGATTAGCCGAAGTCATAAAGACAGGATTTATTGGAGATCAATCGATTCTGGATTTGATGGAGAATTTTGAGTTAGAACGCGACCGAAACAACTATGAATTGATCAATCAATTGATTGAAAAATCTGTTGCCGTTAAGTCAGGTGTTGTCAGTTCAGATTTCAAAGAGAGTTTTGGGCGAGAAATATTGAATTATGGTCACACCCTTGGGCACGCANTTGAACGGCACAGCAAGTATGCATTGCGACATGGTGAAGCAGTTTCAATTGGACTGGTTTTTGCAGCCCACCTTTCACAGATGCATTGTGGGCTCGATGAGGAAATCGTCCAGCAGCATATTTCTCTTTTAGAAAAACTTGGACTACCAACGACGTATGATCGCGCTGCTTTACCTCAATTACAGGCCCTTATGAGTGTTGACAAAAAATCACGTGGAAACACACTTCGATTTGTAGGCATTTCAGGAGTTGGCAAGACACAGAGAATCGAAGGTCTTAGTACTGATCAAGTTGCTAAAGCTTATGAGAAAATAGCCAGATGAAAGTACTCGTAATCAATGGGCCTAATCTCTCGCGTCTAGATATTCGCGACTCATCTATCTACGGAGATTTGAGTTATCCGCAATTAGTTAATTTAATTGAGTCTGCGGCTACCTCTCATGGTTTTACGGCCGATGTGCGTCAAAGCGATGACGAAGCACAGATTATCTCTTGGCTCCACGAAGCTGCTGATAATTCTTACCCAGTAATTATTAATCCTGCTGCTTTCACGCATTATTCATATGCGATCCGCGATGCCGCAGAATTGGTCAAATCTCCACTGATCGAAGTTCATCTATCAAATCCATTAGCGCGTGAAGAATTTCGACATACATCTGTTATCTCAGGAGTGGCCAATGGAACAATTGGCGGATTCGGCCCAAATTCATATGCATTGGCGATGAGTGCACTTAAAGCTCTCATGTAATCAGCGCTGGTTTTGCTAATTATTTCATTAGCGCTTTAGCAGGTATCCTTACACCCTTGACTATCGGGAATCGATAGCCTGGCCACAATGGCCTGATATAAGAAAAGCGTGGTTATACAAGTGGCGTCAACAAATGATCTTAAGAATGGAATGACACTCGACATCGACGGTCAACTATGGAATGTAGTTGAGTTTCAGCATGTCAAACCCGGCAAAGGTCCAGCATTCGTGCGCACCAAGCTGAAGTCAGTTCTTACAGGAAAAGTTGTTGATAAAACCTTCAATGCTGGAGTTAAAATTGAAGTTGCTATTCTAGAAAAGCGAGAAATGAACTTTTTATATAAAGATGGCGAAGATTTTGTGTTCATGGACAACAAGACCTTTGATCAGACAAATATTTCTGCTCAAACTGTTGGTGACGCAGCGAACTACATGTTAGAAAATACTGAAGCAATTGTTGCCGTTCATGAGGGAAATCCTCTGTACATTGAATTGCCTGCTTCAGTTGAACTTACAATTACTTACACTGAGCCTGGTATTCAAGGCGATCGTTCATCGGGTGGAACTAAGCCAGCAACAGTTGAAACTGGTATTGAAATTCAAGTTCCATTATTTATTAAGCAAGACGAAAAAGTTCTGGTTGACACCAGAGATGGTTCATACCAAGGTCGCGCTTAACAGTGTCGGCACGAAGTAAAGCCCGTAAACAATCTTTAGATCTTCTCTACGAATCTGACATTCGCGGTAAAGCTTCTACAGAATTATTGGCACTTCGTGACGTGGTTGAAGAAGGTCCAGATGCTCGTCCAATCCGTGATTACACAAAAACTCTTATCTCTGGCGTAGACGCTCATAAGCGCAAGATCGATGAGTTAATTTCAACATATGCACAGGGCTGGGATATGGATCGCCTGCCAGCAGTGGATAGAAATGTCCTTCGCATTGGAATTTATGAAATATTGTGGCAAGAAGATGTCCCTGATGCAGTGGCTATTGATGAAGCACTTGCTCTTGCAAAGGAGCTCTCGACTGAGGAATCCTCTGGCTATATTCACGGTGTTTTAGGTCGCATCTCATCCATCCGCGGGGATCTCAATCTTTAAGGTTAAAAAGAACGTGTTTGCTTGCCAGTATTTGTAGAAGATTTTCGGCGCTAGTTTCGCTCATAATTGCCAAGAAAGTTAAATCATTTTTACGTAGTGAGAGTATTTCCCCATTCCAATCCTTGCGAAAATTAATTATGCCACAACAAAATTGATCTAAAAGGGTAAGCATTTTGCTTGAATGAAGATTCAGTTCCTCTCGCATTTTCCTCAAATCAATAATTACGTTAGGTATTTCAAGGGATGAATTTTCCAACGCACTTTGCTTGAAAAATGCTCCCACTGGAACTGCATATATATCTGCGATCATTTGCAACTTATCTACAGAAATCGAACGCGAGCCCCGTTCATATGAACCAATTACCACAGCCTTGATACGACCATGACTAGCTTTTTCAAAATCTGCCAAAGTCCATTTTCTGGCTCGTCGCACTTCTCTTAGTGCATGACCTAACTTCTGTGCGCCTACGCTGGTGTTTTCATGTGTACTCATAAGTACGCAATCTAGAACAAGAGTGAAACGCCGATCCTTGCCTGTCCACAGGGGTGTGTTTTTTAATGCTATTCTTCGCCAGCATCCTTTAACGACCCATCCTGCGAGGTGGGGAAGGAGATTTACATGAGTGTTGCCCTGCCGCCGGCAGATATAGCCAGAGCCTTAACTCGCATTTCCCATGAGATCCTTGAACGCAATGGTGGATCTAATAATCTCGTTTTGCTCGGGATACCAACACGCGGTGCACATTTAGCTCATCGCATTGCAACGATAATTCAAAGCATTGAATCTAAATCTGTTCCAGTCGGCACCTTAGATATTACTTTGCATCGAGATGATCTTCGGTTACGCCCTCCACGAGCTCTCATGCCCACAAAAATTCCTCCTGCTGGAATTGAAGGCAAAGACGTAGTGCTAATTGATGATGTGTTCTTCTCGGGAAGAACTATTCGCGCAGCCCTTGATGCCCTCGGAGAAATTGGTCGTCCTCGCACCGTCCAACTCGCTGTTCTTGTCGATCGCGGACACCGTGAACTTCCAATTAGAGCTGACTATGTTGGTAAGAATTTACCAACTTCTTTAGAACAGTCGGTCAAAGTTCATCTGACTGAAATTGACGGCGTTGATGAAGTTCTGATCGAAACTGCGGGCAATTTATGAAACATTTATTATCAATAAATGATCTCAGCGAAGCCGAGGCAATCGCCATTCTAGATACAGCAGCCGAGCTTGCTCGTGTTTCTGATGCTCCAATGAAAAAATTGCCAACTCTTCGCGGTAGAACAATTGTAAATCTGTTTGCAGAGGACTCCACTCGGACCAGAATATCCTTCGAAGCCGCAGCCAAGCGCTTATCTGCAGATGTTATTAACTTCAGCGCTAAGGGTTCTAGCGTCAGCAAAGGTGAATCCTTGAAAGATACGGCCCAAACTCTGCAGGCAATGGGGGCAGATGCAGTCATTATTCGCCACCAGGCATCAGGTGCTGCGCACAGATTGGCCACATCGAAGTGGATGTCGGGAACTGTCATAAATGCTGGCGACGGTACTCACGAACATCCAAGTCAGGCGTTGCTAGATGCCTACACATTGCGTAAACATTTAATGCAAGGCTCAAAGAATTTGCAGGGATTACACGTTGCCATTGTTGGAGACATATTGCACTCACGAGTAGCACGCTCAAATGTCTTGTTACTCTCCAAACTTGGAGCAACTGTAAGTGTTGTGGCTCCACCAACTTTGTTGCCAGTTGGAATTGAAAGCTGGAGTGCCCACGTGTCATATGATTTTGATGAATTAATTCCAAAGGTGGATGCAATCATGATGCTTCGAGTTCAAAGTGAGCGAATGAATGAACTTTATTTCCCAAACGCTCGTGAATATTCAAGATACTTTGGATTGAACTCAGACAGAGTAAAACGAATGAAGAAAGATTCAATCATCATGCATCCAGGTCCAATGAATCGCGGATTAGAAATTACAGCAGATGTTGCAGATAGTGCGAGATCGGTAATCGTCGAGCAAGTCAGCAATGGCGTCAGCGTTCGAATGGCAATTCTTTATACGCTCTTAACTGGAGAAGGAATCGAATCAGGAGCACTCGCATGAGTAAAAATTATTTTATCAAAGGTGGCACATTAAGTGATGGCTCTAAAAAAGATATGTACATTTCAGATGGAAAGATCGCGGGATTTTCAAACCCAACCGATAGCAAAGCAGTTGTTGTTGATGCAACCGGCAAAATTATTCTGCCCGGCTTAGTTGATCTACACACCCACTTGCGCGAACCAGGTAAGGAAGATTCAGAAACAGTCCTGTCTGCATCGCGCGCTGGTGCCAAAGGTGGATTTACAGCGCTGTCGGCAATGCCAAATACTTCACCTGTTGCAGATACAGCAGGTGTGGTTGAACAGGTGAGGCGTTTGGGAATTGAAGCTGGACTCTGTGATGTCTTTCCGATTGGTGCTGTTACTAAAAATCTAGATGGTCAGGAACTTTCAGAGATAGGCGCCATGGCAGATAGTGCAGCCAAGGTACGCATCTTTAGTGATGATGGACACTGCGTCTCTAATCCACAGGTAATGCGCCGGGCGCTGGAGTACGTGAAGAAATTCAACGGCGTTATCGCACAACACGCACAAGATCCTGATTTGACCATTGATGCNCAAATGAATGAAGGAATCGTTTCATCNGTTCTGGGACTAAAGGGTTGGCCNGCAGTGGCTGAAGAAGCAATCATCGCTCGTGATGTTTTACTTACTGATCATGTTCAATCGCGATTACATGTTTGTCACGTTACTACCGCTGGAGGAGTAGAAATTATTCGCTGGGCGAAAGCTCGCGGCATTAATGTCACCGCAGAAGTTACTCCACATCATCTTTTGCTTACTGATGACATGGCAACTTCTTATGACCCTGTATTTAAGGTCAACCCACCGTTGCGCACTGAAAAAGATGTGCACGCATTGAGAGAAGCGTTAGCAGAAGGCGTTATTGATATTGTTGCAACTGATCACGCCCCGCATCCTGCAGAGAATAAAGAGTGTGAATGGCAGCAAGCCGCTTTTGGAATGTTGGGGCTAGAAACCGCGCTTTCAATAATTACTCTGACTATGGTTGAAACGGGATTGTTGGATTGGAATGGCGTGGCAGAACGAATCTCACGTACACCGGCGCGTATCGGGGGATATACCGATCAAGGTTCCGATTTTGTTGTGGGCCAGATGGCAAATCTCACTGTGATTGACCCGCGGGCTAGTTGGAGAGTCGACCGGGACTTAGTAGCCTCACGTAGTCGAAACACTCCTTTTCACGGAATGGAACTACCTGGCGTGATAACCGAAACTTTCTACAAAGGGGTACCAACTTTGTTACAGGCGCAGTTGCTTACGGAGAATAATTCATGAGCAAAGCCTTCTTAGTTCTAGATGATGGACGCATTTTTGAAGGTTCATCCTGGGCATTTGAAGGAATCACTTTTGGTGAGGCGGTTTTCCAAACTGGTATGACTGGTTATCAAGAGACACTGACAGATCCGTCTTACCACAAACAAGTTGTTGTAATGACTGCTCCACATGTCGGCAACACAGGCATGAACAAAGAAGATAACGAATCAAAGAAAATATGGGTAGCAGGTTTTGTTGTGCGAAACCCATCTCCGGTTACTAGTAATTGGAGAAGTGAGAATTCTCTGGAAGAGCAGTTGATTTCACAAAAGATTGTCGGCATTTCAGGGGTAGACACGCGCGCACTAACGCGACATTTACGTGATCGCGGAGCAATGCGTGTAGGGATTTTCTCCGGTCAGAATCTCTCACGCGAAGAAATGGTCGTGGAAGTTCGTAAACAACCACTGATGTCTGGGTCATATTTAAGCGAGGATGTTTCAACCAAACAAACGTATGTGGTTCCA
>JGI12421J11937_10000070_pt1 | contig 33226 bp, 24 predicted proteins | sample LakErihyJuly2011_2_FD_11937 | JGI IMG/M metagenome (IMG submission 11937)
ATAATGTTGGTTGCAAGATACTGATTGGTTTTTAGATCAAATCCAAGAACATGGCCGCCCGATTTAAGGTTTTGAATTTGAACCAGGCCATCTGGTGTTTGGATGAGCGTTTCTTGTGGCAGCGATGGGAATAATGCATGCGCATACAACAAAAACAAAAATAAAAAAGTGTGTCTCATCAACTAAAAACATACGGTTAAAGTACGGTGTTATGAGCGACGATATCGTGAGAGAATTAATATTTGGAAGTAATGGCTTTAAAAAGCTAAAAATGAAGTGGCAGCGAAAGCTAGTTTAGTTATTGAATCATTTTGTACCATTGCGGTATCAAGTATTTTTTATGTGGAGTTGCCATGGTACGTTATTTTTTTGTCCTATTTATGGTGGTGTTGAGCGGTGCTTCCAATGCGCGTGATTTTTCTGGAAAAACTTTTTTCAAATCACAGCCGGTTCAAACAAGTTTTGGGTGTGATTTTTTTGATACTGCCCCTGAGGAACACGTGGTCAAAAGTGATTTTTTCAAAGACATAAAATGTAATGTTTCAGGTCTTTATCGTTGCTCGGGGCAAGAAAACAAACTCGGTGCCTATTTTGGGATTCATGAAGATTCCAATGAGATTTCTATCGGTGCCAGGGTTGAAGATTATGATATTTTTAATCAGAAAATTATTTATTACGACCCAGATTCGGGCTTTGCCTCACCATTGGTTCGAGGACTTTTCAAGCTTCGTCCGCGTGAGGTTATCAGGGGTATGGCGTTTTCTTTTCGTAAGTGGCTCGGTGCTTTTTATTGTGATCTAGCGTTTACCGCCGCTCACACTGAGCACTCCTGGCAGCTTGAGATTGATGATGCCGTGATCGATCCTGTTTCTGGCCTTCACGCCATTTCATTTTTACAAGGTGGTGTTAAAACATCGAATCAAAACAAATTATTGTACGCAACGATTCAAGATGTCATTCCCTCAAATGGGTATGAAATTCTGGGAGTTGTCATTACCGCTGGATCTGATTGTTCGCTTGATCGCGGTGGTGTTGTTGGTATTTTTGGCGAGTTTTTAGCACCCGCTGCAAACGACAAATATCATGATGAATTATTCTCTCCGGTTGTTGGAAATGTTGGTCACATGGGAATTGGTATTGGCTTTCGCGGCATGGTGCCGCTCATCAGCGCAGAAACATTTACGATGGGGACTTTTTCGGTTGTGAAAGCAACGCGCTTTTTTGAAAAGAAAGAAAAGCGGCTTACAGGCGTTGCCTTTGTGACGCAAGTTGGAGAGGCGTCAGAAAATTGGGGACACTATGCGCTCGCCAAAAAAACAACGGACACCGTGTATGATCCTGCGATAAATTTAGTGGGACCTCAAGAACTTACGGTGCGTCCAGGAGAGGAATGCCTGTTGCAGGTTGGAGCATTTTTTGAAGGCAAAGCGGGAGTTTTTTCTGCTTCGTATCGTGGCTGGCTCAGGGGGGATGAGGAATTAATGCTTCAAGGGCAACCATCACGTGCACTTTTGTACAATCGCGTGCTTGCTGATGGAACATTTGCGATTAAACCTGATCTTGAAAGTTGCAGAGTGCAGTCAGCGGTGACTCATTCAATTATGGCTGAAGCATCTATTTATTTGGCGGGTGGCATGGGAAATGTCCATGTTGGTGCTGGCTATGAATTTGCATCGGGGAATGCGGCGCTTGATAATTTGAGTGTTTCGGCAGGCCTTTCGATGATGTTTTGATTTTTGATAAAAATTCTATTGTAAAAACTCTCTTTTGCGAAAAAATCAAAAAAGCCTATTTATTGGTTGTTTTTCTTATAATTACTCCAAACGAGATTTTTCTGTCATCATTTTAAAATACGCACAAAAGGTTGTATTTTAGATGAGATTTAATAATGAAACGACAAAATTATAGGTTTTTCCTTGCCTTGGTTGCAGGACTCATGGTGGTTCCTCCATCAGCAGCGGCGTGGAGCATGCCAGCTTTCACACAAAATAAAAAAGTTACTCAAACAAGCAAGCACGTTGCAGGACATCTGGGATTGCTGCTGGCAGCTAATGCGCTGCAAGTTGCAATGAATGCATATTATGAAAATCAGTCAAAAGGACTTGATACCAGAAGTCTTCCTGAAGCACTCAAAGATTCATGGAATGCGGTTTTGTCTCCAGCTGCATGGTCTGAGCACGGCGCGCAAATTGGCAAAATATTCAAAAAACAGGTAATCAAAGATCAATTTGGTGACGGTATTCGCAGTGCCAGCAATGAATTGCTTGATGTTGGCGGAATGAAGCTTGCGCTTGGTGATTATAAATTATGGTCATTTCTGACTGCATTGCAGCTTGGATTTGTTGCTTATTCGGGTGTGAGTCTTAAAAAAATTTTTAAAACAGAAAATGCACGCATCGCAGCAGAAGCAGCACAACAATTAGCAGCACAACAATTAGCAGCAAAAAATGCACGCATTGTAGAAGCAAGAAAAAAAGCAGCTTTAAGAAGAATTGGTACTCATGTAAAAGGTGCTGCAGAACAATTAGCAGCAGAACGAGTAGAAGCTGTGCGATTAGAAGCTGTGCGAAGTTCTTTGATTGAGCGTTACGCAGCGTTGTATCGAACCCCAGCAGATTGTGATTTTACAGAAATGACTGATGCTCAGTTGATGGATGCGATTCGCTCAAGAAATTTAGTGCGGTTTAATCGACCTTCTCCGCAGCAAGGAGCGAAAAATTTGTTGATTTCGACACTTCATGGACGAGGATATAGCAGAGATTCGCTTGAAAGTATGTCGCAGGCTGAACTTACTGATCTTTTTAATTCAGGAGTCCCTGCTCCATTGGCAGCTCCTCGAGTACCTGTTTTGGGTGCAGGCGCATCAGCCGGTTCAGGCTCAACGGCCCCAACTGCTACAGAAGTGCTACCTCCTTCGTTGCTGGTCGATTTGGTTGCAATAGAATCTCAATTGAGTGAATCTCCAACCGCGATCTTTGGTGTTCCAAATCCTAAATATCCCTCTGCGCAAGCAATAGAACAAATTAAAACACATCTTTCAAGAGAACTTACAGAGCGCTTTGAACTACCATTAACAGAAATTTCAGGAAAATCTAATAATGACCTTGTTAAGCTTTTGAAACTTAAGCGAAGCGAACTTGAACAGATATCTAATGGGTTGAAAAGCTTGGGGTGCACTGATGTTGATTTATTAACTCCCGTGCAAGCACTTGAGCGATTGGTGGCGATTGCGAAAGTCGTTGCTGATAAAAAAAAGGCTGCACGGCTGAAAGTTGAACAACAAAAAGCTGCAGTTAAAATTCAAGCGTTTGCGCGAAAAAATGCTGCTCAAAGGGCATTTGAAGCAACAAAAAAACAGATAGTTAATGCTCAGGCGGTTGTTCGTGGTTGGTTTGGTAAAAAAGAAGCAAAAAAGCTCATTGAAAAAAAAGAAAAAGTAGCAGCATTGCTTGATGGCTTTCCTTCATTAGATAATGATCTTTCCCTTCTGAAGGCTGATCTCGCGTTACTTTCTGCTGAATTAAAACCGTTGAATCAATTTATTGATGGTGTGCCTTTTGGTTGCACTGATGACCAAATTAATGCTCAAGTTGCAAGGCAAACGCGTTTGCGAAATGCGCTTGAACATAAAATTGCTGAATATAATCAAGTCATTGCGCAAAAGTTTGAGATCGTTGCAACACCGGGTATGACTCAGTTTCAGGCATTGTTTCGTGGCAAAAAGACTCGTGATCAGTTGGCGGCTCAAAAGGTTGAAGCTGAAGCAGAAAGATTAGCAGCTGAAAACGCTGTGAGAATTTCGGCAGACGAGGTTAAGTTTAGTATTGGAGAACTTCAGTCGTACTCAAATAGCGGTCCTTTGGTTGCCAAATCTTTGCGGGTGATTGAAGTCAATAGTTCCCCTAATATTAAAAATTTACCTGAGGGTGAGTTTTTATGTTACTCGAAAGACTTTTCACGATTTTGGCTTGTTAAAAAAACAAAAAACTCATGGAAATCTTCTGAATGCTTACATGGATCTTTTAATGATTTTGATAAATTAAAGGATTATATTCGCGAAATTATTCAAGCAGAATCTGTAGAGGTTGTTGTTGAGCCTCAAGCGTCAGCTCCAGTTTTGGGCGCGGGCGCAGGTGCTGGTTCGTCAGCTGAACAAAGCACGGTTCCTGCTCGAGTTCTTTCATCTCCGGAGGTGCAGCCAGATGGGACGCTTGTTTTTGATAGATTGCCAAAGCCAGAAGAAGTTGCAGAACTTAGTGATGGAAAACGAGTTTCTATCGGTGAATTTGAAGTGGCGGGAATCGCTGCAGAAGCAGCATTACAAGAAGCTACTGCGCGTGAAGTTCGTAGACAAGAAAAAGCTGACGCTGAGGCGAAAGCTGCTGTAAGGGCTCGGGCGATTAGATTAGGAAATTCAACCTTTGAGGCTGGATTTGATTCATATGTTGAATTAACCAAAGGAATGAATTTGCCACCTGCTTCAGATGTTGATACTAAAAACTTATTGTATGTTGTTCGTCCTGATGGCGTTTTCGAGTGGAAAAATAACCGCTGGCAAACATTGTCTAAGGCAGATGTGCTACTCGCACGTGCTCGTCTTTCGGGGTTAAAAAAAGTTAAATAAATATTTTATAAAAATAATTTCAGCGTGCCCGGTGGTTTTCCCACTGGGCACTTTTTGTTTTGAGTGGTACTCTTTTTCATATGAAACGGCAGGTTTTAACGATAGATTTTTGTGGAAATTCAGAAAATTAAACGATTGGCACAATCAGAGATTCAGAAAATTGCAGCAGGTGAGGTGGTCGAGCGTCCGGTGAGCGTGCTCAAGGAATTACTCGAAAATGCGCTTGATGCTGGAGCTCAGACAATTGCAATTTATATCGAGCAATCGGGAAAAAAACTGATTCGCGTGGTTGATGATGGGTGCGGCATGTCGCGCGCTGATGCGCGGATGGCATTTGAACCTCATGCAACGAGCAAAATTCAGTCTGTTGATGATTTATTTTCTATCGAATCCTATGGATTTCGCGGCGAGGCGCTTTGTAGCATTTCGGCTGTTTCGCGCATGACGTTGATCACCGCTTTGCATGGGCAAGAGGACCAGGCAACTCAGCTCGAGTGCGATCAAGGAATTTTTTCTTCTGCACAGACCGTGTGCGCCAAGGCGGGGACTGATTTGTCCGTTCGTGATCTGTTCTGCTCGGTGCCGGTGCGTTTAAAATTTCTCAAAAAAGATGAAACTGAGTGGAACCAGCTCTATGACTTGGTTCAGGCGGTCGCGTTCTCAACTCCTGGTATTAGTTTTGTCTTGTATCGTGATGGTCAGCTTATTTTGAATGCGCAGGGTGTTGATTCGTTGCTTTCGCGTGCGCGCCAGCTCTGGGAGGTGAGTTACTCGCAACATTTACTTGAGTTTGAGGTTGATGCAGGGCTTGAGTGCGCGGTGCGCGGCGTTGTCTCTCGCACAAACATTCATCGATACAATCGCAGTGACATTTTTTTATTTGTGAATGGTCGGTGGGTCAAAAATCAGGCATTGAGCAAAGCTGTACTCAAGGGGTACGCGCAATCGTTACCCGATGGCAAATTTCCGATGGCCGTTATTTTTGTGAACATTGATCCTGCGCGAGTTGATGTGAACATTCATCCCCGCAAAGAAGAGGTATTATTTATTTCACCGGGAAGGGTTGAATCAGCGATTGCTGATGCGGTGCGCAAAACTTTGCAAGAATCGGTTGCAGAAAAAATAACAAGTCAGCCCTTTCAACAAATCTCACATCAAGCTGAGGCTGAAAATATTCAGCCTCAGCGATTTGACTATTCATTCGCAGAATCATTTTCCGAACAAAAAACACGACCAGAACAATCAGTTTTTCATGATTTTTCTATCAGACGTGTGGTGCAATCGGTACGTGAACCTCTTTTTGCAGAAGAAAAAAAACTGCAGCAACCCCTTTTTGAGCACACAGAAGATACTGAGTTACATCTAAAACCACATTCATGGAAGATTTGTGGGCAATTATTCAAAACGTACCTGCTCATTGAATCTGAGGGGCAATTTCTCATGATGGATCAGCATGCAGCTCACGAGCGCATTTTGTATGAGCGGATGAAGACATCCTTTGAATCATTTGTTGGGATTCAATTATTGTTTCCGCAGATACTTTCCTTTCCAGCTCAATTGTACGCGCAGATTCTGGAATCAGTAGCATTTTTTGCCGAGTGTGGCATCGCGATTGAAGCCTTTGGCTATGGACAGATAAAAGTTTCATCATTTCCCGTTGATGCATCGCGCGTTGATATGAAGGTGTTTTTTGAAGAACTTTGTAATGAGCTATCTGGTGGCGAGAAAGATGCTGAGCATTTGCGCAAAAAAATATATGAACATGTTCATTCGCATGCAGCGTGCAAAGCTGCAATAAAAGCTGGTGATGAACTTTCGATGCTTGAGATGACTCAGTTGTATGTTGACTTGCAGCAGGTTGAAAATCGCCACATGTGCATTCATGGTCGCCCAACGATCTGGCGAATTTCAAAACATGAAATTGAAAAACAATTTAGAAGGATTTAAAGATGAAAAAAATATTGTATGTAGTGGTTGTTGTAAGTTTATTAAATCAACTTCAAGCGATGCCAAGAAAGCAGAAAGGCTGTACCTATGGATTTCAAGCGAATTCTCGTCGCAACGTCGTGCAAGAAGATGAAGTTATAAAAAATCCATTGGAATTGCTAGAAAAAACCTTGGTTGGTAGGACTGTTGTTGATTCGGCATCAGCGGGGAATAAAGAGGCAATCTTGAAGGCATTTGATGCTGATGAAATTTATTGGTCTTTGGTGTTTGATTCTTCCTTGAAAAATAATCTTATTGATGCGCAGGTTGCGAATAAATTACTTTCCATGATGATTAAGCAGAATCCTGGTGTTGCGGCACTCAAAGGAAATTTGAAGGGTTTTATAAAAGAAAAATTTGGAAAGTATAGAATTGTTTTTAGTCGCGATGATGCTCAAAAGACATTAACTATTCTAGATATTGGCTTAAGAAAAAGCATTTATAAAAAGTAGTTTTTTAATTTACCAATAATTTTGTTTTTTTAAGTTCCCAGCTGATTGCTTGTTGTAAAATAATGGGCAGCGGTTCGGTTGGGGCCCAATGAATAACTTCTTTGGCATATGAATTATTCGCAATCAAAATGGCAGGATCACCAGTGCGCGGCGGCTTGTTGATGATGGTAACTTTTGTATTCAGTTGAAGTTCAAGTTCTGTGATGATTTGCAAAATCGAATACCCTCTGCCAGAACCAAGATTGATTGCAGCGGTGCGGCCACCCATTTCAAGATAGTGGACTGCGATAAGATTTGCATGTGCAATGTCTCCGACGCTCACAAAATCTCTGATGCAGGTGCCATCGTGGGTTGGGTAATTGTTTCCATAAATTTCGATAGGTTTTTTTGTGAGCGCAGCTTGAATAAATTTGGGAAGCAAGTGCGTTTCAGGCGCATGATTTTCACCAAGATTGAATTGGTGCCACGCGCCAGCTGCATTAAAAAATCTTAAACTAACGCTTTGAATCCCATAAGCCACTTCAAAGTCTTGAAGCATCAATTCAATGATTTGTTTTGTTTTTCCGTAGGGTGAAATTGGTTTTATTGGATGATTCTCATCAAGTGGCAGGTATTCTGGGGTTCCGTAAACCGCGCAACTGGACGCAAAAATAATGTATTTTGTACCAAATTTTTTCATGGTATTCAGGATGGTGAGCGTGCTTGAAAGATTATTTTGGTAATACAGTTCTGGACGGACCATTGATTCGCCAACTTCGATGAGCGATGCGCAATGGATGATGGTTGAAATTTCATAGGTCTTGAAAATGGTCTCAACAAGTTTTATGTCTGAGCAATCACCCTGAAACAGCCGAATAGTTGGAATTTTTGCAAGAGCGGCGTTTATTTCAAGATCGATCCCTACAACAAAAAAGCCACGTTGCGAAAAAAGCAGTGCAATGTGTGAGCCGATGTATCCAGAAATTCCGGTGATGAGAACTGTTTTCATGATTACCCTTTTTTTAATTGTATGAGCAGCGGTTCCATATGTTTCAAAAATCGCTGTGCGCGCTTGAGTGAATAATTAAGTTCTTGCGAATAGCGATCAACAAATTCAAATAACGCTTCGTATGAAATAATTTTATGCTCTGCGGCATGAGAAGCTAAAAAAATGATGCAATCATCTGCAAGATCTGGTGAAACATTTTCGATGATAGCGTCTAAAAAAGCACGGTGAGTGATTGCTTTCGCGTACATTTTGTCATCTGCCACATGCGCCCAGGTATGAAGTGGAGGCGGTGTTGGGATGGTGAGTGAACTTTCAAATGCATTAGTGTGCTGAATGTGCCAAATCACTGAAACGGTACACACTGTTTGGATGAACGCAAAAATTTGAGGTTGTTGCAGCGCAAGTTCCGCTGGAGTTTTCTTGAACGCGAATGGGGTGCGCTGCGTGTCTTGCGATTCTGTCACCATCTGGGTGATAAGTGCGAAAACCGTTAAATTATTGTATGAAAATGAAATAATGCTCCCAAATGTTGGCACGTTTTGTGTGTCCCAACACAAAATACGTAAACTTTTGAGCGAGCTTTCAATAATTTCCCCGAAGGGTTGATGTGAGCTGAGCATAAATAATCAGAGATAAAAGATCTTTATTTATAGCCAAGCATACTTCTTTTTTAGAAAAGACAGAAAAACGTGAGTCTTTTGAGGGTATTAAAATATTTTTCATATGATTTTTCGGGAAAAAATGAGGTTTTTTTCATGCAGAAACAATTTGTCTTGAGCTTAAAAGCTTCTTTTTAAGAAAAATGTGTATCTTTTTCGTTTCTGCTTTTTTAAAAAAGTCACACCTTGAAACAAGTATGATTATTTATATGTCTATTGTTTTTCTATATGTGTGATTTATGAAAAAATATGTTGGTTTAGTTGTTGTCTTGTTATTTTTCGTCGGGATTGATGTTGTTCGCCCGGGCGATGTCATTTCTCTTGCGTGTCCACGAAGAGTTAAAAGAGCTCAAGTTCGCGCAGGCCGCGCTCAGCCGGTTGGAAAACCAGTTGATGTAGCCCATAAAAAGCCGTTGCTTGTTGTTAAGCGCCATAGAGTTGATTTAAAGAAATCATTAAGGCCAGTCTCTCCTGCAACATCAACTGATGCATCAATCGATGATGAAGATGTTTCAGCTGTGCCAGCTTCTTTTGAAGGATATGCCGATGAGGTTGAGCAATATGAAGCGCAATTGAAAAAAAATAGAGAGATGACTCGTGAACAACAATTACAAAATAGTTTCTTGGTTAGAAAGCTTTGTTCTCAGATTGATGAACAAATTGCTAAGGGACAGCCTGAAAATTTTAATAATTTTGCAACTCCTGCAGATTATAAAAATATGTATTTTCATAATCTGCTAATCCTGCAACTCAAAAAGGATCTGAATTCCTGTTTGCTCAAAATCCTGAGAACCATAGGTGAATGGAATTCTTTACAACAGAGCATTATTGAAACGAAGGAAGAAACAGAACGCACTCAGCAAAAAATATTTGAGTTTGATCGTTAAAAATAAAAAATAGAATTATGTTATGTTGAAAGGCAGTGCTGGTAAAAAGCACTGCCTTTTTTACTTTTTAATCTTTTGGTAATTCTTCTTGCAGCTTTAAAATTTCTTCACGCAGCTGGATTGCGCGCTCAAAATTGAGGTTGGTTGCAGATAATTTTTTAAAATCCTTTTCAATCAATCTTTCAAAATAATACGGTCATTAATAGTGCATAGAAAACCTTAATTTTAAAATTATTCATGGTTCAATTACCGCTTATTTTTTTACTGAGTTGTTTTTCGGGGATTGGGCTAAGGGCTCATGATTATTAATCATCATTTGTGAAACTTGAAAAAGATTCTTTTGCTGTTACATCATTTTTTAATGAACAACCTTTTATTGATGAAACAAGTCATTCAGCGATTTCTTATTTTTCTTACCAACCGCCTTCGAGTATTCCCAAGCAAACGTTTCAAGGATTAGACCAAAAGCAACTATTAAGAATTGATTCAACTGCTCGAGATATTTATGAACGTTACAAAGATCGTCGAAATACACTTGGTCGTAATTGGTATCAGTCTGTTGATGGAAGTTTTCACGTCGATATTTTTGATCGTAAAACAGGTGAGTTCATAGCGCAGTATCTTGTTGATAGATTCGATATTGATATGAAAAAGGGTCGAGATAGGATCGATTTGATGGCTTGTTCATACATGAAAAAACAAGTTCAGTCGTGGAATCCAGAAATTTTTAAAAATCATCAAGAAAATATCAAAGGGTACGATGAGCGTATTGAGCTATTGGTATCTGAATATTCTTTTCTAAATAAAACAATAGGTGAATATGTTTTTACTTCTTCCGCACAGTACTTATATGATTTTCATAATATTTCATGTGTGGATGTTTTATACACAATGCGTAATGGAATCCCCCATCAAACGAAAGATCCACATCTTACAATTTATGTTAATCAAAAGTCAGCAATTAAAGTTTTGGTGAATAAAAAGCAGATAGTTGGAGTGTGTGCGTTATCGATTCCACTTGAAGAAATAGTTAATGAGCGGATACAAGAAAAGCAGCAAAGGGCTCGAGATGAAAAAGATATTTTGAGTTGTATTGAGAAAGTTAATGCGTATTCTGATGAGCTTTTTAAAGTCTTTCTTGAGAAGTGGGCAAGAGACGAACTAAGCCCGTCTTCGGGTAATTGGTTCTCATCGGGTCCAAAGGAACTTTCAAGTGGATGCACTTTTGGGGGGTGGAATTTTTTGCCGCGTGCATTGCTCGGAATAACTACGTTTAATTTGGCGCCCCGTGTTGCAGCGCTTGCGATAGAGAGCGTTCTCTGCTCGCAAGTTGGAGTTCTTGCTCTGCCAGCCATTGCGATATCTCCAGCGGCGGTTTGTATTGCTGTTGAGGTAGCTGGTCTTTGTATAATTGCTGATGCTGCATTAAAGGCGGTCATAAGTATTTTTAAGTTGGTGGCACATGCAAAAAGTCTTTTGGGTGTTTATGAGAAAATAAAAAAAATAGAATCAACTATACCTAACATAATTACTGAAAGTCTTCAGGAAGATGCAGAAGCGAGAACTATCACAGAGTGCGTAGATACAAAATCAGAAATAATTTCTTGTGCATCTTCAGGTGGTCCTGAGCCGCCAGAAGATCCCGAAAATAATGATGATGATGATGGTGGTGATCCCGAAGATGAAGAATCTGTAAATAGGCGTTTTGAAAAAGAATATGACAAGCCAAAAACGCAGAGCGATCGAACCTTTATCAATAATGAAAAAATGAATTTAAGTGAACGTTCAAATAATGGGCTCATGAAATCATTTAAATCTTTTAAGGAGCAAGCTAGGGCCCATATTAAAAAATTACGTCAATATAAGAAAAATCCAGATTCTATGAATAATCAAGGTTGGTTAAAAAATGCAAAGAGTGTAGCTGAGCGAGAAAAAATAATAATGGATAGAATTGAATCACTCAGAAAGCAGATCAAAAAACATACAAACCAAAGCTTTGCTGCTCAAGAATTATTGAGAGAACGGGGGATAGATTTATGTTAATCACGACAGACATGATTCGTTTTTTTGGTAATTATATTTTAACTAAACTGCCAGACCAGGAAGAACATATATTTAAAAATGATTTTTACTGGTTTATTTTTAACGTAGATATTTGTGAAAAAGAAGCATCAGAAAGCTTTGGGTTAGGATCTTTTTTTGATGATATCTCATCTTTATCAACAGAAGTAAAAGGCGTCGATTCATTTATGACATGGTTAACGCTAGATCATTTAAGTGGGGTTTTATTAGAAGTTGGAAAAAAAAATACTGAGTTATCTGTCAAAGAAATAAAGCGAGAATTTATTTTTTCACAAAATCATTTATTAGCTCTTTTGGATTTCATTTTAAAGAAAATTGATTATACCGGAAATGCATCTGTTGAAATTGTTAAAACAAGTTGTTGGATGATTCCGTATGGTGAAATGTTAAATTTTAAGACAAGTGCTCCTATTCCGAAGTGGCTTGACTTCAAAAATGAAATAGAACATTTAATATCAATCTATGAGGGTAAAACTTCTATTGAAAAATTTAATATTGAAACGTTTTATTGGTGTTTTAAGATTTACTGTAATGCTTTGCAGTATCCGCAGGGTGGGGGATTTTGGTCGGGACAATGTAGTCCAGAAGATTGCTAGCATTGTTAATCCGTGGATTGGATTTGAGTAAGAAAAAGAACGCTTTGAGCAAAAAACTGATGGAGCCATAAGGGCTATAGATAGAAAATAGAATTACGTTATGTTGAATGGCAGTGTTTTTATGAGCACTGCCATTTTTAACTTTTTAATCTTTTGGTAATTCTTCTTGCAGCTTTAAAATTTCTTCACGGAGCTGAATTGCGCGCTCAAAATTGAGATTTGTTGCAGCTGTTCTCATTTCTTCTTTCATACTGTTGATGATCATGTTGATTTTACGAGAATCAGATTCTTTTTTAGATTTCGGTTTGTTGCGAGAGGCATCCTTAATTGCTTGTTGCAAGTTTGAGATACTTTTGGTGATGTCTCGTTTGACACTGACAGCTTCAATATTGTGCTCAGTGTTGTGCGCGAGCTGAATTTTTCGGCGACGCTCAGTTTCGCTCATGGCTTCCTGCATCGCAGGTGTAATTTTGTCGGCATAAAAAACAACCATGCTTTCGGTGTTTCGAGCTGCACGACCAATTGTCTGAATCAGTGATTTTGTATTGCGCAGAAAACCTTGCATGTCAGCATCCAAGATGGCAACGAGCGCAACTTCCGGTAGATCGAGCCCTTCACGGAGCAGATTGATACCGATTAATACATCGAAAATTCCCGTGCGTAATTTGTGTAAAATTTCAGTACGATCTGGTGTTTTTATTTCATCGTGCAGGTAACAACTTTTTATTTTTTTTTCTTCAAAATAATTAGCGAGTTCTTCGGCAGATTTTTTGGTCAACGTTGTAATGATGGTTCGATAACCTTTTTTTGTGGTGTCTTTGATGCGTTCGAGCAGATCAAGCAATTGATTTTCGCGTGGTTGCACGATGATTACAGGATCTGGAATGCCGGTAGGCCGTACGATTTGTTCAACGGGTTTATTGTCACTGATTGCAAGTTCATAATTTCCGGGAGTGGCTGACACAAAAATTGTGTCATTAAAATAGCCTTCAATTTCTTCAAACATCAAAGGCCTATTGTCATACGCAGATGGCAGGCGAAATCCGTGTTCAATGAGTGACGTTTTGCGCGCTTTGTCGCCTTTGTACATTGCGTTTAGTTGGGGAATGGCGATGTGCGATTCATCAAGAATAAATAAAAAATCTTTATCAAAGAAATCGAGCAATGAATGGGGCGCAGATCCTGGTTCTCGACCGTCAAAATAACGTGAATAATTTTCAATGCCCATGCAATATCCGGTGGCCTTGAGCATGGCGATGTCATGGCTGATGCGTGTGCGCATGCGTTCTTTGACGATAAAATCTTCTTGCTTGACGAGTTCAATAGCCAAATCTTCTTCAATTTTTTTGACCGCTTTTGAAAGATTCTCAGCAGAGGTTACAAAATGTTTTGCAGGAAAAATACACACGTTATCAAGTGTTCCCATTTTGGAAAAATTCTTTTTATCGAGAAATTCCATGCGATCAATTTTGTCGCCAAAAAGTTCTACGCGCAGTGCATTTTTGAGATACGGAACAATAACGGTCACAACGCTGCCATGAACCTGAAATGAACCCGATTCGCGCTCAACGTCATTGCGTTTGTATTGAATTGCAATCAACGTGTCGATGAGCTCCTTGCGTGAAATTTTTTGTCCAACTTCAAGAGAGAGCGCCATGTTTTTGTAATCAGTTGGATTACCCAGTGAGTAAATGGCCGAAACAGAGGTGATGATGATGGTGTCTGGCCGTGTGATGATAGATGCGGTTGCCTCAACACGCAGACGTTCAAGTTCTGGATTTACTTTGGTTTCTTTTGGGATGTAGACATCTTGCGCAGGAAGATACGACTCGGGTTGGTAATAATCGTAGTAACTGACAAAATAGCAGACTTTATTTTCAGGAAAAAAGAGTGAAAATTCTTCGTACAGCTGGGCGGCCAATGTTTTGTTTGGTGACAAAATAAGCACTTGTCTATTTTGGTTTGCAATTACGTTTGCAAGTGTAAATGTTTTACCAGAACCAGTGACCCCCATGAGAACTGATTTTCCTGGACGTTGGTTGGTGAGCTGTTCAATTGCTGCAGGCTGATCGCCAGAGGGTTTGAATGGATTATGAAGTTTGAAAATTTTTGTCATGAGAGCCTTTTAAAACACTGCGCTTACGATAAGCTGAATTCCGTTAGACCTTGCAGTAAATGCCGCAATCTACAGGAAAAAAACCATGAGCCTCAAGACTACCAAATCTTTTATCTTTAAGAAAACAGCGGAAGTTGGATTTTTGACTATCGTGAGTCGGGTATTGGGAGTTGTTCGTGAAATTGTACAAGGATACTATCTTGGCATAAATGTAAATTCAGATGCATTTATCACGGCGTTTCGCATACCAAATTTATTGAGAAAATTATTTGAATCAAATGGGCTCACTGCTGCATTTGTTCCACACACGGTGAAGATGCTGCATGATGGGCGCAAAACTGACGTACATCAGTTTGTAACCGTTTTATTAGTTGCGTTAGAACTTGTTTTGTTGGGTTTTTGTGCATTGGTGTGGATATTTCCCGAGCGCGCAATTGCAATGACCGCTCCCGGATTTTCGTCTGAACAAATTGCACTCACCGTTCCAATGGCCCAAATTATATTTCCGGTGATTTTGGGATTTGCAGGTTTTAGTGTGCTTTCAACAACGATGCACGCGGTTAATCACTTTTTTGTTCCCGCCTTTGGAGCCACTGTTTTTAATGTCGTTTATTTAGGAGGGTTACTCGCCTGTTGGTATGGGAATTTTTCTATTTCAGTTATGGCAGGGTTTGTTCTGCTCGCAGGGATTGCAAAATTTTTATTCATTGTGGCGGCGTACCTGTGTCAAGGTTTCTCATTTTCGCTGCCGGGGCGTGAAGTTATGCCAGATTTAATGATTATTCTCAAAAGAATTATTCCATGTATGGTGACTTTTGGTGCGCTTGAGATTAATTCGTTTCTTGATATCAGGTTGGGCTCGTATCTGCCCCGCGGTTCTGTGACAATGCTCTATTTAACCCATCGTTTTTATATGTTGCCCTATTCAATTTTTGCGGTTTCCTTGGGAACGGTGCTGTTGTCGCATTTTTCTGAGTCGGTTCTCAAAAATCCTAAAAGAATAACCTTTTATATATTTGAATGTTCAAAGCTGGCGATGTGGTTTGCAATTCCGGTCACGGTTCTCATGGTGTGCTTGTCAAAATCTTTTTTTAACCCCGTGATGTTCAAGGGGCGAGCAACGCCTGAGCTGATTGAACTTTCGGCAAAAATTTTGGCGATCATGGTCTGTGCGTTTCCATTTCAGATGATTAATAAAATCATGTTCAAAGCGCTGTTGTCGCGCAACGACACAACCTCTTCAATGCTGGTGGTTCTTGGAGCCATGGGCATAACAACCATATTCAATTACTCGTTTGTAGCAAGCCTTGGCGCGTATGCGATGGCTATTGGAACAGTGCTGTGCGCAGTGATTAAAATGCTGCTTTTAATGGGGCTTTTGTGCTTCAAGCATGAAGTTGTTTGGCCCTATAGATCTTTTTTCGCCTTTCTTCGCGCGTACCTCATTCAATTTTTTTCGGGTGTTTGCTTTTTCGGTTTTCTTTATGCCACACTTACCCAGATTATAGATAAGATGTCGTGCTCAAACTATGTGGTTGAAGGTCAAATCGGTTACTGGGCATTAGTTTTGTTTGTGTTTACAACGACTCTCGTGTTCTCGTGGCGTACTTATAAATATTTCGGACTAAAGCTCTATTTGATGCCCCATCATTCCAATTGATTTTTGGGGGAGGATCTTTTCAGAAAATAAATAACTATTTTCGTGAATAAAAGGTGTTTTCGGTAATTTAGGGTCAAAAAGGAATGCTCAAATGAGAAATAGTAGAATTCTTTTAAAATTATTTATGGCCTTAGTTGGCTTTTCTGGCGCGATTCACGCGTTATCAACATCAACAACATTATCAAAAAACGTGATTGCAGATCTTAATGATCGAGCAACGCGCTATGATTCACGAACAACCTGCGCATATGACTCTTCTGGCAACCGCTTTTTTGTGGGTGCTACAGAATCTGGTGCTGGTGAATACGCAATTTCAATGCTGACAACAACTGATGGTTCAGACATTATTAAAGCAGCATTAACTCCTGCGCAAATTTATGAAATTCCTGGCGAAGATGCGCTTGTTGCAAATCCTGCATACAATGCACGCGTATGGGAAATGGAATATTTTGTTATCGGGGCTGTTAAATATGTGGCAGCAATTATTCAGCTCGATGGCGAAACCGGTCGCGGTGGATCTCGATTAGTTATTATCAATACGGCAGATGCCAAAGAAACCTATGTTTCAGCAGCTGCCATGTCGTGTGAGGACGCAACCGGAACTGCATCTCGATTTGTAAAGCTTGCAGCAGCCCACAAGGGTTCAGATGCAACAGCACGAATCGTTATTGCAGCCGTTGCTGATTCAACAACTAATGAATTTAGCACAGCAGCAACTTCAAATGCAGGATTAAGAGCTTTTGCAATTCCCGCATCTCCAACTGATAATGCCTTAACTCAAATTGATATCAATGGAGGGACCGCTGGTTCTGGTAAGTTGATGGCCAATACTGCAGCATTGATGTCGACAAAAATGCGTCGATTGACTTCGATGGTTTGGGACTCTCGATCAAAGGTTTTATATCTTGGTGGACACATGTCAGATTCAACACTTGGCATTTGTGGTTTTTACCTCAGTGGCTCTGATGCTGTAACAACACTTAACCATTCAACTGGTGGTACATTAATTAGTGGTGACGCTACGGTTGCTGCGGGATTTCCTGAGTTGAGTCGAGTACATAGTCTTAAAGTTCATGATAACGGAACAAGGGCGCATCTCATTATTCAAGCAGGATCATCTTCAAGAGAAACAAATAATTTTTATGCATTATCATTAACGACTGGTGTTGCTGGAGCTGTTGGTAAACTTGCTCAAGGAACTACCGTTGCTTCTGCTGCAACTCTACGATCGCAAACGTGGTTGGCTCTCGGCACAAATGGTGTTTATTCATCAACCGCTCGTGGTCTTGTTGGAAACTCTCAGTTTCCACTTGCTAAAGGCTCAGTAGTCACGGGTGTTAATCTCGTTGGAAATAATTTGTATGTTTCAACTTCAGGTGCGAGCGCTGGAAATGAGTTGTGGTTAGCAACTGCAACCGTCACCACTAATAATATTGCTTCGTGGACGGCATGGACGCGTGTTAGAAATACGACACTAAAAGATGTTGGTGGTTTTGCAACTAATGGAACATATGTTTGGGCGGTGCTTGATAGATCTTCTGTCTATGTCAATTCAGCAATTGGTTCATTTGATGATTTCAATCAAGCTTCTCTTGGTCTTGCAAACATTAAAGACTTAGATGCTCGTGTTCGTCTTCGTAAAATTGCAGCATTTGATAGCGTTAATCGAGAATTAATCTTGGGGTCGGCAACTGTGCCTGATTCTGATGGATACGCAATTGATTCGTTGAGTAATTATCTTCCTGCAACAGGAGCTCTGGCAACTGCTGATGAAGTGAATGCAGCATCTCCTCTTGCTTCTAAAGCAATTTGGGATATGGCGTTAGTTACCAACTCAGATGGTGGTATCGATAGATATATTTTGCCAAATACTGAAATCGGTGAAACGCCATCTTCTGGTGGTAAAATGATTGTTAAAGTTGCATCAACTGGAGCCGTGACATCGATTACTGCAGATGTTTATACCTCTCCTGAAGGCTACACAGGCAATACTCGACGCCAAACTTTTTTCCAAGATGGCGCAGATCCTGTAGTTGATTCAAGCTGTGTGAAGATTCTTTCGGGTAAAGATTATGCAACTACAGCAAATGTGTTGTTTGCGTTTATCAAAGATGGTGATGATTCACCTGGATCAGGAGAATCTTACTTTAGAGGTGAAACGGCGTTTGATCTTATTAAGGTCTTGAATGCTGATTTAAGTGTCCATGGAACAACGCCTCTGGCTTATCTTGATGTTGTTGGTGGAATGAGCGAATACATTCGTAGTATGCAATGTGCTTATTGGGAGCCAACATTAAATTGTATGTATATTGGTTCTGCAAAATATACTTCAGCAGATGGCACTGATTACACAGATCCAGGGATTTCATTAATTAAGTTTTCAAACGCAACAACGCTTGCAGGGGCGCCACTATTTGCAAATGGTGATGGCACTGAAACGTCGTTTAGAGATGTGTATCAAATTTCATCACTTCAGACTGCGGGTTCAACTGCGCGAACCATTTTACTTGTATCAGGAACTCCTACAAATGACTTTGGTGATGTGTCGACTGGAAATGTCTATGCAATTCCTGTTCTTACCTCTGGGTCGAATAAAGGTAAGGCTGTTGGTGTAGACTATACAACTGTAGCTGCAGACGTTGATGGTACGTGGAATCAAGCAACACGCCCAGATCTTTTCAATGTTGGTGGCGCAATTCCGTGGAATTCAAAATCAGCGATTGTTGATATCAAAACAGTTGGACTTAATGTTTTTGTAACGGTTGCTAACGCACCGGGAATTACAGGTCTTACTGGGGTATTTGTAACAACGGCTATTTGTTCAACTGCGGGTGCACTTCTTGGATGGACACCATGGCAACTTGCAGGTGGTTTGAATACATCGATGCAAACCGTAGCATTTGATGCGGTTTCAGGAAAACTTATTGGTCTTGAATTGGCATCTGGTATGCCAACAGTGGCTTCGTGGAAATCTCCTGAAGATGTTTCAGCATTTGATCAACTTGCTAAAGCCTTTAATACTGATTTTGCGAACAATGGTGGCGTGTACAGTTTAGCATCACACACTGCTCGTACGGGTGTAACCTATGCAGATGATGCGCTCTCGGCTGCTTCCATGAATATGGTTGTTGCAACCGGTAACAAGGCAGTTGCAATTGCTCACGTTGGCTACAAAGCTGATTCAGCAACCGCAACGGTTTACAATCCAGATTCAACAAATATTTATGGTTACAAGAGCTTTATGAATGATTCAGCACTGATTTCACTTGGTGGTGTCTATTGTTCAGCAATGTCTCGTGGCAGTGCAGGATGGATTTTTGCCGGTGGTGAAAATGGTGTAGCTGTTCTTCGCGTTTCGGGTGCTACCGGTGATGCGGGTAAAGGTTGGACAGGTGGTGTTCCTACATCGCTTCAAGACACAACAAGTTCATCGACATCACTTTCCGCAATGACCTGGCTGAAAATTCCTGGCATTACTGGACCAATTCATAAAATGATTACCGTGTACAACTATTCAGGAACAAGCGTTGATGCTGATAACCATGTGGAAGCATTGATTGCAATGGGACCTCGTGGTGTGTACGCGTTTACGTTGGCTGCTGGTAAATTTACCGATGCTGATGCAACTGCATTGCAACTTTCATCGCTGACAGAATTTACTTCTGGTGTTTCTGAGCGTGTATGGGACATTGCGCCACTCTATCGTGGAGCAGGAATGTTTGCGGTTGGAACAACGCGTGGCTTGTATGTTGCAAAACTTACTGGCGATACTCCGACCTTGAGCGTAGTTGCAGAAATCGAAGATGCTGACAGCGCTTCACTTGGTGCGGTGGCTTCAATCTCAGTTATTCATCCGATTATTACTTCCGCACAAAATCCTGTGTACAGAGTTGACTGTGTCACTGCGAACGCTCGAACTGACGTATCAAAACATTACAGTTCAGAAGTTACCTTTGTTCAACTTGGTGACATGAGTGCTGGAAAAGGTGCTGTGTCAGGAACGCCAAGTGCAACGCTGGTTAAAACTCTCGATCGTATGACAACGCAAATCTTAAATGCTGCGGGTGTGTATTCATACAGCGCTGGTGTTCCAAATAGAAAATCAGCTTCATTACAAGTCCTTTCATCATCGATTCAGTCTTCAACAGATCCGGTGCTTGATGGACTAGAAATTCCAACCGGTTCAACATTAGGCCAATTGACAACAGTTGGTGCTGATGGTTCAAGATTGATTACAGTTGGTGGTCGTGTTTACGTAAAATCAACTTAAGATAAAAAAGAAATTGGAAAGGATCTGATATGCAAAACATCAGACAGATATTTTTGAAACTCGTTGCAGCAGTTATCTGCTGCAACGCATCAGTTCAAGCTGTTTATCACTCAAACTTTGAGATGGCATCAGTAGATCACATCAAGAAAGCGCATGGTTCACATTTGTTTAAATTTGGAACAGAATTTTCTTTTGCAAAAGCTTCAACAACTGGATACGATGCAGACGCAAATCAAGTAAATGCGTTGCAGATTTATACCCAAACAGAATCAGCACGTAACATGTTGATTGACCCTAATTATTTGCAAACACTTTCATCAAATTCAACGGCTGATTTTGTAGATGGTCTTGATTGGAGCTTGTGGGGACTGCCTGTTGGCCTTGGTTCAAACTGGGGTGACATGAAAGTTACTGGTAAAGTAAAACAAGCATCTTCAACCATGTGGGGCAGAGTGCTGCTGGATTACGGCACCATTCCTGGTCAATTTTTCATGGGCATTGCAATGCCGATTTGTTCAGCTAATGTTGATGACGTTGCCTGGGTGGATCAAACAGATGCAACAGCTGACGGTGCGCGCAATCGTGTGTGGGTGAGCAACCTCACCAGCAAGATCGAAGATTACGTTCAAGCTGCTGGTGGTCTTAACATCAGAAGTTGGTCAAAGCGTGGCCTTGGTGATGCCAGAATGTATTTTGGCTGGGGTAATTCATATGCTCGCGGTGAAGGTGCGGTCAGCAAGATTGACGTACATGCGTCTATCGGGCTTTCGATTCCGACCGGATACCAAAAAGATCCTGACTGTGCATTCAGCATTCCATTTGGTCAAGATGGTTCATGGGGTGTTCCATTAAACCTTGGGTACAACATTGTGTTTGGCGATAATTTAAAGTTGTCTGCAAATACTGAAATCATGTGGTTGTCTGCAAAAACAAAAGACTACCGTTTGAAAACAGACTTAAGCCAGACAGACTATCTGATTTTGACCAAAGGCAAAGCTACCAAAAAACCTGGTGTAACATGGAATTTTGATTTGCAGGCATTGTACAAATGCTCAGACTCATGCAACCTTTCGTTGACTCATAATTTGATCAGTCATCAAAAAGATGTCTTGTCAGCAATTCCTGATTGTTACGATCTTGATATTGTAAATTCATTAAAGTCGTTGCAAGGTTACATGTCTCAAGATCTGACGGTAAGAGCTGACTTTGAAGGTCGTTATGGCGCAGATACAAAAGACACCGAAGGTAATGAAATCAATTTCAGTGTGTTTTATACCATTCCATTGTCTGGTGAACAAACCGTGAAAAGTTCCATCATTGGTGGTGAATTACACTTCTCATTCTAACTAAATAGCTTAATAAAAAAGAGCTGTAACCTGAAAAAGTTGCAGCTCTTTTTTATTAAGTAAAATTAATTTTTTTATCAACAGAAAACTATATGAATTTTGCGGTGGTGCAATTATTTAAAATTTAAAAAAGTAGTTTTTTCACTCGCAAAGCCTCTGTGCTTTCAGGATTCATTGTGAGTACTCGTTCAACTAAAACGTTGGTTTCTTCAATATCAAAGCTTTCATTTCCTGGTTCATACAAATTTAATAATTTCTCTTGAATTTCAAGATTGTTTGGTTCAAGCTCAGCTGCTCTGTAAATATGGAAAAAATTAAGTTCTTTGGTTCCATCAAAAAATCCTGACGCGGTAAATTGATTTTTGAAAATAAGCCAGCATAACTCAGCCATAAGCAAGTGCATTGATGCTGTTTCTTTTCGAATGCGCATCCAAAACCAGACATAATCGTACGTTGCAAAACTTTCAGTTTCCTGCGCGATTTCAAGCAGCATTTCGATTATTTCTGCTTCAAAAAAATCAGTGAGCAAGAGTTGTGATTCGATTTGTCTGCCCATGAGAACAAGATGTTTGAAGGCTTTTTTTTTATCAACGGCGATCATTTCTGCAAGCGTCTGGATGAAAAATTCATTTTTATCAGGTTCTCGCTTATCAAGAAAGCGGGTGAAATATTCTTCGTCAGGGAATTTTTGATGTGCAATTCTGGCAAATTCAACTTGTTCGTTGCGTGGCATTTTTGCTCTCGGAATTCCGGTATTTTGAATTATGCTAACATAGTAGTTTAGATTTTTTTCATTGAGTTCTATGCGTCTCATCGAATGTGCAAATGATACTTCATTAGCATCAATCAGGTATGGCATATAAATGCCCATCATTACATTGATGTCATCATGCCAATCAATACTTTCTTCTATTAAATTAAAGAAGTAGGAAAGACCTAATCCTGCAACATTTTCGTTGTAAACCATATCGGATAAAATTGCATTTATTGCTACTTTGACTTTTTGTTCATTATTGAATGAGTAATATAAATTAATGACTTTTTTAAATTGTCCAAGGCCAGTTGTTTTTTTAAAAATTTCTTCATTCATTTTTTATGTATCTCCAGGAATATACTTATCCTTATTTTCAGGCTTGCAGACAAAAGCAGTTCCTATTTTGTTTTCACCATTCATTTCAATGTATTTTACAACAACTGGTTGACCATCATAATATTTATATTTTACTAATATTTTGTCTTCCGGTTTTCCGTCTCGGCCAGTTTTCATGACATCGTCGATGATATCAACAGTCTGATCCCATGTTGTTACTTCAACTAAATGCCAGTCGTGTTCTTCGTCGTCTAAGATATGTATTTTTTTAGTTCGATTTTTTCTAATTCTTTCTGTGTCGTTTGGTGTTGTGTCTATTGCGTTTGTAAGACCTAAAGATTGTAGTCGTGCGTTGCATCCATTTTTTTGTAGCAGTCGCTCTAATTCTTTTCCAATTAACCTTGAGGTGCCACATCGTGGAGGTTTTGGCCATTCATTTATTTTATTGGCGCCGCATCGCGAGATATTTTTTAGAAAGAAATCGTCCATGAATTTACCGGTTTCACATGATGCTGGAGGAAACTGTAGTTCTTTTTGGCCCGTGCCACATACGGTTGTTGGCAGATTAGGTTTTTGTGCCTTGCCCGTTCCGCAGCGCATAACCAGCGGATCAGGATCTGTGTCGTTGGCGGGTGCGGTTAGTTTTAGTTCGTCTTTGAGCGCATTGATTTCAAGCGTTGAAAGTTCTTGTGCCCATGATTGCTGGCCAGCAATAGTTGAAAGTTTTCTTGCGCGATACGTTCCCTTGAAAACGGCAAAAAATTCATTGCATCTCCTGTTGGTAATTGCGCAAACATCAGTTGCATCATCGATGAGCAAGCACAGCGTTTCATCATACTCAAAGGGAAGCATTGTTTTAGCCTTCAGGGCCTGCATTGGTGAAATATTCAAATCAACCATTGAGCAGAGTGCAGATGCATGAAAAACACTATTTTCTAGTTCAGAAAATCGGCGGCTTGGGGTGGTTAGGTTAAGTTTTTTGAGCATTTTCAGCAGTGGCGGAAAGCCTATTTTTTGAACATTGCACAAATCAATCTGCGGTGATCTGGTGACTGCTGATTCATGAAGCTGCGGCACGCAGGTTTTGTAGGCAAGCGAAATATTTTCTCTTGTTTCTGCGGGAAGGTTTGCAACTAATCGTTTGCATGCAATCATGCGTTGATTTTCTTCTCGTGCTGTGCGTTGAGGAACGCTTTCTTTGTTACGCTGAGTATCATGAATGGGCATAAACGTTAGATCTGCTTTATATCTTTCTTGGACGAAAGCTTCTGGCTTTGGATCTGAAATTGCATAATCCAAGAGTGCAATGCATCCACCAAAAATAGTAAGCGCAGTAAGCCCAATTGCGAGCGGCGGGGTTACGGTGACGCCACCAAGTCCTACGGCAACAGAGCAGACAGATTCAACAGAATTGTGCAGTAAAATATTTAGTGTTGTTATGAAAAAATGATGTGGTGATTCCAGGTGTAATTCATAAAAGGTGTCATTGCATCTATCGATTGCCTCAATCTGTAAACACTTTTGAGGCAGTCCATTAAGTGTTTGAAGTTCATCACCAACGGCAAGATTTTGCGCGGGCACAAAAAAGTTTTCAGGATCGGATGCAACACGTTGCACCTGGTCTGCCGATGCATTTTTTACGCGTAAGAGTTGATCAGATGAAACGATAAAATGATTGGTGTTGGTTGTGATTCTAATTTGTGTTTTGACCTGGCACATTTTCAGCGAAGTTATGGTGGTCAGAACAACGTTGTTTGTTTCAAGATCGAAACCTATAATTTTATCGCCAGCATTGAGGCTGCAAACTTCGTGCAACCCATCAATTGTTTGAACTAATGTTTTTGGCGGTAGTGATGAAAAAAGTGGCTGCAGAAGAAACAAAAAAGTAAGTAAAAAGGTACGCGTCATATAGAGAAAAAATTACAGAGAAATTAATTATTTCAGTGACGGTATCGTGAGATGAATCTTTGTTGGAAGAATGTGTGAAATTTTTTTTTAAATTATTTATCTGTTTTTGAGGATAAAAGATTTTCTGTGGATGATGCTTTGACCACATGCTTTGATTTCTTTTTGATGTTGCGCGGTGCCGTAGCCCTTGTGCTTAGCAAAGGAAAAGTAGGGAAACATTGTTTGATAATCATGCATCATGCGGTCTCTGATAACTTTGGCAACGATAGATGCAGCGGCAATTGAGCTCGAGGCACTTTCGCCGCGAATGATTGGCGTGATTATTAAATTCTGCTGTTCAATTTTGAGTGGCATTGCATCAATGACCAGGTGTTCAATCGGTTTGGTTCCCATAATTTTGCACAGTTGTGTAAGTTGTTGGTACGTCTGCCGCATTCCCTCCATGGTTGCTTGATAAATATTTACGCGATCTATCTGTTCAGGACTGATTGTAACAAATGTATAAATACAGTTTTGTGTAATCCATTCAAATGCGTTAGAGCGTTGTTTGTCAGTTGTTTTTTTTGAATCAACTAGAAAGTCTGGAGCTGTATTTTTTGGTAAAATAACGCCAGCAACTACAACCGGACCGCAGAGTGGTCCACGTCCCGCTTCGTCGATTCCGGCGATAGTTACATCATTTGACCAAGCATTTTTTTCATGAATATTTTCGCACGGAATTGGCATAGTTTAGTCGTTGTTCATTGTTATTTATTCAGATGAATTTAAGGCTACAGATCTTTGCTAAAAAGTTAATTCTTTTTTTCTATTCGGCAAGTTTACATTCATTTGATTTTTTCAATATACTGCACGTGAGAAATGAAACATTTTTCGATGAAAACTATTTGCGCTTTTAGAAAGACAAGAGGTAAACAATGACATCTACATCTTTGCGAGTGAAAGAACTTTTAAAAGAGTTTGGTTGGACAACCAGAGTTTTAGCAGAAAAAACAGGAATGTCTGAAAGCTATTTAACTCATATAAAAAATGGTACTCGTCGTTGGAATGAGGACGCGCTCAAAAAAATCGCTGAAGCTTTTGAAAAAAATCCAGTAGAACTATTTCAGACTCGGTCACGTGATTTTTCAAATTTTGCTCATCAACATCATTCTGATATGGCGGTAGCCTACAAAACATCATTAGGAAAATTCTCTCAAAATATTGCCAAGATTCCGATTCTTAAAGATATCCCAGAAGAGGCTAACTCTGAGGTTTATGCACAAATGCAATTGCTTTCTGGTATGGAGAAAAGCTTTGTTCCGGCATTTGATCTTAAGGATTCAGCAGCTTTTGCCTTGTTGCTTGATAACAATTCACTAGCACCTCGATTTTTGAAGGGTGATTTATTGATAGTTTCGCCAAAGGCTCAGGTTCAGTCTGGTGATTTGGTGGTGCTTGAGTACAAGCATGATCGAATTGCTCGTGGCTTAATGGTTATTTCGTTTATGGATGATGTTGTTGTTCTTGAGCATCCGCATCATAAATTTTCTCCAATTGCGATGACCCGAAAAGATCATTACGTAAAAATCTTGGGGAAAGTTGTTTTCAGATACCAAAAGTATTAAAAAACGTCACCGCTTAATTTTTGTATTCGATAAGAAGTAGGCCGGAAAGCGGCTTAAATTTATCGAAAAAGCTTAAAAAGCGATGGTTTTTTTCAGTCTGAATGGAGGGCTTTTTCTCTCTCTGAAGATTGGTGCTAGGTTTATGAAGTATTTTCCAACAGAGACGTAATAGTTTTTGAGGATTATTGAGATTGAATTGAATAGTTTAAAAATTTAAATAATAAAAAACCGCTGGAGACGACGATGGTTTCAACGCGATTACGAGTAAAAGAGCTCCTTAGAGAGCGTCGCTGGACAACCAAAGTATTGGCTGAAAAGACCGGCATGTCAGAAAGTTATCTGACACATATTAAAAATGGTACACGTCGATGGAACGAAGATGCCCTCAGAAAACTTTCTGAGGCTTTTGAGCTTGATCCAGGACAATTGCTAGCGCATCGCCCACAAGGCTTTGGTGGCACAACCGTTCCTGTTTCAACTGATGTTGTAGACGGGTTACCTGTTCTCAATGAAGCGCCATCTGATGTTGACTTCAAACTTCGCATTGTTCCCGTTGTTGGAGCGATTCCTGCTGAACCATCAGCATACAATAATCAAATGATGCAAATTACTTCCGGATACAAAGATGTTTTTGTGCCGGTTTTTGGCATTGAAGATGACCAAATGTTCTGCTTGTGTGTTTCTGATAACTCAATGGCCCCTAATTTTATTAAGGGTGACTATTTGGTTATTGCACCATCATTGTGGACACGGTCTGGTGATATTGTAGCGGTGGAATACGGCAACACAGAGTCGGTAAAAGACATTATGTATGTAAATTACATGGATGATTTTATCTTGCTTGAAGCGGTTAATCATCGCAGACCACCAATTCCTTTGGTCAAAGGCAAAGATTCATTCAGAATTATCGGTAAGTTAATTTATCGCTATCAAAAGCTGAGTTAGTTCTGGGCAGTGGTCCATAAAAAATTCGCCAACTTAGAAAAAGCGAGGTATCATTTATTCCGTGAGGGTAAATATGCCTCGCTTTTTTTTATGTTCCGTTGACTCTTTATTGAGTCATCTCCTGTTTAACGTAATGTTGGAGAACTGATTATGGTTCGTTACGAGACTTTAATGCTCGTTCGCAGCGAATCAACCGCAGAAGATCGTGCTTTTCTTGAAAAGTCGATGAGCGCGTTGGTAGCTCAACACAATGGTGTTTTTACTTCTTTTGACCAATGGGGCAAGATGAAACTTGCATACCCTGTAGAAAAAGAAAATTATGGCTTGTATATCTTGGTTCGTTACGAATTGAGCTTGAAAGCTTCTGCACAATTCTTCAAAGATTTGTACATGTTCTTCAGAATCAAAACAAGTGAATTCTTGTTGAGAAATATCAACGTTCGTCTTGAAAAAGATGCTCCTACAACCTATCTTCGCCCAGAACCTTATGATTCTACTAAGGCAATGACTGAAGCTGGTTCATTTGCTCGTGAAGGCAGAGATAGCCGTGGTCCTCGTGCTCCTCGTGGCGATAAACCGCCATTCGGTGACAGACCTGGTCGTCAGTTTTCATCAAATGGTGGCACTGGCAAACGTTTCTCCCATGACCATTCATCTGATGATGTCATGGAATCGATTACAGATGAAATGAGTTCTTAAGGAGAATTTAAATGGCACAACCAAAACTTAAAGTTAGTTCACGTCTTTTAAAAAAACGTGTTGTTAAAAAAAGAACGTTTGGTCAAGCGCGTCAATGCCGATTTGTTTCAAATCCTGAATTGGCTACTCAAATTGACTACAAAAACGTTGATTTTCTTAAACATTTCCTCACTCAACGTGGTAAAATTTTACCATCAAGAGTTTCTGGTAATTCAGCATACTATCAACGACGTGTTTCGCAGCAAATCAAACTCGCTCGAACCATGGCTCTCTTGCCGTATTGCTTAATTCAAGCAGATTAATTTAATCATAAAGGTGCTCAGATATAAAAAGTCTGTTGCACCTTTTTTCCACATGCAGGCTATTTTTATGGTCTGCGGTGATAAAAACAAGGACTAAATATGTCGTTTAAACGTTCAGACATTCGCAATATTGCTATTATTGCCCACGTGGATCATGGTAAAACTACTTTGGTCGACGAGATGCTTAAGCAAGCAGGTGCGGTTGCTCTCAAGCATGATGAAAATCATGCCGATAGAGTGATGGATTCTGGCGATCTTGAAAAAGAACGTGGAATTACCATTCTTGCTAAAAACACTTCAATTAGATTACCTCACATGAAAATCAACATTGTTGATACCCCAGGTCACATGGACTTTGGTGGTGAAGTTGAACGTACTCTCCAGATGGTTGAAGGCGTTTTGCTTCTGGTGGATGCTGCAGAAGGACCGCTTCCTGGTTCACGTTTCGTGCTTCAAAAAGCGCTCGAACTTAATTTGAAACCAATGGTTTTCATTAATAAAATCGACCGTAAAGATGCTGATATCGAAAGAACAGAAGGCTTAATTCAAGATTTATTCATGGAAGTTGCAGTTGATGATAGTCAGCTTGATTTCCCTGTGCTTTACGGCTCATCTCGTTTTGGTTATGCAACCATGGATTCATCAGAACGCTCTGGTTCGATGAAACCGTTGTACGAAGCAATCGAAAAATTCATTCCAGCTCCAACAGCAACCAAAGACAATTTACAATTATTGATCACCAATCTTGACTACTCTGAATACCTTGGTCGAATTGCAATTGGTCGTGTTGTGAGTGGTAAAATTAATCTTGGCCAAATGGTTATTTGCTGTGCAGATAGCAGAGTCAGCCAACCAGTTAAAGTTACCAAAATCTTCCAGTTCGAAGGTCTTGTGCGCAAAGAGGTTGAAACCGCAGAATTTGGCGATATCATCGCCGTTGCTGGTTTTGAACAAGAATTGAGTATCGGAACAACCGTGTGTGAAGTTGGCAAGCCAGATGCATTGAGCTACGTTTCAATCGATGAACCAACACTTTCTATGTATTTGGGGGTTAATACTTCTCCCTTTGCAGGTCGTGAAGGCTCTATTTTAACTTCGCGTCAAATTCGTGAAAGATTGTACAAAGAACTCAAAACCAACGTTGCACTCAGGGTTGAAGATACCGCATCACCAGAAACATTTAAGGTGTCTGGTCGTGGACAATTGCACTTGGGCATCTTGGTTGAAACCATGAGACGAGAAGGTTTTGAATTACAACTTTCAGCTCCTGAAGTTATCAACAAAACAATTAACGGCGAAAAATGTGAACCATTTGAACTGTTGATGGTTGATATTCCTGAAGAGTATCAAGGTGTTGTAATCGAAAAACTTGGCAAACGTCGTGCAGTCATGACCAACATGACCCCGCTTGGCGATGGCCGTTTGCGTCTTGAATTTACCATTCCATCACGTGGTCTTCTTGGATTCAGAAGTCAATTTCTGACCGATACACGTGGAACCGGTACCATCAACAGCAGATTCTCAGGATACGAACCAGTTGCTGGTGAAGTTCCTCGCAGAATCCGTGGATCTTTGGTCTCGATGGCGTCTGGACCGGTAACGGCCTATGCGCTTGATGGACTTCAGGCTCGTGGAACGCTGTTTGTTGTTCCCGGTGAAGAAGTTTATGACAGTATGATTGTTGGCGAAAATAGCCGCGACAATGATATGGAAGTAAACCCAATTCGCGAAAAGAAACTTACAAACGTTCGTTCTTCTGGTAACGATGATGCAGTCAAGCTTCAACCACCAAAAGTGATGACGCTTGAAGCATCTTTTGACTGGATTGCTGATGATGAATTGATTGAGGTAACTCCTAAATCGGTTCGTTTGAGAAAACGTCCTGCACAAAAGCGATTCTAATAATTAGGATTGCATAAAAGCGCCCAACGTAATAAAAGCTGTAAAGTTTTAATTACGTTAATAAAAAGCCCTCGAATTTATACTCGAGGGCTTTTTATGTTGATCCATCGTCTATTTTTACGGTGATTTGATGAAAATGTTCAAAATTCCCTTGTAGTTTTCGTATGTCATGCGAAAACTACAAGGGAATTTCTTTAATTAAGTAACTTTAAAAACAGTATTTCACGTGCTGAGTCTTTTTACCGTGGCTTGATGAGTGCATTGAAGGGTAGTGCGGTGACGCCTTCTTTGAGCTCGTAGCAAATGGTTCCTGGATACAAAATGATGCCGTGTTGTACGTTGGCTCCGTACTCTTCTTTAAATGCGCTAATGCCACGGGCGTCATTCTTGCTGAGCGTTGTTCCTGATTTTATTTCGATTGGGTAGAGCTTGCCGTTCATACTCAGGACAATATCAACTTCTGCGCCAGAAAGTGTGCGCCAGTGGTACACAAAGGGTTGTTCTGTCAGTCCTGTGATAAGTTTGAAGATTAGATTTACGCAATATGTTTCGAATAGGGGGCCAAGTTGAGACGAGCCAAGGAGTGACAACGGATCAGTGATCCCCTGCAGGCTGCAGGCAAGTCCAGTGTCGGTCAGATATCCCTTGCCTCTTTTGGCGACGCGCTTTAATGAATTATTTTGATACGATGGAATTTCTCGCCATTGATATGTTTGCTTGAGAACATGTTCCCAGTGTTGGATTTGTTTTTCGGTGAGACCGAGTTCTCGGCTGAAGTGGGCATAATTAATTTCTTGGGCCGAGAGCACTGCCATAATCTTTAAAAATTTACCAAAAGCTGGGCTGCCCGTTGAAATATCAGCATACAGCGCATCTCGCTCGATGTAGGTTCTGGTGTAACTTTTGTAAAAAATAGAGACGAGTTCTTGCGGTTTATCAAGCAGACCGGGAAACCCTCCGCGCCAAACAGCTTGCACGGGAGAAACTTCGTTGGCGGTTGCAATGACATGTTGTACAAGTGTTGCAGGTGATGAAAGATAGTGCTCAAGCCAGGACGGTGGAACTTGCTTGCCGCTTGAAAAGGTAAAACTTTTTGTTTCTTCAAAAATACTAAAATGTTCAAGATCCAGGATTCCAACGCGTCCTGCCATACTTTCGGCAGCCGCCTTGAGGCTTTGTAAATTGTGCGATCCGGTCAGAAAATATTGTCCGGGAGTCTCAGATTCATCAACAGTTCTTTTTATGTATGACAAAAGCTCTGGAACATATTGAATTTCATCCAAAATCAGGGGACGAGGGTGTGATTTTAAAAACAGCGCAGGATTTTCTTTGGCGCCATAATCATCTGAAATACGGTCAAAAACAATATGTGGGATTGTTGGGAAAAGATTTTTTAGCAGGGTGCTTTTTCCAATTTGTCTCGCGCCTGTGATTAAAATAACTTTAAAATGTTGTGCCAAAAAAATAATTCGCTCTTGAATGTGCCTGAGTCGATAGTTCATCGTGGTTTCTCTCAAAAAAGTTTTTTCATACTAATAATTCTAGGTAACTGGGTGTCTTTTTGCAAGTTGCCTTACATTTCCGATTTTTTTTGCGGAAATGTAAGGCAACTTATTGGTTTGTTGTGGGGAAAAGTAAGGCAACTTTAAAATTGATTGTTTTCTAAGTACGTAAATTTTTATCTTTTTATAGGTATTTTTTGAGGTTTTTTACAAAACGATGTGTTTTGCGGTGGCGGATCTACTACTTTTTAGGATATGGCAGACTCACAGACAAAAATGATTTTTATGTTTAAACGAATCTTGATTGTTTTCTTTACGGCAATAGTCGTTTCTCACATTCGGTGTGATGCATTGCTCGTTTCTGGTGCAGTGTTGACTGAAGTGCAGGCTGAGGCCAGAACGTTTTTCTATGCAGTGGTTACCGTTTTGCCAGGTGCAGAAATCACCGTGCCATTATTTCCAGCATCGCGTCTGAACGCAGAGCTTTCGCGCATTTTTACTGAAAAGAAAAATACATCGTTGTTGGTTGAAGGAGATGGCAAAGCGTTTGTTCTGCAGATTCTCTTTCTTGAAAATAGGCAGCCCAAGCTTGTTGTGTATTTGACGAACCGTGTTTTTTTTCCCTTGGTTATGCGGTCGATGGGTGACTGTGGAGACAAAACCACTGAAAGTGCTGCATCAAATCCGCTCGGTATTTCGGGCCTGCAGCTTGGCTTTGGGGCGCTTTTGGTTGGGTTTGTTGGTGGCTGTGCCCGTGCTTTTGGCAACGGTGTTTTCGGCATTATTAAGAGAAAGGTTGCGACTTGTTTTCAGGGAAGTTCCGCTGTTGCTGATGTAATTCGAGCGGGACAGGGTCGTGCTGACGTTGAAAATTCAGGGGAAGAGTCTGATTCGGGTGAAGCTGAAAATAGGGAAGAGTTGATTGAGCTGCCTACCGTTCTGCCGTTTGCAACATCATTATGGAATCGTCGCGGTGCTGCCGTGGGGCATTTGCCTCATCATGTGGGCTGGTGTGATTTACTGCGTGACGGTGGGAATGTAAAAAAGTTTGATTTTGTTTTGAATGAACTGGGTTTTATCGAGTTTACCTGGTGTAAAGATTCAATGATTTTGCGTGATGCATTAATTGTTGTTGCAACGAGCGGTCAGTTGGCTTTGATGGTCGTTTCTGAGCCAGCACGTGGGAGAATTATTTTTGTTGATGCCCTTATGGTTGATGTGCTTGATAACGAAGTTTTTATTGGTGAATGCATCAAAAATAAATGGACGATCTGGATTTTGCAAAGTTATCAGGACGCAGATGGGGCATGGATTTATAAAAAAAACTTTCAAACATTGAGTTTGCAGCTAAAGCCGCGACCAGAATTATCGTTTGTGTTGTGTGAGCAACTTGAAGATTTGGGACAAGGACTGTTTTCTTCAAATATCTGTGATTCACTGGGTGGATTACCGGGAGCTTTTTCAAAAAAAATGGGCGCTTTGTCGGCTAAATAATCTTTCAGTTAGAAACGCCCAGGTTTTTTGGCAAGTTCAACACTGAAGTGCAGCACCCATAGAAAAAAAGAAGCCAAAAAAAGGGTTAAATGAAAGAATAGTGCTTTTATGGAA
>JGI12421J11937_10000072_pt1 | contig 33162 bp, 37 predicted proteins | sample LakErihyJuly2011_2_FD_11937 | JGI IMG/M metagenome (IMG submission 11937)
ACCACCAAGTTGATACCAATGGCACGAGCGATATTAGTCAAACCGATATTGGCAGCACTTTCCTTTTGGATTAATGCCCCAATTGTTTGAAGGGAGTTGATTGTTGTGGTTACGATGATTAATTTCTTAGTCGCTTCCTCAGCACTCTGAGTTGATAATCCCAAAACCTCAAATGCTGAAGTCACCAATCCAAATGAAGCGGCAATACCTTGAGCTATCTCATTAGCGGCAGTCAATCCACGTAAGTCATCAGCGAAGAATTTAACATTCGCTTGTAAGTCACCAATTTTATCTTTTAATGAACCAGCCGCTTTGTTGATGTCGTTAAACGCTTGACTACCCTCAGACACATTTTGAGCTGCGACTAATAAGTCCTTTAACGCTTTTCTTGTTTGTCCAACGGATTTCGCTGCATCAGCAGCATCTATTAATATTTTTATGTTAATATCTTTTTCTTCAGCCATAGTATTCTATTTATACTAAAGTATATGTTACTTTGAAATTGATTATTAGAAGTTGATACTTGAATTGGTAACGTCAAACGCCCAATCAAAACCCTCATTGAAATACTTCTCATATTCGGAGGGGTCAACTAAATTAGTATCAAATATTTTATTATCATATCTATATGATTGTATCTCCAAGATAGTCCCCATATATTCTTGTTTAATTGTATATGTCATAATTAAAATGGTCTATTATAATAGTATCTAAAATAGTTCTCCAACCTTGTTTGTAATGCTCTACTGATGTATGATGGTATCATTAATACCATAGCGATGTGAGTTCCACTTGTGGCATAGGTTGATGCCTTATTACCAATAGAGATTTGTCTATCAAACATTCTATAACTACCATCACTATTGTAGTCAGCATTAGTATATGTTGAAGTAGTAATAATTTTAGGTTGTTCGTTACCATTTACGTATATGTCTAAAGCACAAGAATTACCTCCAACTCTGGCATCTCTTGGGTTACCATAAAATTTATTACCAATAGTTGCTTGAGTTGGAGGTAAAAGACCACCATCAATTCTTAATTGGTGTTTAATTGTTACTAAACTAAAATCATTAAGTAAATCAACACCAGCAGTCCCCGATAATAAAGTAACAGAACCAGCACTTCCTCCACCTAATTCAAAAGTTAATCTACCAGCAGAATTCACTTCTATTAAGATATCATTTGGAGTTGGTAATGAACTACTATCCCTTCCATCAAATAAAGTATATGTCGCTCCAGGTTTTCTTTTAACTACCATCATATAAGTAAATCCTCTACCACTACCAATATTTGGTGATGTGACTGAGTAATACATTGGAGCGGCAGTAACATTCGCTGATAACATATAATATGAAGCATTGGTTTGAAAATCTAAATAATTTTTACCACCCAAACCACCTATTACTAATTTAGGACAGAATGATGTTCCAGCTTGAGTAAAGATATTCTCATAAGGTGGGAAGATATCATTAGACCTTTTATCAATCTGATTATATAGAATAGTCGCTTGGTTATTAGTTGTGGCACAATTATCCGCATTTACATAAAATACGGGTTTATATCTTGGGTCATCAATATCATTTGGATTTAATGAATTCCAACGATTAGTTAGGAGGTTAAGATAACCTCCACTCAACCCATCATAAGACCCCTTAGATGAACCTACTACTAATCCATTATGTATTCCGTTTTCCATTAAGCGTATGTTTCTCCGATAATAGTTACATTGGAAGTTTTAGCTGCGGTTATAGCGGTATTATAAGCCAACTTTAAAGACCAACCTTTTGGTATGTTGAAGTATGATGCTCCCGAAGCATCTCTTTGTTTGAAGTATGATGAGAACTGAGTATTAGATAATATATCTACGGGTGGGATAGCATTGGTATTACCAGCATTAATTGGAATAGAGATTGTTGACATTTCCCAAGTAGTCGTTCCATCTGAAAGATGAAGAGCAACATCTTTAGCCGCACTCTCATCAGTCCATACTGAGATACCATAAACTCTTCTATCGTATGTGGCATCAGCCGTTAATATTGTTTTAGCGGTTGTAGTATCCGCTGGTAAAAAGATTGTTACTTGAGCGAATGGAGCTGAAGTAAAAGTAATTGAATTTGCCATAATTTTTATTTTTAACTTTTTTATGTATTATAAATTAATACCATATAAGCGGCATTAATAAGATTATTTGTTTTGATTTGTGTGTTAGTAGTTGAACCAACAACTTTATCAGTTATTGTTACACCACCATTAATAGTATAATTACCATTTAATATTTTTGTATTATCCCAAAGTGTTGTTCCACTATTATAGACCAATAAATCACCTTGAGTTAAACCACTTATATTAACATCAGCCAACTCATCTAATTCAGTTCCATTTTGAATTTGATATTCTATATATCCATTTGTTGGGGATGTTCTAATTACCTTACCAATATATACAATATGGTTGGGAGCATTAGGTTTAACTCTTGTTACAAAACCAGCAGTAGTTGGGGATAAGTATAATGTATCACCATCAACTAAAGTATCAGTTGTGAATGGGTATGTAGCTGAACTTCTTGTATCTAAATTAGTTATTGAACCAATTACAACAACATCACCTTCAGCGTTATTTAGAATGTCATTTTTTAATACCCCAAAAGTTCTAGCTGATGTTGCCTCAGTATTTGCTTGGGCTAATTGTAATGTTGGTTTATTACCCGTTGAACCATTTATAAATACAACCATCCCTCGTCTCATATCTGAACCACTTTGATTACGACAATTCACAACAAGTTGTGTTGCCGCTGCTGATATACCCGTTAGATTGGAACCATCACCAAATAAAGTTCCACCACTTATTGTATTGGCGGTTAATCCATTTGTGAATGTGGTTGCTCCACTTATAGTTCCACCCGTAAATGTTCCACCACCCCCACTTATACCCGTAAGGTTTGAACCATCACCATAAAATGTGGTTGCTGATAATGAACCTTCAATGTTCCAATTATCACCTATTCTTTGAAAGTTACTCATATATTAGTATTTTTTAGTTGTTGTTTTTATTTTAATTGAAATTGAATAATCAGCGTAATTACCAAAAGACCAATTCATAACCCATTTAACCCCATATGCTGAATTACTTCTATCAATAGACCAACTATCATATGTTGGGTTAAAACCATAATCATATTGTTGTGTATCAACGGGACTAATATCGTATGAATTATTGGAGGTATCATATACACAACTTCTCTTCATCTTCCAAACCATATATCTTCTTTGGGGAGCGTATGTGTCACTATTCTTCATATAGATTTCAACATCATAATCCATTAAATCTTCTTGAGTAAAATCTTCATAAAATAAATCTAATGTTCCCGTAGTTTGGTCTATGTATTTGTTGATAATATATTCTTTAACATTTAGTTTATCATCCTCACCATATCCCGTATCTTCACTATATGTTGTTTGTCTAGTTTGTAAAAATAAACCATCTTCAATTCTACGATAACCCGTAATACCAGGTTGTCCTTCTTCTAACTGATTATATGCTTGTTCTGTGTTTAATATTGATGTTCCACTATAGTTAGTTGTGCACGATTTACCTTCAAGACCTTCATAAGATTTAACTACGAAATAAGAATTATCACCATAAGTTAATGTTCTATCTGAAAATATTCCCGACCCATTAACAATACTTGCTCTAACTTCATCGTGTTGAACTCCATCGTCATCAATTAAACCACCTAATAATTTGTTATCAACATATTCCTTATCAACCAATGTTCTATTATTGAAGTTGGCAGAGTAATCAGCATCGTATTGAAGACCTGGTGTTTGAATATCATATGATGGATTACTGATTGTAATCGCTTGATGTGTAAAATCAAATGTAGTTGAAGTAATTCCATCAGTAGTATTCATAGTGATATTATTATCACCTTGTGTCATAAATAAATCAGCTCCCGATACACCATCAGATAATCTTGTTTGTAATCTTACAACACCCCAAGTTTCATCATTGTTATTATCAACACCTAATCTGGCATAACCACCATTGGCTAAACCTTTAATGAATGTTTGTTTGATAGTTGTAATAGTTGGGTCTTCAGTATAATATAATCCAAGTGTTGAATTTTCTTGGTGTGATATTTTTTGGTCTTTATTAACAACTATATCATTAGCTCCCGTTGTATTACCACTTGTTAAAACTTCTTCTAAAGTTCCACCACCAACACCAGCAACGGCATTATCAACATACTCTCTATCAACTAAAGTTCTATTTGTAAAGTAAGGTGAGTAATCATCAAAATATTGTAAACCTGGAGTTGAAGTATTACCATTAGTAATTGTGATAGCACTATAACCTTGTTCTATAATAGTTCCATTAGCCCCATTGTCAGTTAATAATTTATTACCATAATTAGCTGTAATATCAATTTCTGATGTTTTTGTTCCATCACTTGCATATTGTAATATACCTCCATCTTCCACATCTATTGTTGAAGAAAGACCAAAACCATCCGACTTATAAGTTCTAACAAAAGAACTACTGATAAATGTCATACCACCTAATCCGTCTTGTGTTTTGATACCATAAGTATCATCAACGATTATGTTATTAGGTCCCGTTGTATTACCATTATCTATAACATTAGCTAATGTTACTCCACTTACGGAATTATCAACATATTCTTTATCAACTAAACTTCTGTTTGTAAAGTTAGTTGAGTAATCAACATCATATTCAACACCTGGAAATGTTGGTGATGTTCCAGCAATAGTTATGAAACCACTCGTCATATCTATTTGAGTTCCTTGTAAACCATAAATGTCATCCACATTCAAGATTATTTCAGTTGGACCATTTGTTATTCGGGAGAACCTATTAACAAATGCGTCAGCTTGACTATTATGAATAATTGTCTCACTATCACCAATCGTAATATAGTTTTGAGCGTTACCATTATTTACTCTTATTGTAGGTGCCCAAGCCCCACTACCAATATCTTCAAATTTAAAACCACCATCTAAAACATTACCATCAACTTTAATTGATTGAGTAAACCCCGAACCATTATCATCTAATGATATGTCATTAGCTCCCGTTGTATTACCATTTGTTAAAACACTATCTAATGTTCCACCACCACCGATGATACTATCCACATATTGTTTATCAACTAATGAACGATTGGTGAAGTTAGCTGAGTAATCTTGGTCGTAAGTTATACCACTAAAATTTGTATGACCACTTATCATAAAATTACCACTACCCAAACTATTGTAATTCATATTGAATTCAACATTACCTTGAGTTTCTCCTACTATTGAACCATCATTACCTAATATCTTAAATCTTCCGTGATTTCCATAGGTTTCAGTATTTCCACTTCCACCAAATAAGTAAACTTCGTTGTCATCACTTACACTAATACCTACACTATTAATATATTGGGGGTCATTATCATAATTACCTAATCCAACTCCATTATTAATTTCAATCCAATTATTAAAGGTTCTATTACCTAATACCAATACATCTTCTAATGTCTGACTAGCTGAGGGTAAATTTGTTAAATTGGAACCATCACCATAAAATGTGGTTGCCGATAAACTACCAACAATTTCAGTATCATCTAATAATCTTATAACCCCACCACAACTATTTATTTCTTGAATAGTTAGATTGGCACTACACATATCCACATCACCTAAAAATGTAGTATTACCACTTACGGTTCCACCCGTAAAGATGGTAGCAGTTATTCCCGTTAGATTAGAACCATCACCATAAAATACACCTTCAAAATGAGGGGAGTATATTGTATCACCACTAATGGTTCCACCCGATAATGTAGGGACATTTAACTGACCCGTCATTGTGTCACCACTTTTATTAACGAATGATGTTACATTTATGTTTGTAGTCCCACTTGTGATTGGAACAATACCACTAATACTTCTTACCCACATAGCGTTATCGGCAGCGTTTAAGAAGAACTCACCCACATATAAATCAGTAGGGGTCCAAGTTCCATCAGTATGGTCGTCAGATGTTGGTATAGTTGGTGTTTCTCCACTTATCGTAGAATATTTGAATAGAAATCTACTATCTTGAATGTTAAAGCAACTCATATATTATCTTTTATTTTAAAGTATTTTATTTATGTTTTTTGTTTTTAATAATCATTGAATAATGTATTATTAACTCCACCCCTAATAATCTGAACGTCTTTACATCCACCAAAGTTTTCAGTAGCGTCAACACCAGCTCTAATCACGGGTGGGGTTGTTCCATATGGATTTCCAATAGTATTAATACCACCTCTGAATAAAGTTCCTGGAAACATCGTTTTATTATTAATTGTTACAATCCCATTTTTATAAGTGGCATCTGATTTAGTTACATAGTTATTATCACCAATCACATCAACGTTCCTAACATTAGATGCTACGAAGTTATTATTACCCAATATTTTTACATTAGAGACACTATCACTAACCATATTAGAGTTTCCTATCACATTAACATTATAAGCGTCTCTAACAACGTTATTTGTTCCATTGACTTGAGCACCTTGATTACGATAATAAAGATTATTTCTATAATCAGTTACAATATTACCATTAGTTTGAACGGGAGTTACATTTTCTGTAAAACCAATTGTATCACCAACCTTATAATTATTTTTAATTACATCATAGTTAGACCATTCACTATCCATTATATTATAGTAATAAGATTTACTACCATAATCATTGAATTTTTTATTGTCATTCCAAGATTTATTTTGATAAACACCCCAACCATTCCAACCGCCTGGGTTCCATCCACCATCATCACCTATAACGGGGTTTGGGGGAGTTATAATTGTTTGTGGAACATAGTTATTAATATAAACATTGGTTACCTTATATAACTCAATTTTAGCAATCTCAGTAATAATATCATACTCAACCTTATTAATTCTATAATACACTTCATCCATTTGGATTGTATCAAAAATATTGAATATGTAAAAATCATATGGTGTAAGATGAGCAGTCATTGTTAATAAATGATTATCTATTGATAAAATATCATTTATAGTATTCTTCCAATATAAGTTGAATAAGTTGTTAGGTGTTAAAATTGGGGTAGGTTGAAAGTATTGTTTACATAACCCAAAGTTTAAATCAAAGTTAGGATTGAATGGATTATCTAAATGTCCAGCATATGGATAAATAGTTGAACTCTGATAATACTTAATACCATCCGCCATCAAAAACCAAGTAGTTGAATTAAGAACTTGTTTATTAATCATACCACCCCAATGTAGAATTCTAATGTTAGGGTCAAATGGTGATAATAATGAATTACTATCTTCTTGAACGTATGAAGGTATTACCTTACCATCCCTATATACCATACCAGGTGTTGGTGAGAAATCTAATTCAACACTATTAGTTTCAGTTTTGAAGTCATTAACTACTTCAATAGTTCTTTCACCAAAGATTTCACCATATTGATTATTGTAATCAGTATTATATTTATCCCCATCCTCTTTATAGGTAAAGATATATTTGTTATAGTTGATTTCATCTAATGGTCTAATACTAATTGTTTCATCCCTATCCGCTTTATACGTCCAATCTAATAACTTATTAACGGACCTACTATACATTACATCTTTTGGTTCAATTATAAAATCATTTGGTTTGTCGGGGTTAGGATACCAATATAGATTAAACATCTTATTGATGGATAATAAATAATTTTCCAAATCCATTTCGGGTAGAGCAAGGTTCATATTAATCTCATCCTCAATTCCAATGAAATGGTTTTCCAATACAAAATATAAATCACTTGGATTATTTGAACTTGTCTGTGGGGAATGTTGGAATGTTATACTACCACCAAGATATTGACCCGATAGATTTATAAATTTACTTTGTCCACCACCCACTGGCATTGTTGCCGCATATTTAATAATATACTTATGATTTTTAATAAATGTTCCAGGACACTCAATAAAGAAATTTTGGTCGGTATCATATGATGGTGAACCTAATCTATTCTCAAAACCAATCTTATATTGGAATGTCTTCTCATATACAATTTTTTGTGGTGAAGCAGTTAAATCCCATATACGAATTGTTAATGGGAAACTACCCGTATTACTACTATCATTTACTAATTTAAAGGTTCCCCCACCACCAACACCATTGGCATCATACTTTGCTCTAACTCTAAAATTACAATACAAAGTCCCAATGAACGTTTGAAATGGTTTAAAGGTGCTATCACTCTGCCACACATTACTTGGGTCATTAATCTCATCATTAAATAACACATAATTATATGATGATGTATTAGCTAATTGAGCGTTTAATTGGGGACAATAATTTGTGTTAGTTTGATATCCACTTCTTTGAACTTTAAATTCTTTTTGTTTAATTTGAGCGTCAGAAAGATATAAGTTATCTTTTGAGAATGGTATAATCAATCTCTTAAACCTTTCAGTATTTAAAAAATCTGAGGTATATGTTTTTCCAGCTACTCTGAATATCTTATCCCATAATGTCTTAACATAAAACGCTGGTTTGAAATCTTGTTCTGCCCATCTTTCTTCACCACTGATTAGTTGTTGACCTCTATATTCCATAGGGTATACATAACCATCCCCCATTTCTCTAACACCCTTTACACCGAACTTCCATAAGTTATTACTCCAACTATCTTTAATGTTAGATGATAATAATTTATGGTTATATTCTGACACGTCAATTGATGTGAAATTCATACCACTGATGTCTGAGAATAATGATGATAATTCACCATAGATGATTACCTCAAATTCTTGTAGTTCAGAACTATCTTCTCTAAATACTTCAGACACTTGTAAGTATCCCTCAATCAATACATCCTCATTGGATAATAATTGAGATAATACTTTTAAGTTTGGTGAGAACGCTTTTGAACTAAATCCACTTTGGTCTAAGGTCTCAAAGAATTGTCTATTGTTTCTTGTTCCAGGTATTCTAAACGTTTCAGTATAGTTGGACTTAATTGATTGTGGTTCCCTAACATCTTGGACGTTGTATACTACCTTAATTGGGGTATCATCATAGATATCCAATGTAGTCCAATTATCGTTAATTTGGTATTTTACAAATAATGAATATTCCATAGTTATGCTCTTTGAATTGTTTTATTGTATGACGCTTGGAATTCTACAACATAGTTAATTAAACCTATATTCTTTTTAGTCCCCAATATCACTTCAGTTTGAGTTAGTGTAATTGGAATTTCTTTGATTAAAGTATCATTCATCCAATATACTTCGGGTGATGTGAATAACTCTTCCAACCATTGTGCGTTGTTGTTAGTTAGATACCCCGAATTTACTGAATAGGTGTCGTTTGCCTTCACATTAAATGTTGATAGACCTCTATCCCCAACAAAGTATCCATACTTCTGTGTGGATGATTTATAGTTATTTAATTTCTTTCTAACATTACTTTTTTCAATCACCACTTTTCTGTCAGCTCTTGCTCTAAAATTGTAATAATCCCAACCACCTAATCTATTTTTAAATTTTAATGTGTAATTTTCATAACGACTACATTCATAATCTAAATAGATGTTAAAACTTTCACTTACTTGTGTCGTATTATTATACATTCTTACACGATAGTATACCATCGTTTGGTTATTTAACGCAGTGTTGAATGTTCCACTATAACCTCCTAATAAAGTTGGGGATAGGAGTAACTCATTTCTTAAATAATTATTTGTCACAGATATTGTAAATGTGGTAATTGCCGCTCCAGCAGAATTAAATGCTGATATTTGAAGTTGGTTATAACCACCAAACCCCATTACAGATGAACCTAACAATGATAATGTTAATGACCTATTTGTTGGAGGTATCTTAAAGTTTCTATCGGGTTTATTAGTTAAGAATTTACCCAAATAACCCGTTGACATTCTATAAGTATTAGGGTCCCAACTATTGTAAGTTAAATAATCAACACCAGCATCAATACCATAAGTTTCTGATGATGTTGTTAAACTATTAAATCTATATTTATCTGTTGAATAAATTAAACCACCTTGAGCTGGGGTTGAACCTATAACTCTTTTATTTGTTTTAATTAATGTATAACCAACACCACCAAGAGTAACTCCTTGTGTTCCCATACATTTCGCTTCACCATCATAACCAGCATAAGTATAACCAGCTTCTTGAAGGACATACAATGTATCCCCAACATTAAATGAACCCGTTACATAATCACTATTTCTAATAACAAACCCCAACATAAATACTCCCGTCACTGGGTCAGTATAACCATAGTTATCATAAAATCTAAAACCTTCAAATGCCGTTGCTTGTATGTTTGCTAAATTAGCATTCCAGGGGAAGTTTACATAAACACCCGATGTCGTATAACCTACAACTTGAAGGACATTTTGAATACCCTTATTATTACTTGTTAGGAATAAATAATTATTACCATATGGTATTACAAGATTTGTTGGTGTGGCATATTGAAGAAATAAATACCCACCTAAACTTGACGCACTTGTGAATGTAACATTTCTATCAAACTCAACACCAAATTTAGTGCTGAACCTTTTATAACCATCAATATTATTAACTAATCCTGGATTAGGATAAGTTACTCCATTAGCGTCTAAGAATTGGGTATCAGTTTTAATATAGTTTTCAACAACTCTACTAACATCAAATATACCTTGATTATTAGCACTGACGTTTTTATTATGTCTTAATCTGGCAACTGATGTCCCCTCAACAAATACCTCGGCATTATATTGAAAATTAGTCCTACCATTAAAGTTAGAAGTCACCATATAATTAGCTCCATTAGCAATTGGAATTACCCTTGTAGTTAATGTTCCATATGGGTTTTGATTTATAGTTACATTTGGTGTCGGCATATTATGTTTGTTTTTTAAATAATTCTTTTATTATATAGTTTGAGAATTCATCCCCCATTCTATCTTGAAGAGTTTGAACCATTGTGTAATATGGGGATGTAAATGGTTTCCCATTACCTTGACTACCTCCAGCTTTAAATCCTTCTTTATGTATCTTTTGTGTTATAGGCCAAGCCGCCTCTTCGGGAATACCTTTTAACTTGGTCCATTTCTTTATCTCATCAAATAATGTGATAGTTCCTTTGGGGGCTGATTGTCTTGTAGGTTTTCTACCCTTATCAATAAATTTACCATAGAATGGCATCGTAAGTAATAAAGTATACTTACCATCACCCACCTTAATTCCTCTTGTTGACAACGTATTATATAAGGTTCCCGTAGCGATATTACCATTCAATCTGATAATCCCCCTCATTTGTTCTAATACATCCTCACCTAAACTATTAAGTAATTCTAATACATCGTTCTCATCCATTATTCTTCGGGGCTATCACAAGGGTTATTATCTATACCCGTCTCAATATTAATGTCAATATACCAACCCGTAACATAGTCAGCGAAGTTTTGAGTAAAAGGTAATGCGGTGTTAACTCCACCAACATAGTAATCATCACTATCATTCTTAAAATTTTTAATTACGTCATTCAGTATTTGAAGAGTATCACTTAGGATGTTTCTTCTAAAGGTGTCAGCAGTTTCATCAATATCAAAAACCAATACCCTCATCTTATAATTCAATCCATTCTCACCTAACTCAGCAGATTGGGGAATTACCCATAACACGGGGAACTTACCACCATTCTCTTTGATAGTATTTATATCTTCCAATAGTCCATCCCCAAAATTATGTATCTGTAAGTGACTATTAGCGATTGATTGAAATGTGTCTATTATTTGATTATATGTCATCATCATTATTTGTATTTATATTATTATTACCACCCATTTGTATTTTATATGCCATAAAGGTAAAACATTCTCTAACGGATTTGGTTACTACCTTTTCCATACTTAGGAAGTTACCATTCGCCATCTTATATATTAAGTCATACCAATTCCATTGTTCTCTAACACGTTGTTGAGCTTCGTATTTAATATCCTCAATTGTTCTTCGTTCATCCCCTTCATCTCCATCTTCACCTTCGCTGTCATAATCATCATCTTCTCCTCCTCCATCTGTATTGAATATAACTGAATAATCGTCAAATAAACCTTTACGATACGATAAAAAAAAAGTAGTGTAGGATATATTTTATCCATCCCCACCTCTAATAATAACGTCTCACGTTCTTCAGATGTCTCATAGGGTTCTAACTCATACTTCTTTGTAATAAGGTTTTGTTTAATAATTGGTAGATAAAGAACCGACATAATCTTATGGATGTTATTAATCAATCCACCTTTTACATAAGTTTCAATATCAACAAATTGAGCTAGGGTTAATTCATTCAAATCACATAGACCAAACTTCTTACCCCCAACTTCCACAACGTCAATCTTCTTTTCATCGGGAACTTGTTTCAAGAATTCATATTTGGTTAATTCATTAGTTAATTTCTTAACAGATAGATTATCTAACTCCTCAAGTGTTTTATCAGTCAAGATGGATAGTTGTGTCAACATATCCTCAATCTCATCACCAGAGGGTTCAAAACCATCAATCAATTGAAACTTACGTAATGTTATATCACCCCATCCTAATTCTCTTTCCTCAACCTTATTATTAAACCATTTCATACTACTAAATATTATTAATCATTATTTTGTTTTTCATTAATCCATTGACCTATTCTATTTCTTACCCTAGCTCTACAAGGTGGACATCCTTTACCATCCTCTCTTGATTGGGGATAAATTCTATTATGGAAGTAAAATAACTTCTCAACTTGTGTTGGTGTGTTATAATCCATAGCGTCAAACTCATCTATTAATTCTTTTACCTTATCTAATAATTGTTCGTCAGTGATGTGTCTGACTTCTTCCCATACTACATTTATCATAATCTATTTTTTATTTTATATATTAATTCCCCAAGTATTGAGGTTATTGCTGCCAGATAGATATTACCCGTGATGATTAACCCAATCCAAAATGTGGAACAAGTTACACAATTGATTAATCTATATATGAACTTCTTACTTTCTTTCCATCGGAAGTAATCCTCATCATTAAATCCAATCATTCTTTTTAATTTAATCATTGGTTCTGCCTCAACGAACAAAATCCCCAATGTTGGTATCCCAAATAATGTAATCAAATCTATCATATGTTTTCTCTTATTTTATTTTTCAATCCATTCATCAATGTGTATATGGACTTCTTTGATTTATAGGTAATCTTCTTACCATCCTTCTCACGATAGAATGTATATTTCTTACATATCTTATCATAACTTAAATTCTCAACGAAGTATGCCTTGAATAATATTAACTCACTCTTGGTTAACTTATCAATTACTTTATCCATTGATAATATCTTTTTGATTTGGTCTTCATTGAATATGTTAGATAAATCTTTCTCATACTCATCCATACCAATATGATTATCAAACCCCACGTCATTACACACCACATCATATTTCTCATCAATTTCATATTCCCTTTGTGAGTGTTTCCTATTCACGGGGGATGTATTGTATTTCCCATTGATTGTCATCCAACTGACACAGAACGCTTCTAACTTATCAATCGCTAGGTATTCTTCAATCTTGGGTTTATTAGTGTATAAATATAATGCCAATTCCCCAACTAATTCTGTAGGTTCAACTATCGTATTATATTTTAGAATGTTAGTTGAACACTCCATCAGATAATTATATCTCTTTGTTAAGAATGTATCTATAATTTTTTTATAACTCATACTTATAAATATCTGTCTTTTAGTAAAAGAACATATTAAAATGAAAAAGTATCAAAACTCCAAGACCCCGTTGTAACATTATTATTTTTGTAATGTAATATTGAGTATCTCATAGCGTCCATTCCATCATCCCACATTTTAATTGGTTCATCCAATAATTTATCATCTTTGGTTGATTTCCACTTGTAGTTCTTAAACTCCTTCAACAAATTAATACTATCACAATGAATATATAAAATCTTTGATTTAACGGCATCAATTCCTTCTTTAACACTCTTGTTAGCGTTAACACAATTAAATCCATTACGATTAAGTTCTGTGATGATTTCGGGTCTTGAGTAATCCCCCACCATTGTTGTTGAATAAGATAATCCTTCCCTATCTAATATTTCTTTAATTCTTGGGATTAAATCTGATGATGTTAAATAACTTTCATATAATAACTCAGTAACATACACTTCATTGTTGGTAGTGAAATCACATCTGATTAGAGCAGTGGGATGTTGGTATCCAAAGTCAATCCCCAATATGGTGTCAACTATACCTTCGGGTTTATCTTTGTTTAAGAATATTTTCTGATGGTTATAGATTGTGTGTGTTGATTTAGATGGGATACCTAAAGCATAGATGTTATAGTAATCCTTATCCGTCAATATAAGTTCTTCAATCTGTTTAATAATCTCCTTCTCTAAGAATGGGTTATCTTTATAGGTTGAATGTATTAACACACTATCTTCCTTCTCAGCTAAATCATATAGGAAGTGTTCTGTATCTGAGGGGTTGAAATCACAAAATACTTTGAATGTTGTTCTCATATTTAACTGAAGGAATTCTTCATACTCCAACTCATTCGCCTCATTACATAATAGGATGTCTCTTTTACGACCCCTAACCTTCTGACTATCATCAAGTGAAAAGAATTCAACTACTGAACCATTTGAAAATGAATATATGTTTTCAGTTTTATTATGTTTCTTCTCATCATATAAATTCAATCCCCTCATCACTTCAAAGAAATCCCTCATTATAGTTGCCTTTAATGAGGGAAGTGACTTACGGACAATTGATATTACCTTATTATTATTTTGTAGTGAATACACTATTAACAACTGACATAGGGAATATGTCTTACTACTACGTGAACCCCCTTGATTAATTACGAACCTTTTTGTGGTGTCATTCAGAGCGTCATAGTTCCTTGTAAATACATTACTATGTTTCAGTTGTAGTTCCATTATCTTACTAATACACCAATACCTGGTAGTTCCTTTATTACATTGGGGTTATTATCATAATGTTTCCCAATTCTTAATTGTTTAACCTTCTTAATCTTCTCAGAGTTTGAACCCGTAGCAAATACGTGGTCTGATTTAACCCCCAACAATGTGGCAGTATTCATCATATCTAAACGACTATCTCTAGCTGAAATGATATAGACATCCACCCCACCTTCAATAAGGGTTCTAATCTTTTGTTTCATAGATGAACTTGTAACCACACCATCATAGTCAAATGATATTCTACCCGATTGAAGGTTTCTTTGTTTCATTCTTGTAATCTTCTGAACCAACTTATCTTGTTCGGTTAAATCACCAATAGCATAACCTTGTTTGTATGCCTTCTCTTTCGCTTGATTACGTTCCTCTTGGTTGCCACACTCATAATAGTATTTCTTACCTTCAATCCCCCATCTAACGAAACAACCTTGACTATCTTTATTAGTATCTATCGGCATAACTTATTTCTTTTTAATTGGTCTTTTTATATTAGGTGTTGGGATTGGGGTTTTAACTACATCACTCAATATTGGTGTTGAACTAACATCGGGGGTTTCATCAAACTTATCTTCAATCCAATCCTCAATCTTTTCACCAATCCATTCAATAACATCTTCAATCACCAATTCAAACATATATTCAAACCCCAATCTTACATAGTTCTCAAATTTATGTTGTTCTACTTTGGTAGGGTCAAATATTACATTCCCCAAACCTGGAACTTGACGTGATACAATCACACCTTCAAATTCTTCTTTTAACTTATACTTCGCCATCTTCATTGTTTTTAATTTCTATTAGTTTTATTATTTGTATATTATTAATCTTATCACCATCAGTTGTAATATCAATCTTTTGTTGGTGAAGACCACTAATTTTATTTATCTCTTTTCTAATCTCATTCGCTAACCTTCTATCCCCATTTGTTAGGGATGTTTGGTATTGGGTTTCCATTTCAATTATAGTCGTCTCTAATCTGTTCTCAGCTATCCCCTTTAATGCTTGTTGTATTAATGGTTTAGCTTCTCTATACAAATCATAAAAATATGGAGTTGAATAACCCATACTAATTATCTCTTGAACTACACTCGCTTGGGGAACTCCCGATGTAAACCTTTCAATAATTATTTTGATAAGGTCATCTTTCTTATATGTTGGGGTTTTCTTTCTAGCCATTTTCGTAGATATTATGTTGTTATATGTTTCCTAGAAGTATTAAAGTGTAGATAAACGTTTATAGGGTATAATTCATAATTAATAGTTCAGTTCCCTTTGAAGGGGATTTACCTTTAGTTACACCACTACATTTAACAAATTCCTTACTCTTCCATTCATACTCATCCTTCGGCAACCATTCATTTAATAAATCAAAATCATAGTAAGATAACGACCATTTAGATTTGATTGTTTTGATTAATGTTACCAATTCATTGTGTTGATGAAACCCAAACTTATGATTTGAGTAATATAATTCTTTTGTGAAATAAGGGGGGTCTAAATAGAAATAGGTAGTATCACCATCCCACTTGGTTATTAGTTCCTTAAAATCCATCTTTTCAACGTATGTGATTGATTTCATCTTATCCGTCCACTTGGTTTCTTTTAGTTTATTCCTAAACATATCAAACTTACTTACATATACACCATTCTTATTGATGTATCCACCCTTCTTAACTAACCTCGCCTTTTCGGGATTATTACCACTCCATACTTGTGTTAGTAGATATACGTATTTGTATGCCATTTCATAGTTAGGTTCAATGATGTTTGGTGTTGGGAATAATTCTTTTTGGTATTGGTAAAATAATTCATCATCCTCAGATGGGATGTCCTTACATAATTCCAATAGTTTGTGTGGGTCTTCTTGAACACATCTAAATAGATTTGAGTTCAATGGATTAATGTCGTTATAAACGATTGTTTTTAGATTAGGATACTTTGTTATATCCATATTAAAATAAACCCATCCAGCACCACCAAATACCTCTACATACGTTTCAATATCGGTTGGGATGAATGGGATTATAAATTTACTTATTCTGTTTTTTCCTCCAATGTAATTTACCATATTATATAATTTTATTGGAAGTATTATTTTTTGATTATTTGTAGCGATTATTTGATTGGTTTATTATATAATACCAATGTAATTCTTTCACCTACAAATGGTAATACCCAATGATAATCTTTACCATTGAATACTACCCATTCATTTTTTTTATTTATTTTAATAACGTCATCATTTTCTATAANACATAGTTCACCACCATAGAATTCACCCATAATCATTATATGACTTATACCGATGTTATTATTATGTTTGTGGGGTTTATACATTACGTTATAGTTTAACGTTATCTGATTGTAGTTAAATGATGTTATCTTATTGATTTCTTCAATCAAACTTAGTTCATCATCATTAACATCTTTATATAATCTTATGTGATGTATTGGATTACTATCATCCACCAACTTTTTAATTAATTCAATCATTTGATGTCATTACTTTCTATTAATGTGTATGTGAATTTATTCCCCCATACTTTAGCGGCATTTCTTACGATACCCATAAATCTTTCAAAATCCTCACTTCTTTTAAACACTTGACAACCNCCACTCCAATCGTTAACCAATGAACTATCACTACCAGCTTTATGTATGTTGATACCATACATCCCCGAAGTGATTGTATTCTCATCGTATAACATATCTCTGTTGATGTCTCTGAACGTTTTTACATTACCATTACGTTGACATAACGCCTCGTATTTACCTAAATGTAAGTCAATCATATAAACACCTCTGTATTGACCTGGAACTAATCTAGCAAATCCACCTTTAACATTATGTTTTAAAATCCATTTGGTGCCTGGGTCAGTTGTGATTGGGTAACTAATATTTAATTGAGACCCATTTATTTTGAATATAAGGTATATTACATCATCAAATAGATTGGTAACCTTATTCTTGGTCTCAGAGTTCCTTACACCTACGATATTTAAGTTGTAATCACCATTCTCAAACCATCCATATCCTTTTTCTTGAATGGTTTTTTTAATTTGTTCTGTTGTAAAATCTTTCATACTTTTTTCTTTTTATTGGTTATTGTTATTATCTCATTAATTAATACATTAGTTTCACCATCAATTTCTTTAATTAACGCCATCACTTCATCTTGTTCATCTTCCGTTAGGTGTTCTTTAATAATTCTTAATGTTTCTTCTCTTTGGTAATCCACCACTTTTTTAATCTTGGAACTTACCTCATATCTCTCTTCTACTAAACTATAATATAGTAAGGTAGTGTGTTGTATCATAAAGTCAGTATAATACTTTATTACCATTTCATACGTTATCTTTTCAGTTGATAATAATAAGTCATACAACCAATTAATATCAACCCCACCATCAATATCCAATTCTCTTATGGCAGTAATTTCGGTATCAAGATTATTTTCAATTACCATCCAATCTATTTGATGTCTTCTAAATTTTAATATTTCATTCATTTTAATTCGTTTTAAAACACTTTTGTTAGTTCAACCATATATCACCATCCTTTTCTATTTTAATGGTGTAGAAACTCTTCTTATGTAGGTTACGATGAATTAACACTCCCGTCACCCTACCACCATCACCAGCTTGTGTTGATACTTGGAATTCATTTTCTTCAATTAGTTGTAATAAATTATCCCTACCTATAATATAGGCGACTTCGTGGTCGGGGAAATAATATACAAAGTAATCCGCTTTTGACGCTACGATACCACTATCCCTTCCATTACAATTTAATTCAATAAACATATTATAAGTTTTACATTTCTTGAAGTGTTCCCATCTGTCAGTTTTAACTTCAAATGTAATTGTTGTTTTGGTTTCTGAACTCAACTTGAAGTCATACTGACTATCGTCTCTGAACTCAACAACACCATAATTTCTTTTTTCACATATATAATCTGCGATTATACGTTCTCCTTTTTGACCTTCTTTTAAGTCAGTTAACCATTTTGACATAATATAGATATTTATTTTGTTTTATAACTATAAATATCTTGACTTTGTAAAAAGTTTTTATTATGGAGAATTATTTTTAATAATAAATAAAAAACCCCCACCAAATGGTGAGGGAATTATTAAAACTGATTTAATAGAATTGTGGTATCGTTATTAACTTTTATATTATCTACCGACTTATATGTGTTATAACTTATCCTCAACACTTTTTCGTCATTGGGGATATTAACATACCCGTCAAAATTAGAATAATAAATAGATTTGTCAGTGGTTACTTTAACTGCTGGTAATGTTTCTTTGGTCTCAACATCTAAAAACCAAACCTTAATCATCAACACTAATATTATTATTTTCATTTTTGATTTAAGTTTATTAATTTCAGCAGTATTAATAAACTTTTGGTTGCTAGTAATTTTTCTTCTTCATTCATATTATCTATGTGTTGTGTTATGGTATAATCTTGATTGATATTGTAAGAACATATCATCCATATCAGTATCAAATCCCCATTGGTTATTATTTCTCTTTAATTTACTTACTAAACCTTTCATTTCCATACCATCATTACCTTCGGTAATATATTGAAATAATCCATTCTCAAGGTGTCTTGTTGATACTTGGAACTTACCTATCATTTCTTCTGAATACTTCTTTGCTCTTAACTTTAAATTCATTTCTAATACTCTATCAATCTCTTCTTGTTCTACGTAAGCACTATTGTTGGTTACGATTTTACCTAACTTTCCTTCGTTCTCCGAACACTTCATAGTTGAAGTAGTATTATGTATTACTTCAGTAGATTTAACTTCGTTAGAAGTAATCTTTTTAGTTGAAGTAGTTTCTTCCAACGGAGTTGGATAAGGATTATTAGCGTCAACTAATACTAATGCTTTTCTATTGTTGAAGGGGATTAAATACTTTCTATCGTTGGAAGTGAATATAATTCTTTTTTCTTTTAATAGTTGAATAGTTCTTTTTAAAGTTCTAATTGAAATACCTAACTTCGTTGAAATTTCTTCTTGTGTTTCAAAACAAACTTTATTTGATGATTGCCATCCTTGAAGGTAACTTACTAATACCTTTTCTTCTAAATTGATATCAACTCTTTGAAGTAGTTGATAATCTAACATAATGAATTTTTCCATTTTTCTTTTTTTTTATCTCTTTATTATTATTCCTCTTTTTTATTTTACTTGGGAAAGAGAGTTGGTGGTAGCTACCCCACCAACACCCAAGAACCTATCGGTTATATTAATAAATATCTAATAATTTATAAAAGTTTCAATTATTGATAAATATTTTTACAAATATACTAAATTTTTCTATATATAACTATATTATTATAATATATTTTAATTTTTATTATTATTTTATTTTAATTTATTAATCTTATTCAATTATCTTATTATTGAGTAGGGTCATTTTGTCCCTATCGGTAGGGTCATTTTGTCCCTTTTAAAAGTGTCAGATTGTCCCTACTAAAGGGACAGATTGTCCCAAGTGGTTGTGTCAGATTGTCCCTTCAACGAATTAATAACTAAAAATATTTCAATGTATGAGGATAAGATATTCAACAAGGTTAGTTCTATTGATTGGGTCTATTGTAATTAAGATACCAATAAGTAAAAGAGGATACCTTCAATGTAAGAATGAAAGTAAGATGTATGAAAAATATAAACACTTCAACATACTCGGAGAGTTATATTGGGAATGGAATGGTATTGTATGTATGAGAAGGTATCATTCAACGGATGTAATAGACGATGATGTGGTGTTTGGTATCAAGTATCTAATTAATGAGTTTGACATCGTTAGATGTGATTTATTTAATCCATTGAATTGGGGTAAAGATGGTGAGGAATATGTTTTAATTGATTACGGCATCAATGAAGAAATTTCAAGGTTATATTAAATACAAAACCCCCAACCATATTGTTGAGGGTTACGTTCACTAACTATTTAAACTTAGAGACCTTCTCTACATAAAATATAATTATTTTTATTTTTTTTTCAAGTATTGCGGTTTTTCAAAAAGTTTCGTATATTTATATAAAGAAGGATATGATTTTAGATATTTGATGTTCCTTATTTTTTTTTGTTTTAGTTAAAAGGGGTGGTAATCTGACATAAGTTACCACCTTTTTTATTTATCACAAATTTCATTAATATCTTTTTTAACTCCCTTCAACTTCGTAAACAATTCTTTAACCAATTCTAAGAATGGTCTGTATCCTAACTTTTGAAAATTCTCATCAATTGATTTAACTTCAATGTAAATCCAAAGAACACTTATACCTTTACTCAAAAGGTATTGAACACCCATCAAAGAACCCCCTAGAATGAACTTATCAATAAGGAATGATAGAATGATTGTTGAACTATATAAAAACGTCTTAGGAACGATATTAAATAGTAATCCACTTCTGAATGATTTCTTACCTTTTGTTTTAATTGTTGAATAAATACCACTGATGGTATCTAAGATTACAAATCCTATTACCAATAAGATTAGAGCTTTGATTGGTAATAAGAATGTTAATATTGTCGTTAGGAAGGATAGTATAAGTTTCATCTAAGATTAGTTTAATTATCGTTATATGGGAAGATATCTCTACCAAGACGAGTTCCTCTTAATGTTGTATTATCCATATAGATATCACTATCGTATGATGTTGACGCTATAGGATTTATTAATTGATTAGATGAATTATATAATGGGAATAAGTTTGGATACTTACATAGGTAGTTTTTAACCTCCATTTCAAAGTATTCAGCTCTATTCTTCAATTCTTCTCTTAGATACTTCATATCATTAAGACCAGCTGGTTCTTCAAACTCACCTCTTAACTTTACGGGACCTTTATTTTTAATCTTGATGTTTAGGAATGGGATTGCCATTTCAGCGGTTCTATAACATATGTGGTTCTTCAATAGAGCAACCAATGTTATTTCATCGTTGGATAATGTTTGGTTAATGAACTTAATTTTTAAATCATCATATAAGTTCTTACCTAGTATTTCCCTCGTCCATACTAACTCACAACTTTCAATGTGGTTATTCAAATCATCAACATCTATGTTTTTACTAATTGGTGTGAATTTGGTTAAGTAATCAAAACTCACAAAACTTATGAATGCCATATTAATTTATTATTTGTGGTGGATTATTTTGTGAACCTTGTTGTTTAACTTCATATGGTTTAATTTTGAAGTTAACATCAAGTCCATTTATTTTTAATACCTTATTTATTGTTTTCTCAATTTGAGATTGTGATGGTTTAATCACGAATGTTTGGAATACTTGAACCTCAGTAGCGAAATCACCATTACCTAATTTACCAGGTGTTGAGATACCAAATAACTCTGTAGTTGTTACCCTATGACCCGTAATGATTTTAGATTGGATTTGGTCTGCTAAAGCGATAAATTGTTTATCTAAGTTAGATACGTCAATAGGTTTAATTTCGGGAGCTAGTTCCTTACCATCAGAAAAGATAGTTAATACCTTACCCGTATTCTTAACACCACTGAAGTTACGTTTCAAGTCATCTTGAACTTGTCTTCTTTCTTCTAATGACGCTGGTTTACGATAGAATTGAACTATCATTGAAGGGTTAAATCCATTCTCAATGAATGACTTATAGAATAACCCCGTTTGACCTTCTAATTGTATCCAATTTGTTGATGCCAAATATGATGGTTCACCATAGTAATCATTACTTATCAATTGATTTGGAACATATATTAATTGACGATGATTTTCGTTATCGGTTATATCAAATACATTAATACAAACCGCCTCTTCTCTTCTATCATTCCAATCTCTTTTATAGAAGTATTCTCTAATCTCACCATCAACGAATTTACCACTTCTCAAGTGTTTAGGTGATATCCTATTAACTTTAACTATCTGACTGAAATCTAACGACCAAATCACTTCAAGAGCGTAGGCACCATATAATTGTTGGTCTATTCCAACCATCTTCAAGAACTCAGTTATATCATCCTTACCATTGAAGAAGTTTAACCATCTGTTTAGTTCAAGTTTTGATTTCTCAGTTAATAATGTTTCATCAACTTCAAATCCATCACCAGCAACCAATAACGATTTAGTAGTTAAAATCGCTTGGTGTGTTGGGGATGTGTTGTATAATTTCTCCAAGTAGATTGGATATTGTTCTCCCTCATCAGTTTTGTAATCAACCCATTCACTATTCTTTTGAGCTGATATGAATGGTAATGATGCCTCCATAGCTAAATTAACTATAGTGTCGGGAACACTACCACTTGGTGTTGTTACAATTTCTTGTGGGGTCTTTTTATTAAAAAAGTTATCTATTAATCCCATTTTTATAAGTATATATTATTTATTGTTATATCTTCTTCAAGACCTACTACTCTTACCAACCCTTCTTCACAAGGATTACCATAGGTCATTTTATCATTATAAGCGATTGTTAAATCTTCGTCAGTTGTAATCTCACTATCTAATCCAAAAATCTTATAATTTAATTGTTGAGTATTACCCGTTAGATGTATCGTAGCGTTCAATAGGTCTTCTGTAACGTCTTCATTTACCAAAAACTTGTTATACCTTAAACCAAATGTTGTAATATCCTCAGATTGAAAGTATTTAACATTACCATTCGCTTTATTCTCAAATACAAATAAGAAAAAAGTATTGTTGTTATAGTTAGGACTTTCAGTTAAAGTCACTACTATAGGGTTTAGTTCGTTTTTATTTATTACTATCATAATTGAAAGTATTTTTTATTTATTTTTCGTTTATAAGGTCTTTTGATAAAACTTCAGATATTTATTAGTATATAACTAAAATTAAAAAATTAAAACTTATGAACCCTTTATTATTTTTAAAGAATGTTGAATTATTCCGTTGTAAAGCTAATGGTGTTGAATATTACAAAGTGGAATACATAACAAGAGAGGATGACCCAAGTATGGTAGTTTCGTATCTCCTAGAACAATCAATTTTATTATACACTACCTCCTTACCGATTGTCAGTGAATACTCTTCACTCAACGAACTATTTGAACCTCTCAAATAACAAAAAACCCCTCTTAATCGGAGGGGTTTCTTATTTAATATAGTTTAATCAGTTTATACATTAACAACTATAGTATTAACCAATGTAGAACTAATCTCAAAAGCTTGTTCACTTTCTTGACCTACAAATGTTAATTGATAGTTATTCGCATCAGTTTTAGCAGTTCCACTACCACCAGCAAGTTCTTGAAGAACGATACCATCTTGAATACCAAATACCCAATATAGACCATTATTATCTAAGATGATACAAGCCAATCTTTTTTGACTATCAGATAAATCAATGATAGCTTCTCTTTTAACCTTATCTCTTCTTGCCAACATCAACATAATTCTTTGTTCAAAGAATGTAGTTCCATTCTCAATATTATTTTGAATTGTTTCTTCAAAACTTGATGTGTTTCTGTTAAATTGGAATTCATAGAATAATGAACCAATCCAAACACTTTTACTTGTTTGACTGATGTTACCTACAACTGATGGTTGAAAACCATAAGTAATCCAATCGGGAGTAATAGATGTTGTGTTAGGACCCGAATTATAAGTTGAACCAATGATAGGAAAAGTAATTGTATAAGTTACACCAAAATTATCAATGTAAGTAGCACGAACTTGTGTTACTCCTCCTACCAAATATTGTGTATAATTACCTGGTATTGTAAGTATATTCAAACCCCAAACTCCACCACCTAATGCTGATAAAGACCAAGATGCCGTAGCGTTAGCGATTAATGTTGGTGTATTAGTTGATATCGCTGAAACTTCACCACCACTCTGAGTGTAAGAAACAACATCAAAATCAGCTAACCACATTTTTTTAATACCACCCGTATTCGTCCCACAAGAGGTCGTAATTCCGTTGGTTAAAGCGTTACATATTGCCATAATTTTTTATTTTTAATTTAATTTATTAGTCATAAAAAAACCCACTCACCAATGATTAGGCGGTGGGTTTTAATATTTAATTTTTTTACCTATTAGATAGATATAATCGCTGCGATAATAGCGTCATCAACCTCTGGCATTGGAGCTGGTTCTTGAGCTACAAATACCAATTGATAGTTATTAGCGTCTGCCTTAGCGACACCCGAACCACCCGATAATTCTTGAAGAATTGCTCCATCAGTCAAACCGATAAACCAATACAAGTTATTACTATCTTTTACGATGATAGCCAATTGTTTCTGACCAGCAGCCAATTTCTTAATCGCCTCTCTTTTTAATTTTTCACGTCTTGATAATACCAAAGTCGCTCTTTGTTCAAAGAAGGTTGTTCCGTTTTCCAACGAAACGTTTATTGTTTCTTCAAATGAAGAAGTATTTCTGTTGAATTGGAATTCATAAAACTTAGTAGAACCAACCATTGAAATTGCTGTAATCTCACCACTTACTTCAGTGGTTGAAGATACATTTTCAAAGTCAGCGATATACATTTTTAAAATCCCTCCCGTGTTAGTATCACAACTCTTTGCGATACCAGCGGATAATGCCGAACATATTGCCATTTTTATATATTTTTAATTTAATTTATTATTTCTTAATAATAGGGGTAGTCAACGAACTACCCCCAATTTGTATGTATTGATTAGTTGAAGTATACAATCTCAGAACCAACTAAGTATCCTACCGCATATTTCAAGTGAGCCGTAAATCTTACTTCTGGAGCTCCACTGATTGCTCTTTGTGGGATGATGTTGATTTCTTCAAAGTCAGAAACTAAGTCAGTTAACAATACGAAGTTAGATTTTGCTCCAGCTACCATTTTGTTATCACCTAATCCATTAGCTACGATGATTTCCACACCTAAGAAAGTTAATGGTAAATCTTGTCTGTAGTAAGCTTCAGCTGATGCTGCTGCCAATGATTGTCTGTATAAAGATGCCGCTTTAGGGTTCATAAAGATAGCCAAATCTTCTTTAGTTCTAACCGTAGTTGGTAGAGCGTCATATACTTTAGAGATAGCAGTTACAATGTTTGAAATTGTTAAAGCTGAAGACGTTACGTCAACAACTGAAGCATCCGCCAATAATTGTTTTTGTAATCCATTATCACAAGTTAACAAAGATGTTTGAGTAACTCCCGTTCCAACCCAAGTGTAGTATTCTAAATCTTGAGCGATTTTCTTAGCAACTTGTTCCAACAAATATGCCTCAACCGTAGCTGGGATATCAGAGTTGTTTGAACCAGCTCTCATCAATTCAGATAAGTAAGAAGTTTCTAATGTGTTAACACAATAAGCTAAGTTAACTTTCATAGAACAAACCTCAAATGATTTTTGAGCCAATGTTCCTTCACCCGTATTAGAGAACGAACAACTTTCGTCTTGTAACAAAGTCCCCATATCTAATGACGCTAATTTAATTTTTGACTTAACATTAGGAATTAATCTAAAGTTTTTAGCCGTTGACGCTTCTAACAATGCAGTTGAGTAAAACCCTTCAGCATCTTTTCCGTAGTAAGTCGTGTTGTTTGTAAATGTTAATTTGAAATCTTTCATTTTTTAACTTTTTATTTTTTATTATTTATTTTTTATTTTTACGATTATAAATGAAATTATATTTGTAGTTATATTCGTAGATTTTTATTATTTAGAAGTTCCCCATCCTTCTCTTCTTTTACTTTCGGGGATATTTGGAACATTACCATTACCAACTTGTGTAGGTTGTTCTGATTTAGGAGCTATCACTAAATTTTTAGTATCTTGTTGATAGAAGTATTTAACCCAATAATGTTTACATCTTGCTCCTCCACGCCAATCAAAAATTGAGTATGTGTCAACCCCATTTGGACCTTGACCTGGATTAGTTGAGTTTAATGATATAATTGATTGGTATGGTAACATTGATAAACTTGAACGATTAACTAACTTAATACAGAAATTACGACTATTAGGACCAACATTAGTTGAACCATACTCATCAGAAATATATCTGTATAGGTTAATTACTTTAGTTGCTGCGAACTCAATGTTATCTCCGTGTTCTACATCATCAATACCACCAACTCTTACGTAATATTGTGGGTCATTTACTTGTTCTTCAGTAATACCTAACTCTTCAAAACTTATAAATAAAGTATCGTCTTCCAACACTGATAAATAATGTTGTTCCAAATCTGATGATAGGATGTTTAACCCCCTTGATTGGGGGTCAAAGTTATCCATATTTAATCCAAATTTGATATTCTGACACATAATTAATGTTTTGAGAATGCTCTTACTCTTGATAAGATGAACTCATCNTTTTTAAGTTGTTTTTCACTTCTATCATCTTTCTTAGAGATAGTATCCGCTCCAGCAGTTTTAGATAAAGTTTCAACTTTAGTTGATAACTCTTCTTCAACTTTTTTAGCTTCAGTTAACTTAGCTTCCAACTCAGCGACTTTCGCCTCTAATTCAGCATAAGCGTTTTTAAATTCATCAAATAAAGGTTGAACTATTGTTAAAACTTCTTCATTAGTTAATTTTTCAGTTGTAGGTTCAACAACAACTTCTTCTTCAGTTGACATTTCTTCTTCAACAACTTCTTCTTCTGATGATGNTACTTCAACTATTTTAGCTTCAGCATCAATAACAACTACACTACCATCTTCCAATTCGTGTTCACCTTCGGGTGCTAATTGTGTCATTTCTGGGTCTAAGAACAATTGAGTTCCAACTCCTAAGTCACCATCGTAGTATATTACTACACCATCTTTTCTTTTAATTTCCATTAGATTTATATTTATATTTATTTTATTATGTGCTGATAATTCAACCAACTCAACATCACATTTAAGTTCAACTGAGAAACCTTTTACTTCTCCATTGGATACATAATCATTCCAAAAGTTTTGGTCTTCAACTTTAACCGCTCCGAACCAAGTTCCTTCGGGTAATTCAAATCCATAGTTTTGTGATTTATCAATCTGACCTACAATCCAATTCTCTTTTAAATAAGCTTCAACCATCTTGTCTGAATGTTGGAAGTTGAATACATCATTAAACTTATTCTTATTATATTTGTCAGCGATTAATTCAATCGTTTCTTTATCAAATACAATGTTGTATTCAGTCCCATTATCATCCCTACGATAAATCATTTTATCGGGAATTAGTAATGGACCATAAAGTAATTGTTTATCTTTATTGGCAGAGAATTTAACTTCAATCATTTTAGATAGTTTAATCCAATCTACCTCAATTGCTGGTTCGTCTACCAATGACACTGAGTAAACTCCACTCTCATCATTTGGGTTTACTACAATTCTATATAAAGGTAATTTATTCATAACATTAAATATTTAGTTTCATTTATTTGTAGATATTAGAATGTTGTTCGTTGTTTAATTCTATTATCCTTATTTTGGGAATTAGTCATATCTGATGATACAACGTATGTCTTGATAGGTCTATCCATCATTTGAGCAATTAAGTTCTCCAAACGTGTGGTATCAATGTTTGTTTGTTGAACTACACCTCCCATCGCCATCATTGGTGATGATTTAAGTAATGGAGCTCCACCACCAGCTTGGTTAATTTGGTCTAACATTGGTAAGAACATTTTGGTTGATTTAGCATTGATAACACTTTCACCATTTGATAATAATGTTGGAACACTATCTGATGTTCCACTACCAGGTCCTTTAACCATACCACCCGTTGCCAATTTCTGAGGGGGATTTGAAGCGATTGCCGCTACCGATAATGTCCCTAAGATTGCTGCCGCTGCCATACCAAATGGGTTAGGTGATGCCTTTAAAACTGATAATGTCGCTTGAACACCAGCTTCAACCATAGCATATTCCCACTTTCTAACTTCACCTTTATATTCAGCTTCTCTTATTTTATCATCATACTCTTTTTGAATTATTTCACGTTCTTTAGCTCTAGCTCTATCCTTATCCAACTTCGCCTTATCGGCATTTGACATATCAGAATTCATATCCTCATACGCTTGAGTTTCCTCATCAAAAGCGGTCAAAGCGGCATCCTTAGCATTAGTGATAACACTAACATTACTATCAGTTATATTATCACTAATATTATTCATAATACTAATTATTGATGAAGCCAATGATGAGTAGAAATCTAAATATTTCGCTCTTCTATCTTTTAAACTATCATCATCAGTTTTAATACTTTCTTTAAGGAATAACTTATTTAACTTCTTGATTTGGTCTGTTGATAACTTAGCTAATAACTCAGCTGATACCCCATTCTTAATTAAGAAATCATTAATTAATAAAGTATTCTTTTGTAAGAAATTTTTATTCTCTAATGTTGCTTCTAAATTACCCTTAGCGACTTCATCGGGGAATATACCAAGAAAGTTTTTAACGTTTTGACCGAATGTTTTATCGTTCTCTTTTGAAGTATCAATAAAATCTTTATAAGATGTTTTTAACTTACTAAAATCAAAATCTTGAAGTTTAAGATTGGTAATATCTTTCTCAATAGCAGTGAAGAATAAATCAATATCAGAGGTTGTTTTACCAAATTCCTTCCCAAGTTCTTGTATTTGGAATGTGTATGCTCTTACCGCATTTTCGTTTTTTGTTGTTACTATAACACCTTTCTCAAACTCTTCTAAATACTCACCAAATAACTTTTTAGATTGACTAATACCTTCAGCGGTATTAGCCATTGGGTATTCCGTTATAAATTCTTTAGTATTAAAATCAATAATTTGTTTTCTAATTGATGCTAAATTATCTGTAATCTCAGTATAATTCTTAGCTGGAAATAACTCTCTTAATACATTAAAATCTTTAGTTTTAATAGTTGTTTGAATTGTTTTAATACCATCCTCTAATGTCTTAATTCCACTCTTAACGTCTGTAATATATGTCTCTGTTGCCGTTGTATCTAAACCCTTTGATTGTTCGTCAATTAAGGTTTTTTCTTCTTCAATTAATCGTTTATTTAATTTAATTAATTCTTCCTTACCAGTAATTTGAATTTGATTTAATGTTTTTACCTTATCAGCAACCGATATAGTAACGTCATCAATCTGAGTAAATGTTTCTTTAATACTTTTTTCATCAACCTTAAATAACTCTAATCCTTCAAATTGTAATTTATCTTTAATGTTTTCAAAGTATTGTCCTAAGATTTCTTCTTGTCCCTTTAATTGTGTTTTAACACCATCAATATCAACACCAATCGTCATCCTATCTAAAGCTAATGGTGTGATAATATCTTTAACTTTTAAATAACTTTCGGTGATTGTATTGATATAGTTTAATTGTGCTGGTTCAGCATTCTCAAACTCCTTTCTAATCTCTTGTATTGATTTAACAAACTCATCCCTTTTACCAAAGAACCCAGCACTTAATCTTTTTCTTACACCATCAAACTTAGCCCCAAACTCATCTAATACACCAATGTTTTCTTGAATACCAATTTTATACGCTTCACTAAAAGCATTGATATTGGGGATAAGGTCTTTTGGAGTATCTTTAATACTTTTTAATTTAGTATCTAAATCAGTTAAGTCCTCAATTATTTTAGGTTTAACACTCTCAGAATTTATTTCAATAGTGATTAGTTTTAATTTCTCCAAAGCATCAACTTGTGATTGGATAAGAGCATCAAGAATTCTTTTATTCTCTTCTTCAAGTTTTTTATTAACATTAGTAACTTTCTTACTACCCTTATCAATCGTTTCAGCAGTGGTTCTTAACCCCGTTGAATTGATTGTATTGGTATCAGTAATCGCTCTACTAACAACAACTTTTAACGCTCCTTGAACTGATTTTAATTTACCTTCAACATCAGAGATTTCATTTTTAACATTAGCTAATCCACTCGCCTCTTCAGCTTGAGCCATATTGAAATCTTGTAATCCCTTTGTTAAAACATCATAATTGGTTTGACTAAGTAATTTTTGTTTTTGTAATTTAAGTAATTTATCCTCCAACTTAGCTTGTTCACCTAAGTATTTTTGTATCTTTTCTTCATTAACTTGTAATGAGTATTTAACCTTTAAGAATTGAATATACTCATCCAATGACTTATTAACTTGGTTTTGGAATAAGGTCTCATCAGATAAGTTTTTTAATGTTGTTCCATATGTTGAGTTGATTTTATCAATCAAATCCTTTCTATCCTTAGATAGGGGGTTAGTAACTTTTAATTGTTCTATTAACAATAAGTAACTTGAACCTTCCTTACCCATAAATTCAACATACTCTTTTTCAGCTTCAGCTAACGCCTTCTTCTGTTCTGCCGCTTGTTTCTCAGCTTTTTCTTGTTTCTCAGTTTTATTAGTTAATAAAGTATAAGCTCCAATAAGAGCGGTAACGACACCCAATAGTATTCCCATAGGTGAAACCTTCATTACAAGATTTAACGCCTTCTGAGCTAATGTAAGACCCTCAGTTGCGGTTGTCTCAGCTACCACCAAGTTGATACCAATGGCACGAGCGATATTAGTCAAACCGATATTGGCAGCACTTTCCTTTTGGATTAATGCCCCAATTGTTTGAAGGGAGTTGATTGTTGTGGTTACGATGATTAATTTCTTAGTCGCTTCCTCAGCACTCTGAGTTGATAATCCCAAAACCTCAAATGCTGAAGTCACCAATCCAAATGAAGCGGCAATACCTTGAGCTATCTCATTAGCGGCAGTCAATCCACGTAAGTCATCAGCGAAGAATTTAACATTCGCTTGTAAGTCACCAATTTTATCTTTTAATGAACCAGCCGCTTTGTTGATGTCGTTAAACGCTTGACTACCCTCAGACACATTTTGAGCTGCGACTAATAAGTCCTTTAACGCTTTTCTTGTTTGTCCAACGGATTTCGCTGCATCAGCAGCATCTATTAATATTTTTATGTTAATATCTTTTTCTTCAGCCATAGTATTCTATTTATACTAAAGTATATGTTACTTTGAAATTGATTATTAGAAGTTGATACTTGAATTGGTAACGTCAAACGCCCAATCAAAACCCTCATTGAAATACTTCTCATATTCGGAGGGGTCAACTAAATTAGTATCAAATATTTTATTATCATATCTATATGATTGTATCTCCAAGATAGTCCCCATATATTCTTGTTTAATTGTATATGTCATAATTAAAATGGTCTATTATAATAGTATCTAAAATAGTTCTCCAACCTTGTTTGTAATGCTCTACTGATGTATGATGGTATCATTAATACCATAGCGATGTGAGTTCCACTTGTGGCATAGGTTGATGCCTTATTACCAATAGAGATTTGTCTATCAAACATTCTATAACTACCATCACTATTGTAGTCAGCATTAGTATATGTTGAAGTAGTAATAATTTTAGGTTGTTCGTTACCATTTACGTATATGTCTAAAGCACAAGAATTACCTCCAACTCTGGCATCTCTTGGGTTACCATAAAATTTATTACCAATAGTTGCTTGAGTTGGAGGTAAAAGACCACCATCAATTCTTAATTGGTGTTTAATTGTTACTAAACTAAAATCATTAAGTAAATCAACACCAGCAGTCCCCGATAATAAAGTAACAGAACCAGCACTTCCTCCACCTAATTCAAAAGTTAATCTACCAGCAGAATTCACTTCTATTAAGATATCATTTGGAGTTGGTAATGAACTACTATCCCTTCCATCAAATAAAGTATATGTCGCTCCAGGTTTTCTTTTAACTACCATCATATAAGTAAATCCTCTACCACTACCAATATTTGGTGATGTGACTGAGTAATACATTGGAGCGGCAGTAACATTCGCTGATAACATATAATATGAAGCATTGGTTTGAAAATCTAAATAATTTTTACCACCCAAACCACCTATTACTAATTTAGGACAGAATGATGTTCCAGCTTGAGTAAAGATATTCTCATAAGGTGGGAAGATATCATTAGACCTTTTATCAATCTGATTATATAGAATAGTCGCTTGGTTATTAGTTGTGGCACAATTATCCGCATTTACATAAAATACGGGTTTATATCTTGGGTCATCAATATCATTTGGATTTAATGAATTCCAACGATTAGTTAGGAGGTTAAGATAACCTCCACTCAA